>Ga0055584_100006670_pt1 | contig 11314 bp, 10 predicted proteins | sample OSDHelmetaG_FD_58716 | JGI IMG/M metagenome (GOLD analysis project Ga0055584, IMG submission 58716) | Pelagic marine sediment microbial communities from the LTER site Helgoland, North Sea, for post-phytoplankton bloom and carbon turnover... | ecosystem: Environmental > Aquatic > Marine >...
ATTTTTTAATCTTATCTTATATTTAACCATAATCAACACTTGTTTCAGGCATACCCAATCTCAATAAGAAATATCTACAACAATCCCAAGAATGATCGGCTACCCCTGATGTTTTAACATCGCCATTTACTTTGTCATCATATTCAAGAGAAAAAACATCTTCAATAAAATTTGGGCAATTATCTGCAAAAATATAAAAATGCTTTCTTTCTGTTGATTTTTCAAGTGTGTTTGTCATTATTTCGATCATTAGATCAACACCTGCAATTCTTGAACCTTTGGTCTTTGTTGATTTTTCCCAAGTGATTCCTTGATCTTCAAATAATTCTTCAACTGTTTTAATTGTTCCTGTATCATTTCGGATGTTATTATCTGCTGGTCCGTCTTCTATATAATGCCCTCTTTCTAATAAGTTTTTATACATGTCATCTTCAATTCTTTTAATGTTTTTTGCAATGTTTGTTGCATTCATTCGCAAGCCGTGGTTTTGCCCAATTTTTGGATCGCAACCATAATATTCATTTATTAAAATAATGGAATCTTTAGGAAATTTAATTGTTCGTTTTTTGCCTAAAAATTCAAAAGTAAATTCCTCATCATTAGTTTCAGCAAACCACAAAACAGAAAAAGGATCTTTTGTTCCGTGATCGTAACAACGGAAAACGCTCCAAGAAGTAGGAATTTTAAAGGTTGGAATATTAAAAACAGATGGATCATAAAGACTTCCAAAGCAAGCAGAGTCATTTTCTGTCTCCCAATCGGCATAGCAAAACGCAGCCACCTTTGATTTATTATGGCTTAATAAAAACTGGTTAATATATGTATCTTCAATATAAGGATTATCAAGGAAGGTTGAAACAAAACGGCAATAAGTGATGCCATTTTTTAAAAAAGGAACACCTACTTTTTGATTGTCAACAAATAATTTTTTCAATAAATATTTGCCTGCGCCATGCGGGTTTGTTGTAAGCCTAAAACGCAAAATCATTGGTGGTTTTTCACCTGCTGCAATCTCATTTTCATATTTTTTATTCCAAGGCGAGCGCATACATGACAATATAGAAGTCATTAATTCAGTAATTTCACTCCAAAGCGTGGCTTCTTCCATAATTACATGTTGAATACTAAAACCATGAATTTTTGCATAATCCGCCAAATTCCGCATCATTTGGAAGAAAACAATCTCACCTGTTGAGAATTTAATGCTTGGTGATGCCATCCCTCTATTCATTGTAAATTTATAACCGCATAATTTGAAAAAGTCATTACATTTATTCATGTAATCTTTTAAGTCTCCCATATTTTTACGGAAAACCATACATTTATATTCTGATCCATAACCCTTATCCAATTGCATTTTTATTTCCCAAATTGATAAATCACTTTTGCCCGATCCACGTGTTCCATCAAACATGAAAATATTTAAATCTGATGTAAATTTGTGGTTCCTTTTGCAAATTGGCAAAATATAATCTGCCATTTTGAGTGTTGCCGCTTGCGTTGCCGTTGGCTGTATTTTAAAAATACTTGTGTTAATATTCATTTTTTTTGTTACTCTCCCAAGCCGTTTTCAATTCGATGTTGTCTTATACGTTCCATCAATTCTTCTTGTTGATTTTCAACTTCTTTTGCAATTTCTTCTGGTTTTTCCATATCAATAAATGGCATAATAATAACTTTTGGCTTATCAAGATCTTCAACAACAATTTCGCTTTCTTCTTTTTTCTCAACACGATTCATTGCATCAATAATTATTTTTTCAGTTGCTTCTTTATCTTGCAAACGATCATAATATCTTCTTTTTACCATATCTCTAAAAATAAACTCTTGACATTTTGCAAAGTGTTCAAAATGCCTGTATTGACCTTGATCAAATTGCTTTATTGCTTTTAGTAAAGTATCATAACCGACATCCATCATCAGAGCTACAACATCACGAGGCATACCTCTTCTTGTTAATTCAATAATTTTTTGAAAGTTTTCTGGTTGTAATAAGATGTCAACTTTTGAAGGTGCGCCAAGCTTTTTTTTAGTTGTCTTTTTAACAACTTTTTTTTTAACTGGTTTTTTATCTGTCATATTTATCAACCTCTTTAAATAATTTTTTTTATTTTTTCTCTTAAAATTATAGAAAAAATATAAATTTTATAAATATATTTTTTCATGCATTAATTCCTTTTTGGAAAGCCATCATCTTTTGATTGTATAACTACAACATTAACTTCACCTGTTCCATCTTTTGATTTAATGAACCATTGATCATCAGCATAAGTGAAATCATTCACTGAAAGAAAACCAACGGGAATTTCAATTGCTTGATCGTCATCCAAACCATCTAAACTTAACAAACATTTTTTTGAAGAATCATCACCATGCAAATTTAAAATATAAGTTTCACGATGAACTTTTAAATTATTAGGTATTTTTGTATAAGCTCCCTCAACACTTTTAATATTATCAGGTTTGCTTTTTGTGTTTTTTACTTTTGTTCTATCTATTGTGTTATTACTCATTTTTATTATCTCCCAATAATTTTATTTTATAATTGTTTTTTTATATTCATTCATTGATATATAAAAAATTCTGCTTATTTTATACCAAGTTGGCGGATTAATTATTTTATATGTTAAATGTATATTTCTTAAATAAATAACATATTCTTCAATTTCTAATCTCTCTGCTTCTGTATAATCATCATTATTTCTTATGTGATCTAATTCTCTCATCATGTTTTCACACCAGACATGCATATATTCGATGTATTCTTCTTTTATAATTCTTTCACTCATTTTTTATATTCCTTATTTTGTATGTTTTAAAGCATATTTTAGTTGAGGCTCGTTTAAGTTTTCTAAAATTGGAAATGTAACACCCTCTCCATTTATAGTTGATATCTCATGATATTCTGTTTTTATATTACCCGTTAAAATCACTGAATTATCTGTTAAAATGCAATTAGATGATAATGCATCACTCGTTCCTTTTTGAAAATTTGTTGAATGCCATGTAGTTTCACCTTCAACAGAATAAAGATTGCATCGAGCAACTAAAGCTGTTGCTGAAATCGGATCTCTGTCAGTGATAGCCAAAAAATAATCATGTTTTACAAAAAAGGCTTTAAAAACTCCTTTGAATGATGAACTTGCAAAATGCCCCATTATTTCATTCCAATTGTCACCATTATCAACAGATTTTAAAACTGTTGCATTATTTGCAAAATCTATATAATCAACAAAACAAAACAATGTATTTTCAACAAAACAAACCCCTTGAATAAAATCATTACTAAAACCAAATTTATAATTATATTTTTCTATTTCAGTATTTAAATTATTTTCATCAACTTCTATTATTAAAGTTGAATGTTCAAAAGCTTTTGAATAATAATATTTATTATTATTATAATTATAATTATCTGTTCCATCAGTATTGATTTTGCTTTTATGCTTACCGACAACATCACCAGATCCAAAACTTAAAATATTTAAAACAGAATTTTCAAGAGTAAAATTTGAAATTCCAGATGTTGTGTATGTATAAAGATTATTTGTATTATAAATATACATTATAACAAATTTAGATAAATTATTATTGTAATGTAATGTTGTTATTGATTCAAAATTGCCTGTAAAATTTGATGTTATATTTGTAGTTGTGTTTGTATCAAAATTATAATGAAATAAATTAAGAGCTATATTTATTAAATATTCATTAGTTCCTGTTTTTTTTGATATATGCTTTATTTCACCATTCAAATTTGGTGCTGTTTTTAAAAAAGTTTTTGTTTGCGTTTCTGTTATTTTATCAAAAACAATTTCATAAATTAATTGACTTGATCCACTTGTTTCAAAACTCATGTAAGTTCCTTCAATTTCTGAAGGAATTAAAATTGATCCTTCGATAATATCATCTAAATCTGCCGATCTACTTACATTAGAAGTTTGCTCTGCAACATGAAAATCTGTTAAGTTGTCCATGTCTGGAAATGTGCCAAATTGTTCAGTTCTGTTATTTTGTAAATCTGTCGTCCACTTTACATGATCATCAGCAATTTTTGCTGGAAGTAATGCAGTTAATCCAACCTCCGCATCTTCCATAAAATCATAGCTTCCGCCACCATCAGATGATGATGGGTTTGTGTTATATATTGTCATCTATTATCTCCCAATAATTTTTTGTATTATTTTCATTGTATATTTAATTTTTTAATAATCAACTAACGCATTAATTTAAACTATGCCACCATTTTTTGTGTTCTGATCTAAATATCTCCAAATAGATCCATCGTAATAAAAAAGGTAATTGTCATTTTTTTTTTACTCTCCAAAGTATTCAAGAAAAATATATAATATTTTATATATTAATCTTGATTGTTAAATTAAATTCTGTTTATTGTAATATCGTATTTTTCATTTGATAAAATTCCTAATCTCTCACTCTCAATAACAATTCTTAATTGTGTAAATAATCCGCCCAAAGAAACTTCATCAGTAAAATCATAAAAATCAGTTATCAATCCTAACTCTGTTTTAATTAATGTGTTTGTATCATCATAAATATATAAGTTATAAACAACATTACTTTCTTTTGTTAATCCTTCATTATCAAACCAAGTGAAATTTGCAACTGCTTCATCTCTGTTTGAATGATTCCAATCTAATCTTAAAGTATCACCAACATCAATTGTTTCTGCAAGTTTTACAGTGTTAATTCTTAAATTATATGGCAAAAATGGTTTATTATATCTATGAGTAAAAGCAATATTTGAATCGTCTTCTAAAAATAAGTTTGCTTTATTTAAATATGTTTTCTCTAAATCATAAGTTACAACAGTTCCATTTTGATTTTGTCCATCAATATTTGAAATTATTGCATTATGTGAAACAAAATAAACAGTTGCACCAGCCAACCAATTTTTTGGTTGAGTATCTAAACCGCCTCTCCAACAACTATTTAATTGTAAATAATTAAATTCATCACTTTTATCAAAGTTTGAAAAAGAAATATATTCTTCATTAATTCCATCTGTTATATAAAACATATTTTCACCAAGCAATCTCGCTTCTTCTGTTTTGCTTGCTAATCTCCCAAAATTAAAATAACGGTTTGATTGTGTTAAAGTTAACTGAAAATTAATATCAAGCTTGCCAATATCATTTTTTAGAAATCCATAAGGAACTAATCCCGATCGCTCTTGCATTAATATTTTGTTTGTTAATTCTTGTTTAAATAATGAAAAACCCTTTGCTCTTGTTGAATGTTTTCCAATTGCAACTAATGCATTTGATTTTTTACCATAAAAAATTGGTGCTTCCGATGTTCTATATTCAAAATCTAAATCTTCATCTGTTGGTGCTTCCCATTTCGTATCTCCGATAACTTCAACAGATTGATCGCCAAATGCAAAAATATCTTCAACTAAATTTAATGTGATTTCATTTTTATTAAATTCACCAAAATTCATTTCAATAACTCTGAAAACTTTATTTTGAATTCTTACATTTCCCTTTTCATAATTTACTAAACAAACATCGCCTTTTTGCAATCCAAAAGCATCTCGCAAAGTTATCATTTCAAGTGTAAAAATTGGAGTAGACCAAGCCCTCATTTCTCTTGTTGCTATTTTTGCAGCAAGCGTTTTATTTTTACATGCAAAAAAATCATCTGTATGAACATCAGGAATACCTCTCTTTTGTTTTAATATTGATAAACTTTTTGCAGAAATATTTCTTTCTTTATATAATTTTTGTCTATCTTTATAGTTTATTTTTACTTCTGTTTTTAATGAACTTATTTCTTTTCTTGTATATTTCGAAACACTTTTAATATTTCCAATATTAAATTCAATTAGGTCATTTATATCATAATCATCCCTATTTAAATTCAAAGTCCATTTTGATGTGTAAGGTGAAATAAATAAATTACCATCAATATGTTTTATTACATCTTTGTAAATGTCTTCAAAGTTTGCTCCGCTTTCCATTACAAAAGATAGCCCAAAATTTTCATTATAAAGTTTTGTTGCTGTATCTCTAAAACTTTCAATGTCAATTTTTTCAAGTGGAATTCCAACACCATAAAAATCTATATTAGTCATAACATCAAATAATATTTCAGCAGGATTTGCATCACCATCACCCAAGAAATTATCAGGATCATCAATCTTGTTTTCATCGCCTGTTGTTACTTGTTGAGGATATCTTTCAACAATAAAAGAAGGCTTTGGGAATACTCTTTTGTTGCCCCAATAAAAATGGTTGAAACTCATATAAGATAACCCTTTAAGCGGTGAAACACCACCACCAGTTGCACCAATAAATGTGTCATAATCATTGTTTTCACCACCCCAAAATTTAACAGTTCCAGCAACTCCATTATCGGGTGCTTTATCCTGCTCATTTCTAAAAGCTTGAGGTGCATCAATTTCAATTTCAACATCTTTAACACCAACATTTGGGTATCTTAAAACGCTAACATCTTCAAATAATAATTCTCTTAATTTTAATTCTCCAAACCCAATTGCAACAGCACATGTGATGTAATATTTCCATCCTAACGTTACATCTTCCGCTCCAATCCCAAAAACTCCACCAACCGATTCTGTCATTTCTTCAACTTCAAAATCATTACCTGCGTATATATGGTTTGGTCCGTCTATTCTAACAGTTCCATAAACAACAGGAATATTTCTTGATTCATCAGCTGTTGGAAATTCAATATCATCTTTTGAAGGTGGTTTTTGACTTTCAATTTTTGGTGCAAAAATTATACTTATTGCTAAACTAATTAATAGTTGTATGAAAAAATTCATTTGTTTATATCTCCCAATATATTTTTTTATTATCTGTCTTTTATTCCATCAGTGAAAAATTCTTGTGTTGGTATATGTTCAAAACCAATAAAATTGTCAAAATTATTTAAATTTTTACAACCTGCGCTTGTATTTTTACAACCAGATGCTAAATTTAATTTATCACCAATTTCTAAATCACCATCATTAAATGGAAAATCTATTTTTATTTTTCTTGTTACTCCATCAATTACATCTTCAATGATAAATCTTTCAACTGTTTCATCAGCATTATAAAACCAAGCTAAACCTGTAAAATAATCATTTAAAGGCGGCTGAATTCCCATTTCAACAGTTATATAATTACCATTTAATTCAGTTACAACAAGATCAAATCGACTTTCATTTTCTTTTGAAATCCTGCATTTTCTGGTATATTGATCGTGTTGGCAATTATAGCCGTATTTATATCGTTGAGAATTATTTAATAAAAATTGACCTATCTGTTGAAAATTACAAGATATTTCAAGCTCATTTTCAATTGTTCGATCTCCTAATGTTCCGCTAAAAAATGAAATAGCTTCATCCTCTTTTATTTGCAATCTATAAATTGTTACATCCAAAGCATAATTTAAACCATCATTTAAAAAATATTCTTTTAATGGATTATTTTCAACAAGATTAATTTTTAAATTGCTTCTTGTTAAATCGCTGCTCATAATTATTGCACTTCTTTTTATTGTTTGAGCTGTCCATGTAATATCGTTAAATCTTACATCTTGATCGCTGCTTGTAAAATACCACTTTTTAACACCGTTTGTGAATTCGTATAATTCAACAGGTTGTGATGAAAATTTGCTTATTTCTGCACTTAAAAAACTCATCGTTTAATCTCCCATATTTTGCATAAACACATTTTTTGTGATTTCTGCTTGTTCGTCATTTGTATAAATAAAAGCAAAATCATCATTATTAAATCTTGATTTGTAAACAAAATTAATGCTTCCAATTTGCTTGTCTGTAAAATCTACCCCGTGAATTTTATCTAAAAAAACCTGTTCAATTCCTGCTCCCTCATTGACATTTACAACTTCTCTTATTAAATAACTTCCATCTGTTAAATTAATTTTTATATTTAGTTTTCTACCCAAAAAAGTTTCCATTAAGTTTATATCATTTATTAATAAATAATTATCATTTAATGAATATGAATTTGAAATTGAAGTCATATCATTTTCAAAAGTTGGCATCCAAAAATCGCTTGCACTTCCACGCATTTCTGCAAAAAATGTTTTTAAATCATTTATTTTTTCTCTACTTGTTAAAGTCCAAGTATAATTATATAAATTAAATGGTTGATCGCTTCTGTCCAATTCGTGAGGTTTACCAAAACCTAAATCAATACTTAATTTTTTTCTTTGCCATTGCTGTGTCAAAATATCTCTTCTATTAGGTTGTTTATCAAGAATATATAAATCTTTATATTTTGGATATTGTATTATTGAATTATTTATAATCGTATCATTGCCAACTTCTTTTTGAAAACTTATTGACATTCCTGCTAATCTATCAACACCAGCTGGCAAAGTTTTATTGATTGCATCTTTAACTTTAACACTAACAACGGGCATTATTAAAGCACCTTCTCCCCAAGCTCGATCAAAACCAGCAGCAACATAAATTTCTTCATTGTCATAATCAATGCCATCAATAAAAAAAATTGAATAATCGGAATAATCAAGAGGATTCATAATAATAAATTTAATATCTGTTTGATATCTTCTAAAATCCATCGTAACTTTAAACACTGTTTGATTAATTTCAATATCATTTCTTAACCTGCCTATTTCTTGCCAAAGAGGTAAATTTATAAAACTACTTTGATATTGAAATAAAAAATTATTAAATTTTTGCAATTCTGTTGTATGTAATGTATAATAATATTTGAATGTATTTCTTGCTTCTTGTAATAATGAAATTCTTTGTTCATTTCCATTTATTGCTTCAATTTTATCTGTATTAAATGTTATGTTTTCAGTCATATTAATTTTTGTATTTGGTCTCCAATAAAATAATTTTTTTGATTCTTCAACTAAATTTATATAGTTGCTTTTTTCAACTATATTGAAATATTTATAGTTTACATCTTGACCTATTGATCCTTTATTTGTTTTCGGTTTTCTTGAAACTTTGTTTTTAGTTATCAAAATATATCTCCTCTTTTAATATACATTCCTAAATTAAAATTTTGTGCTTGTAAAAAAGAACCATCACGATCCTTTTCAATTCTTTTCATTAAATGCATAAATTCATAATATACACCATCAACTTTTCTTATTTCTCCATCTTCAATATTTTCATCACTAAAAACACCAAAATCAAATTCCTTTATTCTTTTTTGTGGTGGATCGCTATCAGTTGTATTTGTTGGCAAATATAATTCAAAAGGTAACATTACATCTGCTCCCGTATAATTATCACTTAAACCAGCCAACATTGATTGGTTATTTGAATAAACACCTTTATCAACACCAATTGAGGTGGATGATTTTGTTTCTAAAAAATTATGCGGAACAATAACTGAATCAATATAATAAATAATATTTCCCCAAAAATCACCTGTCAAACTAATATCTTTCATTAAAAAATGATTTGGTATTTGGTGATTGTCTAACTGACTAAATCTTTCTGTTAAATTTTTTGGATAACCTATTTTTTTAACTGCTCCGACCAGTCTAACACTTCCAAAAATATAACTTCTTGCAAGAGTTGTTTTTGAATCATTATTTGAAACATCACCAAACAAAACATAAAAATTTAAATCATCAAAATTAATTTTTATTATAAAATTAAAATCATCATCTGTTTTATAAATTGTATAATTAAATAAATTATTTTTTGGAATACAAGCAGATGAAACTTTACTATTTGAAAGAATTTGGTTTGATGGTTGATCTGCAAAGTTCTCATTTAAATCAAAACCTGTGTTTGCTGAAACTGTAAAAGAGCCACAAGAAACAACATCATCAGTATCAACTGGAATAATAAGATCGCTCATATCATTTTGATCAACAAATGAATAATGTGTTGCTGAAAATGAAAAATGACTATTTCCTTTATTTGCAAAAATCTCTTTTCCTCTTAATGAATTTGCACCCAAAATTGTATCAAATTTATTTATTGTATAACCTGCATTTAATAAAACAGAATGCAAATCATTCATTAAATCAGTTGTGTTTTTATTGCTTTCATTTTTAATTAATGAATACATATTTAAAGCCCTCTCTCTATATAAATTGCCATCCCTTTGTTCATGTGAGATTTCGGTGTTTGGTTTTGATCTCTTTTGAAAACATGAAAGAACTGTATTTTTTTATTGTTTATTATTCTAATTTCTCCGTTTTCAACTCCCCACTGGTTGACCACTCCCATCGGTAATTTTCCCATTGATTTCACCTCTGTTATTGTAAATTTAGGAACAAAAAATTCAAAAGGAAATAATGGAGTTATTCCCAAAAATTCATTGTGAGAACTTGCATAAATATGTTCATTAAATCCAAAATTTCTATTGGGCAAACTATACTCTGTTGAAACTATTGAATTTATTAAATAATGAGAAACAAGATCATCATTTATATCTGTATAAAATAAATTATATTTTTCTGTTCCATAATTCATTAAAGGATGTGTTGAGCGGTATGGATTATCTGTTGTTGTTTCGTATGCTGGATCAATATAATAACTTGTGTAACCATTCCATGTCATTCCACTAACTCCTTGTGTATTACTTCCCAAAGAGTATTGCCCCTCTTTAATATTTTCACCTTCAAAAATATCTCCAAACATAACAAAAAAATTCATTTCATCACCAGTGGCAACATCATTAAAACTTATTTTTATAAACCATTGCCAACCTTTTTTATCACTAAAAATTTGATAATCAAAAAAATCATTTTTTGGAATACAAGCTCCACCACAAACATTTTTAACTGATTGGCTTGGGTTATTGGTTGGCTGGTTATAATATAAATCATTTGATATAAATGATGTATTTATTGAAACTCCAAAAACTCCGCAATGAACACGCAAAGAATCATCAACAGGAATATCATCTGTTGTTGAGAAAAAGTTGTCAAAAGGTGATGCACTCATTGAAAAATGCTTGCCATTTCTGCTTATAAACAATTCTTTCCCCTTTGATTTTTCTTGTTGAGGATCAAGAATTTCAACATCTCGAAATGCATGAACTTCAAAACCTGATGAAGATAAAACCTCATATAAGTCTTTTATTAATCCAACGGAATTTTGACCGCTTTTTTCTAAAACTAAATTATAACTCATTATATCACCTTCAAAGCAAATAAATTATTTGAATTTAAATCACGATAAACATCATGGAAAACAATATAATTTTCACCATCAACAACAATTTCATCTTCGGCAACAAGTGTTTCATCTTCTACTCTATAAATATTAAATATTTCACCCATCATTGATGATTTTTCAGTATAATCTGGTTGACCT
>Ga0055584_100006672_pt1 | contig 11313 bp, 8 predicted proteins | sample OSDHelmetaG_FD_58716 | JGI IMG/M metagenome (GOLD analysis project Ga0055584, IMG submission 58716) | Pelagic marine sediment microbial communities from the LTER site Helgoland, North Sea, for post-phytoplankton bloom and carbon turnover... | ecosystem: Environmental > Aquatic > Marine >...
GGTATTGGAAATACAATAAAATTATCGATAAAAGTTGATTCTGAGTGAATTATTTTTTCATTGAAGTTTTTTCCACACTGAAAATTATATATTTCATCAATTTTTTTATCAGAGAAAATTTCTTTTGGAATTAAAATAGTTTTCTCAGGTACAGAATAATATATGCTTGTCTTTTTATAAGGTAATCTAATAATTTCAGTTTCTGAATATATAGATTTTAGTTTATCAAGAAAAATATCAGAATTATTAATAAAGAATTCTTGTTGATATAGGACTATTACTTTTTTCTGTGAAGGATCCCATATAATAAAAGAAAATCCATTCGTACTTATACGAATGGATATATAGTATTCACTTGTTGAATTTACATCGAAAGTTTTATCGACAAGTGATAATGTTTGCATAGTCCTTATTTATTCCCAGTTTCCTGCATTATTGTTAACCTCTGTAAGAGATCCTACTTTTAATCCAGGATATTTATTGTTGATACGACTTTCTTCATTAAGATTAATAATCATCTGTCTGTCTAAACCTTTCAGAATTGTATTATTATGAGCTTTTGCTTCAAAAACTGGAACAACTATACCAGATCCTGTCTTAATGAGTGTGGCTCCCAAATGAAATACTGCAACAGTATCTTCAACCGGAATATATTTTAATTTGTCAATAGGATAATCTTTCCCAAATACAGAATCAAGAACACTTACATGAAGTGTATCACGTATAATTCTTCCTTTTTTTAAGGCTTTTTGTTCTGTCCAACCAGCATCTATCATACTATCGGTAAGCATACCGATTTTTCTTACCAGTGAAAGAGAGTCGTTTTTTACGAATGTAATAAGAGAATCCCAGTCTCCTGTAAAATGCTCATTTTCATTCTTAAATGCTAATTCTGCTTTACGAATGTCTTTAAGCTTGTTAATGGTGACTTCATACCTGACTTTTTTCTCTTTATTAAATTCAATCGGATCTTCAATACTACGAAATATTTCATATCCTAAAAAAATTGCAAGTGCTACTAATACGATCTGAATAGTTGTTTTCATTTTTGATTCTTTAGTATTATTTTTTGTTATAGTGCAAATTTATAAAAAAAAAGTATTATACTTAATAAATAGGAAAACTTTTAATTTGGTTTCTATGTTAGAAAAATTTATTGAAGAACAAATATTGCAAAATTTACAATTTCAACCTACTAAAGGACAAAAAATTTTATCAAAAAAATTATCAAAATATATAAATAAAGATTTTTCGAAGTCTGTATTTCTTTTGAAAGGTTACGCAGGTACAGGTAAAACCTCTATGTTAAAGGCTTTTGTAAAGACACTTGATGAATATAAAATAAGATCTGTACTTATGGCTCCTACTGGCAGAGCTGCTAAAGTTATGACTTCGTATATAGGACATCCTGCTTATACAATACATAAGGTTATATATCGTCAGAAATCTTCTACAGACGATATGGGTAAATTTGTTTTGAGTCTGAATAAATATAAAGATACTTTTTTTATTATTGATGAATCATCTATGATTTCCAATAGTACAAATGGAGGTTCTTTTTTTGGTTCGGGTCATTTGTTAGATGATATTTATGAGTATGTAACTTCTGGTTATAGGTGTAAATTAGTTATTGTTGGAGATACCGCGCAGTTACCTCCTGTTGGAATGGATCTCAGTCCGGCATTGGATCCTAATGAATTAGTTAAGTATGGTTTTGATGTAGATGAATATGAACTAACAGATGTAGTTCGTCAGCATTTTAATACTGGTATATTATATAATGCAACAGAGATAAGGAAGATTCTATCTGTTACAAATGATCATTTTGAATATTTTCCGATTAAAATAGATCCTTTTACTGATATATATAGAATAAATGGTTCAGAGCTTACTGAAAAAATTTCTGATTCTTATGAAAAATATGGAGAACAACAGACTATCGTAATAACTCGTTCAAATAAAAGGGCAAATAAATTTAATCAGGGAATCAGATCTACAATTTTATATAAGGAAGAGCAAATTACACGAGGTGATCTTTTAATGATAGTGAAAAATAATTATTTCTGGTTAAAGGAAGAAATTAAAACTGATTTTATAGCTAATGGTGATATAGTTGAGGTTACAGCAATTCACGGATACGAAGAACTATATGGTTTTCATTTTGCAAATGTTACTCTTTGTTTCTTTGATTATGATAATCTGGAGATAGACTGTAAAATAATATTAGATACTATGAACATAGAAACTTCAAGTATGACAAGGGATGATAATTCAAAATTGTTCTATGCTGTTAGTGAAGATTATGCTGATATAAAATCGAAGGCTAAACGATGGAAAAAAATTCGTGAGAATCCATATTATAATGCATTGCAGGTAAAGTTTGCTTATGCAGTAACATGTCATAAGGCACAGGGTGGACAATGGCAGTCAGTTTTTTTGGATCAGGGTTATCTTGTTCCTGATATGATGACAAAGGAATATCTTCGTTGGCTATATACTGCATTTACAAGACCTGTTAAAGAACTTTATTTGGTTAATTTTAATAAAGAATTTTTTGATGAAAAAGAGATATAATATTAATAATTTAATATTATATCTCTTTTTCAGTATTATAGAATCATATCATTTAGTGTTTCTAAACTATTATTTTTCTTTAAATTTTTTTAGAATATCTTTTACAGCATCTTTGTGAATAGTAAAATCCATTATTTTTAATTTTATATAATCACTGCTGAAAAAATAATATCCAAATTCAGGCATTTTAACTCCGTTGTTTCTGGATCCTGATCCTGAGTCTTTTATCAAATACCAATCTTCTCCTTTTCCTTTATAATTTTCAAGATAACCAATTAAATGAAGTCCATGATCGTCAGTAGTTGTCTCGTTTTCAAAACGGAAAGCTCTGGAGTCATCATTAATATATTTAGAAGGTATGTCATAATCTGGAATCATAGCACATTGTGTTTCTCTTGATAGTCCTGGTTCTGTTACATCTCCTCCAATACATAAGGAATATCCGTTTTTTATTGAATTTTTTAAAATAGACATAAATTCTTTTAGTGGAATATTATAGTATTCTTCGCTATGCCACCAGTTATCAGGAACTTTGTATTCTCCCTTTTCCCAAAAAGGCATTTGTTTATATGAAATAATGTCAACATAATCTGATGGATTAAATTTAAGGTAGTCTTTCATATATGATAGGGGGGTATATTTTTTGTTATTTATTGTAAATGTTGTTGGAGGTACCCCCATATAATGATTCATTATTTCCTTGATAGTTTCTATTCCTGCCTTTTTATTCCATCCATTTGAAGCTTTCATAGATTTTAGATAATTATTCATTTCAGCGAACATTTTAGTATGATCGTAAAATGTTTTACCGTTTATCAAACCATTATAAACAGATTCAGGCATTAATCCGTATTTCTCTGCCATTCTTGTAACTGCGTTTGATTCAGATCCTTCTGAAAAGTTAGAATTGCCTCTTTGTTCTATATACCTCTTTGCTTTTTCAATATATTCATGATAGGCAATATACATTTCAGATAGTTTTACTTTTTTACCTGTTATTCGTTGTATTTCTGATTCACAGAATGAAGTCGTAGAAAAGTCCCAGCAAGTGCCTGTATTGCCTTGTGATATTGGAGGATTTGCCCAAACTTTTTTATATAGTTTTACTTTATTAGGTAATTTATATGAGGATTGATCCATTATCATTATTCTTGCAGGCTTTTTTGTTTCTAAAGCAGAATCCTCTTGTTTTATACCTTTCATTATAGTTTCGTAATAATAACTTTTAGTTTTATCAAAAAGTTTGAATTTTACGGAGTCTTTGTTTTGTGAAAAGCTTGTTGAAAAAAACAGAAAACTTGTGATGATTGTAATAAAATATTTCATTTTTTAATTTTTATAAATACTAATTATAAATTATAAATACGAAATTACAAAAAAAGGATAACTGAATAATTAAACTTTGCTATAATAGCGGGAATTATTTCTTTAGTTTAATAGAATATGTTTTATTCTCTCTGACTGCAAAGCTTTTTTTAAAGATTGTTCTGGCTTCGTTTTGTAGTATTTTAGTGTCTTTGTATCGTGCGGAAAAATGTCCTATTAGTAATTTTTTTACTTTTGCAAGTGATGCTATTTTTGCTGCCTGTTTTGCGGTGGAATGAAATGTTTTTTCTGCAAGTTCTTTTTCTGTTTCCGCAAATGTTGCTTCGTGATATAATAAATCAACTTTTCTAATTTGTTCTACAATTTTTTCCAAATAGCATGTATCTGAACAAAACGCATAGGAACGTGGTTTTAATGGTTTCCTTACCAGTTTTGAGTTTGGAATAATTGTTCCATTTTCTGTAATAAAGTCTGCTCCTTCTTTAATATTTTTAATTTCTCTTATGGGAATATTAAAAAGGTCTATTTGTTCTTTTATAATGTTAGGTTCTCTTTCCTTTTCATCAAAGCGAAAACCACAGCAGTCTATTCTGTGTTTTAAAGGGAACGACTTTACTTTAAGTTTTTTATTCTCAAATATAATTTGAGGCTTTTTGAAATTTAACGGATGAAAGATTAATTGATATCCTAAATCTTCCATTTTTAAATATCGGATTTGTGATATTGTATATTTTTGTAATTCTGAATGAGCATATATGTGTAGATCAGTTTTTCTGCCCATTAATGATAGAGTAGAGATCAAACCTATTAGTCCAAAAAAATGATCTCCATGAAGATGTGAGATGAAAATATGATTTATTTTCAGTAGGCTTATATTGTTTTTTCTTATTTGATGTTGGGTACCTTCACCGCAATCTATTAGAAAGAACTGCCCAAGTACATTAAGTACTTGGGCAGTTGGATACCTTTCAGAAGTAGGCGTTGCCGAACTACTTCCTAATATTGTTAATTGAAAGGGTATTTGATCCATTAAAGAAAAGGTTTATTCTTCTTTTTTAGATTCAGCATTTTTTGTTTCATTAGCTTCTTCTTTTTTAGGAGCAGCTTTTTTAACATTTTTTGCTTTTACCTCTTTCTTGTTTTCTTCTTTCTCCATCTGAGATTTAAGAGCAGCTAATTCGCTAATATCTCCAAGTGTTGTTTTTTCGATATTATTGTTTTTAGCTGATTTCATGGATTTTTTAGACTGATTTGCTTTATTAGCTTGATTAGTCTGATTTGATTGAGTTGTCTCAGATTTCTTTGTTGAAGATTCTTCAACTTTCTTCTCTTCAGAGAAAGTTCTTGAATGAGAAAGAATTATCCTTTTTGCAGATTTTGAAAATTCAATTACCTTAAATTTAAGTTTTTCATCATTTTTGGCAATTGTTCCATCTTCTTTTGTCAAATGACGTGTAGGAGCGAATCCTTCAACGCCATAAGGTAGAGCAATAGTAGCACCTTTATCAAATACTTCTATGATTGTTCCTTCGTGAATAGAGTCGACAGTGAAGATTGTTTCAAATACATCCCAAGGATTTTCTTCGAGTTGTTTATGACCTAAACTTAAACGACGATTTTCCTTGTTGATATCTAAAACAATAACATCTATATCTGATCCTATTGAAGTGAATTCTGAAGGATGTTTGATTTTCTTAGTCCAGCTTAAATCTGAAATATGAATCAATCCTTCTACACCTTCTTCTATTTCAACAAAAATACCAAAGTTTGTAAAGTTACGTACCTTAGCAGAATGTTTTGATCCGATTGCATATTTAGTTTCTATTTCTTCCCATGGATCTTTCTTCAGCTGTTTGATACCCAAAGACATTTTTCTTTCTTCACGATCTAAAGTAAGAATCTGTGCTTCTACTTCTTCTCCTACTTTCAGGAAGTCCTGTGCACTACGTAAATGTTGTGACCAGCTCATTTCTGAAACATGAATTAAACCTTCTACTCCAGGAGCTATTTCTACAAATGCACCGTAGTCTGCCATAACTACAACTTTTCCTTTGACTTTGTCTCCAACTTTCAAATTTGGATCCAAACTTTCCCATGGATGAGGAGTAAGTTGTTTTAGTCCTAATGCAATTCTTTTCTTATCATCGTCAAAGTCAAGAATAACTACGTTAAGTTTCTGGTCAAGTTTAACAATTTCACTAGGATGTGAAATACGTCCCCAGCTTAAATCTGTAATATGAATAAGACCATCTACACCACCGAGGTCAATAAATACTCCGTATGATGTGATATTTTTAACAGTACCTTCAAGGACCTGTCCTTTTTCAAGTTTAGAAATAATTTCTTTTTTCTGTTGTTCCAGTTCAGCTTCAATAAGAGCTTTATGAGAAACAACTACATTACGGAATTCCTGATTAATCTTAACAACCTTAAATTCCATTGTTTTACCAACATAAATGTCATAATCACGAATTGGTTTAACATCAATCTGTGATCCTGGTAAGAATGCTTCGATGCCAAATACATCTACGATCATACCACCTTTAGTACGACATTTAATATATCCTTTAATAATTTCATCCTTTGCAAGTGATTCGTTTACACGATCCCATGAACGTAAAACACGTGCTTTTTTGTGAGATAAAATAATTTGTCCTTTTTTGTCTTCCAGACTTTCAATATAAATTTCTACTTCATCACCTACTTTTAAATCTGGATTGTAGCGAAATTCATTTAAACTGATAATACCATCCGATTTGTAACCAATGTCAATAACGACTTCCCTTTTGTTCATTGAGATGACCTTACCCATTGTTACTTCTTTTTCCTGAACAACACTTAGAGTATTGTCATACTTCTTCTCTTCTTGGTTTTGTTCTTGGTTTCCGGCAAAACCTTTATCTTCTTTGATTAATGCGTCCCAGTCAAATTCTTTCGGTTCTTCCGATTTATTTTCCTGGATTTTTTCTCCGTCTCCGGCTTTTATTTTCTCATCAGTTGCCGGAGCTACATCTCCCTGCACTGTTCCTTCGAGATTTTCCTTGTTGTCAAGGCTCTCATTTTTGATTTCTGTCATTAAATTTGAATGAATAAATTAATAAATTAGACTTTATGTTTATATATTTGAAAAATACGCTGCAAAATTAAAATTAAAAAGCCATTAAAGCAAAGATTTTCAGGAACTTTTTAATATCTTTATTCTTTTTTAAAAAGAAAATAACAGTATCTTAAAAAACAGATTATTTTTTAGACAAAAATCATAAAAAAATTAGATATTCTTTAATTTTTTATGATAAAAGTAGTGTAAAATATAATAATTAATTATATATTTTTGAACATGTTTTAACGTAAAAAGAAAAAATGAGAACTTTCAATGGCTGAATTTTTAAAGGAACTTTCTAAATGATTATTCAAATAACAATAAATCAGGAAGTAATCCGATTGAATAATGGCTTTAGATAAGGTTATTGACATTACATAGTATACGAATTAATTTAAGTTAGTTGGATGCATAATAGATAATTCCTTGAGGATTTTTAGGCTCTGTGTTATTTTGACAAAAACTAATCAAAAAACAAATAATTATGATAAAAAAACGAATTTTAGTTACTGGTGGAGCTGGTTTTATCGGTTCTCATTTATGCGAAAGACTCCTTAATGAAGGGAATAGTGTAATTTGTCTGGATAATTTATTTACGGGTTCTAAGGAAAAAATTTTTCATCTTCTTGATAATCCATATTTTGAAATGGTTAGACATGATGTTATTCTTCCTTATTATGCCGAAGTTGATGAAATTTATAACCTGGCATGTCCGGCTTCTCCTGTTTATTATCAGTATAATCCTATAAAAACTATTAAGACTTCTGTGGAGGGAGCTATTCATATGCTGGGTTTAGCAAAACGAGTTAATGCAAAAATTTTGCAGGCTTCAACAAGTGAAGTGTACGGAGATCCGGAAGTTCATCCTCAACCTGAGAGTTATTGGGGTAGAGTGAATCCAATAGGAATTCGTTCTTGTTATGATGAAGGAAAAAGATGTGCTGAATCTTTATTTATGAATTATCATCGTTCTCATAATATGCGTATTAAGATTATTAGAATTTTTAATACTTACGGTCCAAGAATGGAACCTGATGATGGCAGAGTTGTTTCAAATTTTATAGTTCAAGCATTACAAAATAAAGATATTACTATATACGGTGATGGTAATCAGACTAGAAGTTTTCAGTATGTAGATGATTTGGTAGAGGGAATGATAAGAATGATGAATAGTAAAGACTCCTTTATTGGTCCCGTAAATCTGGGGAATCCAAATGAGTTTACTATTGGAGAATTAGCACGGAAGGTTGTTGAAATTACAGGATCTTCTTCAAAAATTACATATTCTAAATTACCATCAGATGATCCTTTACAGAGAAAACCTGATATAAAACTTGCAAAAGAGAAGCTTGGAGGTTGGGAACCAAAGATTCAGCTTGAAGATGGACTAAAAAAGACAATCGCATATTTCGATGAGCTGTTGCGTAAATAAAAATAAAACGTTGTTTTTAGTATGTTTGGAATATTATTTAACAAAACGTTTAACAATAAATAAAAGAATTTGAAATGGCTATAGATAAAAAATTATTGGATGAAGTTACACAAAAAGCTAAATTATGGCTTGGAGATGAATATGATGATGAAACTAAATCTGAAGTTCAGAGAATGCTGGAAAATGAAGATAAATCTGAATTGATTGATGCTTTTTATAAGAATCTAGAATTTGGGACTGGAGGATTGAGAGGAATCATGGGTACCGGGTCCAATAGAATGAATATTTACACCGTGGGTGCAGCTACTCAGGGATTGTGTAATTATTTAAAGAAGGAATTTTCAAAATTGGATATGATAAAAGTTGCTATTGGGTATGATTGTCGTAACAATAGCAGTTCATTTGCTGAAAAATGTGCTGATATTTTTTCTGCAAATGGTATTCAGGTGTATTTGTTTGACGAACTTCGTCCTACTCCTGAGCTTTCCTTTGCCATACGTGAATTAGGCTGTCAAAGCGGTATTATTATTACGGCTTCTCATAATCCAAAAGAGTATAACGGATATAAGGTATATTGGGAAGATGGTTCTCAGATTGTTTCTCCTCACGACATAAATATTATAAATGAGGTAGGGAAGGTAAATGTTAAAAGTATTCTTTTTAAAGGAAATAAAGATTTAATTAAAATTATTGGAGAAGATATTGATAAAAAATTTATTGATAAAGTAAAGTCGATTTCTCTGTCTCCTGAAATTATAAAAAAATATAATGACTTAAAGATTGTATATACTCCTCTTCACGGAACAGGCGTCAGAATGATTCCCAGAGCTCTCAAAGCTATAGGTTTTAGAAATATAATTAATGTTCCTCAACAAGATATAACAAGTGGAGATTTCCCTACTGTCGTTTCTCCTAATCCTGAAGAGCCTGCTGCCATGAAGTTGGCTATGGAAAAAGGAATGGAAACTGATGCTGATGTTGTTATGGCTTCAGATCCAGATGCAGACCGTATAGGAATTTCTGTAAAAGATGATAATGGTAAATTTATCATAGTAAATGGGAATCAAACTGCTATGATATTTATTTATTACATAATTACACGAATGAAGGAGCAGAAATTGTTAAAAGGTAATGAGTATATTGTAAAGACAATTGTTACTACTGAAAAGATATCAGATATTGCCAGTCGAAACGGTATAGAACTGTATGATGTATATACCGGATTTAAATATATTGCGGAGATCATTCGAGAGCTTGGAAATTCTAAAAAGTACATAGGTGGAGGAGAAGAAAGTTTTGGATTTATGCCTGCATCGTATGTAAGAGATAAAGACGCTATTTCTTCATGTGCTTTAATGGCAGAAATTACCGCATGGGCAAAAGATAAAGGTAAAACTTTATACGAGTTATTAAAGGATATTTATCTTGAATATGGATATTCTAAAGAAAAGATGAAATATGTGGTTCGTAAAGGAAGAACTGGTGCTGAAGAAATAAAAAAAATGATGATTAATTTCAGGGAAAATCCTCCTAAAATGATAGGTGGTAGCCTTCTTGAAAGAGTTAAAGATTATGGATGTCTTAGAGAAAAAAATATGATAACGGGAGAAGAGAAAACTATTAATCAGAAGAACTCTTCTAATGTACTTCAATATTTTACAAAAGGTGGAACAAAAATATCTATAAGACCATCAGGAACCGAACCTAAGATAAAATTTTATTTTGAAATAAAAGCTGAAATGAAAAATAGGGCAGACTTTAATATTGTTGAAAAAAAGTCTGAGGAAAAGATAGAGGAGATAATGAAAGAATTTAATCTTTAACCTAAAATCTGCAAGGAATTTGAGTATTCAAACAGAGTTTTAATGAATTTAAAAGGCAATGTAAAAGGGACTGTAATTCTGATTGCATTGTCTTTTTTCTATTGTGGAACAAATGTATATGTAATGGTTCCCTGCTGAGGTGAAGGTGCTTTTAGATCTTCGTTAAATAATGTATTAAGAGCTGCTTGTTTAGCATATACAGGAAGCATTTCATCTTGAATTTCATTATTTTCCCTAACATTTGCTTTTATTACTTTACCTTGTTGATTTACCCAAATATCTACGGTTATTATACCTCCTCCTCTTGCCAGATAAACAGGAATTGGTAATCTTACATGGTATCTGCCTTTAAGTATGTAATGAATATTGCTTTTCCCTGAATAAATAGTGTTACTTATAGACTTTGGATCCATACCCTTTGTTGTTTTTTCCGGCATTTTAAAATTTTTAATGTCAGGGATTTTTTTTGATAGTTGCTTGTTCACATCTGATGCAAGAGCTTTTGCTGCATTAAGTTCTTTTTCCAGTTCCTTGTCTTTTATGAATGTTTTTTTGAAATTAGTTGCAGATTGTCTGTTTTTTAGTGTATTTTCATTTATATCATCATTAGATGGTGTATTTGTAAAATTGTTTTTTCTTTGCGATTCTATTGTTTTGGTTTCAATGTGAGTAGGAACTTCTTTTTCAGGTAATATTTCAATAGTTATAGGTTTTTCTTTTATTTCTTTTTTTATTTTTATCCCTGACAGAAGAAAAATACATAACAGTAGTATATGAAAAATCAGGGTGCCCATGACACCATATATATGCTTTCTATATAAAGATTTCAGTTTTACCATATTTTATGACTTCAAAGTTATAAACTATACTGTTTTTTTAAACACAAATTGAAAAAACAAGACTTATATTTTTTTAATTTTAAATACTTTTTAAATTTTACTTAAATTTCGTAAGTATTTTTAGAATGAGTATCCTAATAACGATGAATCAAGAGGTAAATCTATTGAAACATAGTATTTAGCTATGGTAATAGAGGTTCTTTTATTGTAACGATTGAT
>Ga0055584_100006673_pt1 | contig 11309 bp, 10 predicted proteins | sample OSDHelmetaG_FD_58716 | JGI IMG/M metagenome (GOLD analysis project Ga0055584, IMG submission 58716) | Pelagic marine sediment microbial communities from the LTER site Helgoland, North Sea, for post-phytoplankton bloom and carbon turnover... | ecosystem: Environmental > Aquatic > Marine >...
GACGCAGTGATTGCCGCGGCAACAGAAATGGGACCGTTACGGGCGTGTGTGAACTCAGCCGGTATCGGATGGGCTGGACGCACAGTGGACAGAAATGGCGAACCATTCGACCTCGAGGCCTTCCAGCGCGTGATCGACATCAACCTCGTTGGCACCTTCAACATGCTCAGTCGGGCAGCTGCGGCGATGAGCAAAACCGACCCTCTCACCGAGGATGGTCAGCGTGGCGCAATCATCAACATGGCCTCGGTCGCCGCGCAGGATGGTCAAATCGGCCAATGTGCGTACTCGGCATCAAAGGGTGGCGTGACCGGCATGACCTTGCCGATCGCTCGGGATCTATCGGCGGTCGGTGTGCGCGTGAACACCGTGCTCCCTGGGTTGATCGACACACCGATCTATGGCGAAGGTGAAGCAAGCGAACAGTTCAAGGCACACCTTGGATCGTCGGTGTTGTTTCCGAAACGTCTCGGGTACGCCGAGGAGCTCGCCTTCATGGTCATGGACCTCATCACGAACCCATACATGAATGGCGAATGTGTTCGAGTCGATGGCGGCGTACGCCTCCCACCCAAATGAACGAACGGGTCGACGTGCCCCGTATGAGGGTCAGCCGCCCGGATTCGATGACACTCCGTGCACGCGGGACCCGCCCTCGAGCTTGAGGACGAGTTGACGGGACGCCGGAACGGTGGACCGAATGGTCGTCGAATCGGTGAGTGCATCGATGGCCGTGGCAAATCGGGACTGCTCGTCTGTATGCAACGCAAAGAGCGGGTCGCCGCGTCGAATAGCGTCGCCAGGCTTCGCAAGACAGATGATTCCCGCAACTGGGCTGACGAGGTCTTCCTTCCTCCGCCGGCCGGCGCCCAGTCTCCATGCCGCAGTACCGATCGCATACGGGTCCAGCTCGTGGACGTAGCCGCTGTCGGTGGCATGGAAGACCTCGACGAATGGGGCGCGAGGGATTCCTACGGAGAGATTGCCAGACTGGGCCTCCACAATGTCGATGAACGCGGCCAGCGCGTCGCCGGACGAAAGGGCCTCAGCCGGATCGCGCGACACCCCAGCAAGAAGCGCCATTTCGTGTGCGAGCGCAAGCGAGAGTTCCGTGACATCGGATGGGCCGTGACCTTCGAGAACCTCGAGGGCCTCGATGACTTCGAGCCCGTTTCCCACCGCCCGACCAAGGACACAGTCCATGTCCGTGAGCAACGCAGTGGTTCGAACACCATGTGATTGGCCGATGCTCACCATCATCTTGGCGAGCGTCTCTGCCTCATCGAAGGTCTTCATGAAGGCCCCACGGCCGACCTTGACGTCAAGCACGAGCGCCGATGCCCCCTCCGCGATCTTCTTCGACATGATCGAACTCGCAATGAGCGGTATGGACTCGACCGTGCCGGTGACGTCTCGAAGGGCGTACAGTTTTCGGTCCGCAGGAACAAGGTCGTGTGACGCACCAGCGATCACCCCTCCGACTCGCTGGAGTTGCCTGACCATCTGCTGCTCAGTGAGTTCGGCCTGCCACCCCGGTATGGCCTCCATCTTGTCGAGGGTGCCCCCGGTGTGTGCGAGCCCTCGACCGGACAATTGGGGCACCGCCGCGCCACATGCAGCAAGCATCGGAACAACGATCAGCGAAATCTTGTCGCCGACGCCGCCCGTGGAGTGTTTGTCGACGGTCGGTCGCTCCACATCAGAAAGGTCGATCGTTTCTCCCGAGTCGATCATGGCCTGGGTCCAGCAGAACAACTCGTCCGGCGTCATTCCCCGCCAGACGATCGCCATCAATAGGGCCGAAGCCTGTTCGTCTGCGACCGCGCTGCCGTGCGTGTAACTCTCGATGAACCATCTGATCTCATCGTCGCTGAGTTCGTGACCGTCCCGTTTCTTTCGAATGACGTCGGTGATGTTCATCGGTTCTCCTCGGCGATCGCCCGTCGCTATCGGCCAGCTTCAGACGCGCCCTCCGATGGGACAAGAGGCGAACGTCCCTGCACCGAGGCTCTCCTGAGAGAAGGGCTATGGTCCCTCGGCAACTCGCAACGAGTTGGTCAGAATGGACACCATGCTCCCAGAGACTCGGACAACAACTGCTCGAAGAATCCTTCCCCTCATCGACCTGACGCTTCTTGGTGATGACGACACAACTGCAGATGTGGAGGCCTTGTGTGACGCTGCAACAACGCCCTACGGAAGTGTCGCCGCAGTATGTGTGTGGCCATCGTTCATCCACGTGGCTGCCAAACGTCTAGAGGGCTCTGGACTGGGCATCGCCGGAGTCGCCAACTTCCCTGAAGGGCTCGACGACGCCTCTCGAGCACGGAGGGACGCCGCCGTGATCCTCGAAGCTGGCGGCGACGAGATCGACGTCGTTTTTCCCTGGAGAAGCCTTCAAGATGGCGCCCGGGGCAACGGCGAGGCCCTGGTCCGGAGCGTCCGAGACATCATTCCCGATGATCTGATTCTCAAGGTCATTCTCGAGACGGGTGAACTCGAGACACCCGAGCTGATCGCCCAGGCGGCGCGCGAGTCCATCGACGGAGGCGCCGATTTCCTCAAGACATCGACGGGCAAGACCGCACGATCGGCAACGCCCTCGGCCGCACGACAACTGTTCGAAATTGTCGCAGCGGAGTCCGCACGCGTCGGAGTCAAGATCTCGGGTGGGGTGCGTACCGTCGATCAGGCTGGGGTCTACCTCGATCTTGCCGACGAAATTCTCGGTGAGTCATGGGCCACATCGGAGACCCTCCGCATTGGAGCCAGCTCGCTGCTCGCTGCAGTCACGACAGAACTCGGAGGGTGAGCGAGGAGAGCGTGTTCGGACGATAACAATCGGCCCGACCCGCCGGGGACGTAGGTCCCTGGGCGTGGGTTCACCAACCACGGCACGCTGGTCATGTGAGCTTTGTCGATGTTCTCTTGGGGTTTGTTCCCTTGGTTGTCGTGGGAACATTCGCTCTGTTGTTCGTCAGGCTCTTGCAACGCGCTCGCGAAACCGACGACACCGATTCGTCGACCATGGTGCGCCAGATTGCGTTCTATGGCTTGTTGTTCCTCACGATGGTGTTGACGGCAACCGGCGTGACCTGGGTGTTCGGTGAGCTCGTCGATCGTTCTCGAGATTTCGACAACACCCAGCTTGCGCAGGCGTTAGCGCTCATTGCGGTCGGACTGCCTGTCTTCAGTGTGTTGCTCCGAATCGCTGACCATCGGCTTCGAGCTGATCCCAACGAGCGCTCTGGCGTCGTCTGGTCCATGTACCTCAACATTGCATTGCTCACCACGTTGACGGCCGCGATGGTCGGGACATACCGGGTCCTGCGCGGCATGCTCGAGAGCAGCCCGGGTCGCAGCGTTGAGGGTTCCGACGTCGCCATGATGACCGTTTGGGGAGCGTTGTGGTTGACGCATTGGTTCGTGATGTTGAGGCGCCATGGCGTACGGGGTGACTCCCATCTGGCTATCGGGTCTGTGGTGGGCATCGTCGTGCTGGGTGTTGGCAACGTTGGATTGTTCTACGTCGGACTCGACCGGTTGTATGGATCGGTCACAAATGATCCGTTGGTCGAGCGAGCTGGACCCACAACCAGCGAATGGGCGGCGCTCTTTGCGGTCGGAGCGATGGCGTGGTTCTGGTACTGGTTGAGTCATTTCGAGTCCAGCCGGCGTTCGGAGGCCTGGTACATCACGGTGGTGCCCGTGGGCGCACTTCTCGGCTTCACCGCCGCCGTGACTTCTGCTGCCGCGTTGTTGTACCTCGTCGCTGTCTACTGGATCGGCGAACCCGATGAGACAGAAGCCGTTCGCCACTTCGATTCGGCGCCCTTCCTCTCAGCGGTTTTGATCACCGGATTGTGCTCGGCGGGCTATCATCGATGGCTGCTCGGTGCTGAGCCTGAACGCAACGAGCCTGTCCGTGCCTACGACTATCTCCTGAGCGCAGCGGCACTGGTGACGTGGGTTGTCGGCGGGGTATTCGCGCTGTCGGGCCTCACCGCCGGTCCGATCGATCGGAATGAGGTGCTCGCAGGGGTCACCATGCTCGCAGTCGGACTCCCACTCTGGCGACACTTCTGGACGAGAACCACGCAGTATGCGGCGAACGATCCGGCAGAGATGTCTTCTCAGATTCGAACAACCTCGTTTGCTATCACGCTCGGTCTTGTCGGGCTGACGCTTCTCGTTTCTGGAATCATCGCCCTCCAGGGAATTCTCGAAGCACTCCTAGACGGAAGACTCGACGTCGAGGCTGTACGCGACCAACGATATAGTCTCGCAACGCTCGCCATGACGGCGCTCGCGGCCGTACCGACGGTGCGGGCATTTCGTGGGCAACGCACAGCGCAGCAGGTCGCGCCACCTCGCTCGCATTGGCCGCAGCGAGTCATCATCGTTGGGGGCGGCGACCCGGTCGATCTGGACGAACTCCAACACCCCGGCGTAACGCTCGAGTACTGGCATCGAACCGACCGATGCAGAATACCGCTCGGTGACATCGAAGACTTGAGCAATCAGTTGGAGCACCAAGGTGGAAACGACGTCCTCGTTGTCCTCGACGAAGGCGGCCCGATGGTCATTCCATTCACGCGCTGACCCGTCTGGCTACTACCTTGTGGGCGTGACGTTGTAGTCCGACTGGGCCCGGAGGGCAGGCGATGAGAGACATAGCGCGGCTGCGCGTCCTGCTCGTGGAGGACAACCCCCTCGATGCACGGGCCATGAAGCGGATTCTCGCCATGAATACGGAGACGGACTTCGTGCTGAGTCACGCCGAAGATCTCTCTAACGCACTTCAACTTCTCGAAAATGAAGCATTCGATTGCATCTTGCTCGACCTGTCACTGCCTGACTCACAAGGCCTTCTCGCCATCGACAAGGTGGTTGCACAGTCTCCTCAAGCACCGATCGTTGTGCTGACGGGCCTCGACGATCCCACGACCGCGCTCGAAGCGGTGGACCGCGGCGCCCATGACTTCCTCCCGAAAGGGCGGGTCGACGGCGACATGGTTGCGCGATCGATGCGCTACGCCGTCGCACGTCATCACGCTGAGCTCTCGTTGCGAGACACCACCAAGAAGCTCGAGGTCGCGAGCGACCGGGGCCGTATTGCACGTGATCTCCACGACACCGTCGTTCAGCAGCTTTTCGCGACCGGGATGAGTCTTCAAGCGTTGGCCAGCAGCACGACAGATGCCGCAAGTCGAGACCAGCTGATCGAAGCGATCGACCAGATTGATGTTGGGATCCGTCAGCTCCGAGAAGCGATCTTCGACCTTCACCTCGTCGAGGATGACGACGACGAGACCTACGAGATCGATGAGCTCGTCCGTTCAAAAGTGCCCGTTCTCGGGTTCTCCCCCACACTCACGAAACGAAATGTCGATGACCTTTCGCCAACTCTTGTTCACGAGGTGGTGGCCGTTATCGGCGAAGCCCTGTCGAATATCACCAAACATGCTCGAGCGACGTCTGCTGAAGTCTCCGTCATCGTCGAAGCCGGATTGTTGAAGGTCGAGATCACCGACAACGGGCAGGGGATCTCCGATGGAAGACGAGCCATCTGCGTCGACGATCTCACTGGCCACGGCCTGAGGAGCATGGCGAACAGAGCTGCAACTCTCGGGGGCGACTTCTCGCTTCACCCGGGCCCTGGTGGGGGCACTCGGGTGGTCTGGACCGTACCGAGTAATGCACGTCGCAAGGGTTGAGCGATCGTTCAGCCAGCACCATGAGCGGTGAAGAGCGCACCATCGGCGTGCTTCAAGACTCGTAGCCGTTCGTCGAGTTCTTCGATCGCTGCTTCGGCATGTGGTGAGGCCAAGGTGACCTCTCGGCCAAGACTGGGCTGTGGTTGCTCTACGTCACCGCGAACTGCGTTGGGTCCGACCGCGACGATCGGCATCGACGTCAACGAGATCGCCCCGAACGCCACGCTGCCCTCGCAAATCCAGGTCAAACCTTGGTGAGCACGGGTGGAGAACACGAGAACCGAATGTGCGGAACGCTCGACCAGCACGGCCGAGATGTCGTCTTGTTCGATCGGTTCAGCTCGCATCGTCGCATGAACTTCCTCAGGGAACCACTCTCGAGGGTCTCGACTGTCGCTTTCGTAGATGACCCCGTGTTCGGTGTCGATTCGCACTTTGGCCATGGGACAGCCGAAGCCGGTGGCGACGGTGTGTGCAAGTTCGAGCGACACCGATGAGTCGACATCGTTGGAGACGCCCAGAACCACTCGCTCGATCGGTGGCGGTGAAACGTCCGGTACCGACGGCCCGACCAGGACGACCGGCGCTGAGGTCTTGGCCAGCAACGCTGCCGCGAACGAGCCTACGTAATGTGCGTCGTCGAACGGAGAGGCAGCGGTGGCCATGCAGACGAATCGGTTCAGGCACATGTCGAGAAAGCCCTTCAGTGGAGCTTCATCGGCGACCACTCGGAGCTTCACGTCCCGTCCAACCACGGCGGCGAAATCTTCTACGGCACGACTGAACCGCTCAAATTCCAGGCGTAGATCGTCCTGCGGATCGACAATCGTAATGACTTCGATCGTTCGGTGCAGCGCACTCGCAAAGAGATCAGCGACCATACCAACCCGCCGAAGATCGGCCGGTCGTCGCAGTGGAATCGTGATCGCCATTGGCTGCACAGGATGATCCGACGGCTCCGACATTGGATCACGCATCGGAGGCTTCGGGTGGGACGATCAGCAGCGGCGTATCGAGGTGGTGCACGAGATAGCTGGTGACCGAACCGACGACGAGTCCTCGAAATCCCCCGTACCCACGTGACCCGACGACGGTCAGCGCGACGTCGTAGTCATCCGATCTCGAGAACGACAGAAGTTCGGTACCAGTGTGGCCGAGGCGGACCTGAGACTCGATCTCCACGGGCAGGCCATCGGGATATTCCTCGGCGAGGCTCTCGAGTTCATCATCCAAGGTTGCTGTTCCAGCAGCTCGGAGTGCCTCGAAATCGATCATCGTCGTGTCAAAGCCCATGGCTGCGGGAATGTGGATGATGTGTACGGCAATGACTGAAGCGTTACGCCACGCCGCCTGGGAAACCGCCTCACGAAGTGCCGCTCGTGCGGTCCCGGATCCGTCAACACCGACAACAACCACTGACATGGCATGTCTCCTTTTCGAACTCACACCAATCTTCCCACGGCCTGGGTTTCGGGGCAGGGTCCAAGGTCCCGGCGTCTCCACCCAGATGTGCCAGCGACCCGTTGATGCAATGGAGGGGCCGGCGCACTCGCCGATTCCTCCCTCGGCGTCTGGTATATCGGTGACTTCTCAAGATGAGGGAACGTGAAGCGGTCAGTCGAACCGGCGGCGCTTCTGCTCTTCGATCCGAGCAGACATTGCCGCAGCCTGTGTGCGGCGAGTCACGTCGATCTTGGCGAACAGGTTCGAGATGTAGTTCTTGACCGTCTTCTCGGCGAGAAACATCTCTTCGGCGATCTGACGATTCGACAGGCCTTCTCCGATCAGGTCGAAGATCCGACGCTCCTGTGGAGTCAGTTCCTGGAGACGCCCCTCCTCGGAGGCTCTGACGGCCTGCATCCGCATGCGAATCTCTGCGCTGTCGAGTAACTGCGCGCCCGCTGCGACCTTTCGAATCGAGATGACCAAATCGTTCGATCGAATCTCCTTGAGGACGTAACCCGACGCTCCAGCCATGGCGGCTTCCAAGAGCGCCTGATCGTCAGCGAACGACGTCAGCATGAGACACGGCAACTCGGGGTGCAACGCCCGAATCTCGCGGCACACTTCGATGCCGGTCCCATCACCGAGACGCACATCGAGCACTGCTACATCTGGTTCACACAGCCGAATCGCGGACAATGCTCGGTCTGCACTATCGGCCTCGCCCACGACCCGCATATCGGGCTCAGCATCTACCAATTGGGCGATGCCGCGCCGCACGATTTCGTGATCGTCGAGGAGAAAGACCCTTGTCTCTCGCGAATCGTCTGTCTCTCGCGAATCGTCGCTCATCATTGAATCTCCGGTGTGCGGGTGGTCCCGTATGCGATAGAGAACATCCCCCCGAGCGTAGACCTTCCCAGCTGTCTTCTCAGGTTGTGTGTTGCTAGCTCGCTGGCCATTGATTCACAGCGAGGACGGGAACGGGGCTGTGACGAACGACTTCGTCGAGGACACTGCCGTGAAGAAGTCGATCGATACCCAGTGGGACATGTGAAGCGATCGCGATCAACGACGCGTCCTTGAGGTTGACCTCCCGGAGGATCTCCTCGACAGGTTTGCCATGCAGGATTTCGTAGGAGACGTCGCCCTCGGCGAGTACGGACTCCTGCGCGACACGCGCCACGTAGGCGCTCTCTTCGGGTTCGCCACCCGCGATCGCAGATCTGCGCGCTGCCGACTGGTCGGCTGCGAGAACACTCACCACCTCCACCGGCAGGTGAAAGCTCGTCGCCCACTCGTGCGCACTCTCGACGATCGCTTCAGACTCCGGGGAACCGTCGAGTGCCACCACGAGCGGACCTTTGTGCTCGAACATCCTCTCCTCGCACTCCGGACCTACAAGAACCACAGGGCCTTGCGCAGCGGTGAGTACATCGAGGGCCATGCTGCCGGTGATGAGCGCCTTTCGCCCGAGCCCTTGAGACGGGATACACAACACCGACCCCGTTCGCCGTCTTGCCTCTGCAAGCAATTCATCGGCCAAGTACCGAGCTGAAACAACCGTGGTGATCTGTGCGCTCAGTCCGTACCGCTCGCCGATGGTGTCGGCCATGTCATGAAGCGCTCGTGAGTGGATCGGGATGTCGAGCTCACTCGAGTACGCAAGGATTCGAAGGGGCCTCGAACTTGCACTTGCGAGTCCGCCGCCGATCTCCAGGGCGCGAACCGTGTCGTCCGAGCCATTGAACGGAACCAGAATCTCCCTGAACACGTCGACCTCCTCAGTGCGTGTGCAGATCAGCATCCTGCGTGGAAGGCACCCCTAACAGGGCCCAAGGTCCGCGCGCAGTGTTCAAGGCGCGGTTCCACCAAGTTCCTCGAGTAGCGCCCAACACTCCGCGATCGAGGGCTGATCATGGGTGAGCAGCGGACCGACCACGGGCACATAGTTTCGAAGCACGCGCATTCTCGACTTCGTGTCGGCGACGACATAGATGTTGCCTGCCGCCGATGTGTGCGAGCCAGGACCCAGTGATGAGCCCAACGCAGTTGCGGCTCGAACAGCAGCGCGACGAATCTCGGCATCCGCCACTGCATGTGCATACTCCCAGCCATAGTCGTCCTCGACGGATTGGCTGACTTTCCCCGGATCCTCGATCATCGTCATCCTCTACCCCTTGTGCGAATCTTCCTCAGGCCAGCGTGGCGCGACGGTCATGTACCCGGAAGGGCCGAACGTCCCGCAGACGGGAAAGGGCGGTAGGAGCCGGTTCAGGATCGCAATCTCCACCATCCGACCGCACATCGATCAGGACCATCGACCCTAATCGTCCCCATGTTCCGGGGGCACGCTGTGATGGGGAGGAAATGGTGGTAATCCCATTCTCACAATCCACAGACCTGGCCAGCGCCGAGACACACATCTCGACACTGTTCTTTTCGCGGGACCGGGTGTACAAACTCCTCAAGCCAATTGCCAATGGATTCCTCGACCACCGTGACACCGATGAACGTTGTGTCGCCGCACTCCGCGAGTTCGAGCTGAACCGTCGAATCAGCCCAAACGTGTACCTCGGCACCGCCGACGTCGTCGAGAACGGTGACCTGGTCGACCGAATGATCGTGATGCAGCGGCTCCCTGCAGAACAAAGTGTGACTGCACTGTTGCGAGCCGGAAAGCTGACAACAGATCACTTGCGTGAAATCGCGAAAGCAGTCGCATCGTTCCATGCATCGCTCACGCCCGAGTATCCAGATTCCGATGTGGTCGAAGAACATCGAACCCGGTGGACGGACAACACGAGCGAAATGGCGCCGTTCGTCGGCGCCGTGCTCCGAGCCGAAGACACCGACCGGATCACCCATCTGTTCACCCGATGGCTGAATTCACATGGAGCCCTCCTTCGGCAACGGATCGCAGATGGTCACGTCCGAGACGGCCACGGTGACCTCCTCGCCGATGACATCTTCTGCCTCGACACGGGCCCCGAGATCCTCGACTGCCTGGCCTTTCGAGACGACCTGCGGTTGGTTGACGTACTCGACGACATCGCATTTCTCGCAATGGACCTCCACCGGCTCGGTGGACCAGCTCTAGCGCAGCATTTGATCAAGTGGTACGTCGAATTCTCCGGGGAGAACCATCCGAGCTCGTTGGCCCACTACTACGTAGCGTACCGGGCACATGTTCGAGCAAAGATCGCCTGCCTTCGTTTTGAAGCTGGCGAGCAACAGTTTGCGGCCATTGCCCGGATGTATCATCGACTCTGCCTCGACCAGCTGGAACGAGCACAGCTGCGACTCATCATGGTCGGAGGCGGTCCGGGTACGGGAAAGACCACCCTCGCCCGTGCACTGGGACGCCAGTTCGGATGCGTCGTTCTCGCCACCGACGAGATCCGAAAGGACCTCGCTGGGGTCGATCGGACAACCCACTACTTCGCCGAACCCGACATGGGTATCTACACCGACGTTCACACCGAGCACACCTACGACGAACTGCTCCGGCAGGCGAACTTGTTGATGCTTGCGGGCGAGACGGTCATCCTCGACGCCTCATGGACGAACGAAGGCCAGCGAGCGCGAGCTCGGTCGCTGGCCGCTGAACGCAACGCCGATCTCGTGGCACTCGAGTGCGCGCTTCCGTCGGCGATCGCCACCGAACGCATCGTGCGTCGACTCGCCGACCCTGAGTCGACCTCGGATGCAACTCCTGATGTCGTCGAGCACATGAAACGGCTGCACGAACCATGGCCCGACGCAATCCAAATCGATGGAAACCAGTCGACCGCCAACGTCGAACAAGACGCGCTCGATGCAATACGAGCGCGCGGACGCGGATTCATCAACGACCCCAATACGCCGCGAGGTGGTAGTTTCTGGGGTAGATCATGATAACGACCACAGAAAGAAAGGAAATCAGATGAACACGCACACACAAAAGAGCTTTCGCACAGTGAACCGACTCATAATGGTGACATTGTTGGCGGCGGGAATTCTGGTGACCACGGCGGGCGCGCTCGGAGCATCCTCAGGTAGCTGCGGCGAATATAGCTATGGCTTCACTGGTACCCGACTCCTCAACGATGGCATCAGTGACTCGGCTGGCCCGTTCACGCTCAGCACTCCACTGCCCGCAGGCACCTA
>Ga0055584_100006674_pt1 | contig 11307 bp, 8 predicted proteins | sample OSDHelmetaG_FD_58716 | JGI IMG/M metagenome (GOLD analysis project Ga0055584, IMG submission 58716) | Pelagic marine sediment microbial communities from the LTER site Helgoland, North Sea, for post-phytoplankton bloom and carbon turnover... | ecosystem: Environmental > Aquatic > Marine >...
TCGAGAGAATCGGGCCGGGGATTGAGGGAATACCGAGGTCGGTCTGCGCTCAAATCCGTCAGGCGGGGCCAGAGGGGGCGGCTTATCCGCCAATTCCGCCTGGCAGCCGGGCCCGCTCGGCCCTGGTGCGGGCCTCCAGTTGGCTGACTTCGAGCTCGACCATCCGAGCGCGTTTCCCGGCCCCGAGGATGCGCTGGACCCCCTCCAGGACCGTGCCCGTGCCCAGCCAGGCGTCCTCCTCATGGGGGACGCGCTTCCAGGTTCGGCCCAGGTGGTCGATCATCCCGACGTCCTGGTCCCAGGGGTTGCGGACCATGAAGAAGAACTCCTGCGAGCCCTCCTGGCCCTTGAACCGGACCACCGAGCCGAGGAAGGACTCCTCATCTTCGACGAGCCAGGCGCGCTCCGCAGGGGCCACGGAGAGCAGCGCCCCCTTGGACTCGACGGCGCCCACCGTCGTGGTGGAGGTGATGCAGCTGGCCACGGCGAGGGTGAGCCAGGGGAGCAACGAGAGGGGGCGCATGGGGTGGGGAGACGGGCGGGGGGGGGTGTCTCGGGCGGAGGATCCCCGCTCTTCCGGTGACCCACCGGCGACATCCCTCCCGACGGGAGAGCCATCGGCGGTAACATCCCCCTGATGAACGACGAAGGTCTGGAAAAGACGCGGCGCGCCGGGAAGATCGCCGCCGCGTGCCGGGAGTGGGCGAGGGGTGCGATTCAGCCGGGGGTCGAGCTCCGGCACATCCTCGAGACGATCGAGTCGATGATCCGCGAGGCCGGGGCGGCGCCCGCGTTTCCGGCGCAGACCTCTCGCAACGAGTGCGCCGCCCATTACTGCTCGTCGCCGGACGACACCATGGTCTACGAGGAGGGGGACGTGGTGAAGGTCGACATGGGCGTCCACGTGGACGGCTGGATCGCGGACACCGCCTGCACGGTTGACCTCTCCGAGAAGGCACAGAACGCCGACCTCATCGGCGCCTCCGCCGACGCGCTCGCCGCGGCCATCGCCCTGGTCGAGCCGGGCCGTCCGGTCTCCGAGATCGGCGCCGCCGTCGAGCGGACGATCACCCGCGCCGGCTTCGAGCCGGTCCGCAACCTGACCGGCCACGGGCTGGACCGATGGAAGGTGCATTGTGCCCCGCAGATCCCCAGCTACGGGGAGCGCGGCGCGGGGCGCCTCCAGGAAGGATCGGTGGTCGCCATCGAGCCCTTCGCCTGCACCGGCCGGGGCTTCATCCACGAGGCGGGCAAGGCCGAGGTCTTCATGCTCGTCGGTCCCCCGAGGAAGGCCAAGGGCATCGACAAGCAGGTCCTGCGGGCCATGCAGGGCTGGAACGGGCTGCCCATCGCCCGTCGGTACTTCAACGACCTCGACCGAGACGTGCTCGAGGACACCATCTCCAAGCTCGCGCGGCAGGGTTCACTGGTGCGCTATCCACCCCTCGTCGAGCAGCCCGGGGTCCTCGTCGCCCAGACCGAGCACACCCTCCACGTGTCGTCCGACGGGGTCGAGATCATCACGGCGTGACCGTGGAGGTCCTGGCCGGGAGGCGGAGCAACTTCCTGGAAGGGTTTTCCCTCGTTCGCTAGGCTCGGCGCGTGATCACGCACCGCACTCGAGAGGGGAATGTCGCGGTCGCTCGATCTCTCGCAGATCTCCTCGCCGAGCGCGCAATCGGCAAGGGGAGCGTCACCCGTGGTGACCGCGAGGGGCAGCGACTCTGCAAGGGGCTCTGTGAAGCCGTGGAGTCTCTCCACGCGAGCGGCACCGTGCACGGCGCGCTGCGTCCATCCGTGTTCCAACTGGACGTCGACGGCAAGGTCTCCCTGCTGCCGCGGACGACCTCACCGCTGGGCTCGACCACGCTCCAGTACGCCTCTCCGGAGGTCGCACGGGGCGCCGCACCGACGGCCGCTTCGGACGCCTTCTCCCTGGCCCTGGTCCTGATGGAGGTGCTCGTCGGCGGTCCCGTGCGGACGGGGTCCCAGGAGGAAATCGCGGCCCTTGCCCAGGACGGGCTCGCACCGCTTCCCGACGGGTTCCCGGAGCGCCTCCAGGCCCTGGCCGTACGTTCCACCGCCCTCGAGCCGGCGTCCCGCCCGACGCCTGCCCGGTGGCGAGCGGCGTTCGAGCGGCAGCCCCACACCCGGACGCCCCGCGGCCCGCTCCTCGTCCTGCTGACCTGCGTGGTGGGCCTGACCGTGGTCCTCGGCGTCTCGCAGCAGCGCGCCGCAGAGGCGCGGGACCGCTCGGCCGGTCGATATTCCGAGGCTCGTGCCACCTTCGAAGGCCTCCTGCTGGGGACCTACGACGAGCTCGATCGGGTGGAGGAGATCGGGCCGCTCGCCGCCGCAGGCGCACGCGCCCTCGCCTCGATCGAGGCGGAGGAGGCCGCGGGAGCCCTGGGAGACAAGGAGATGCTCACCTTGGCCCTCGTGTGGAACGGGCGCGCCCAGCGGCTCCTGGGCAGCCTCCCCGAGGCAAAGGAGCACTTCCGCCGCGCCATCGACGTGGCGTCAGAGCTCGGGGAGAGGCCCTTCGCGATCGAGGGGGACGTGGCAGCGCGGATCGCGCTCGGCGAGATGGGCGTGGAGGAGCGAGACTTCAAGGTCGCCAGGGCCGAGTTCGGCCGCGCCATCGAACTGTGTGAGGGGGCGATCCGGAAGGGAACGGCGGACCGGCCGCTCCGGCTCGCGCAGGCCCGCGCGCTCATCCGCCTGGGGGACGTGTCCATGTCCTCGGGTCGGTCCAGCGCGCCGCGCGCGCTCAGCCTCTTTACCCGCGCGCGGAAGGCGCTCGAGGACCCCGAGGTCGTGCTGGACGGCGCCTCGCTCGACGTGCTCGAGCTGCGCTGTGACCTCGGCAAGCTCGCGGCCAACATGGCCTTCCAGGCGGGGAAGAGGAACCAGGCGGTGGACCTCCTCAACGAGCACCTCGAGCTCGCCGAGGATCTGGTCGAGCGAGACCCTGGCTCTGACCGCGCGCGTTGGACCCTGGCGCGCGGGGCCGACGTGCTCGGCCGCAGCCAGCGCGAGATGGGGCGTTACCTGGAGGCGGCCGAGGCCCATCGGAGGTCGATCGAGGCCTGGCGTCTCCTCCGCGAGATGGAGCCGGCGAGGATCTCCTGGCGGCGCGAGTGGGCCAAGTCGGCCGCCCTGCTGGCGGACTCCCTGCGGATCGTCGGGCTCGTGGAGGAGGCCGTGCAGCTCCACCAGGAGAGCATCCAGCTGATGGACGAGTTGATGGCAGCGGGTGACCTCTCGGCGTCCTTCACGCTGGAGGTCCTGCAGCAGCAGCTCAGCCGCACGGAGGCCTTCCTGGCGGCGGGGGAGATCCTGCGGGCGCGTCAGGAGCTCCGCGACCTGCGATCACGCTGGGCCAAGGCCGGCCCGGCCGTCCTGGAGCATCGCCGGGCCAACGACCTTGGCATCCGGACCAACGTCGTGGAGGCCGAGCTCCTGCTGGCGCAGGGGCGCTGGACCGGCGCGAGGAAGAAGGCGCTCGTGGTGATGAACGCGATCCAGGCCGAGGCCATGGCCGGGGACGATCGGCGGTTCCGGATGGACCGGGCCCGCGCGCTCCTCGTGAGCGGCGCCGTCGCGGAGGCCGAGGGAGATCCTGAGCTGGCGGCCAGCAGTCGTGAGCGATCCCTGGGCCTGATCATGGCGCTGCGCAAGGAGCGGCCGGTCGACCCTCAGCTCCTCTCCCTGGGGGCACGGGTCCTCTTCACCTTTGGGCGCGACCTCGAGGCCGAGAAGGCGATCGAGACCCTGGAGGAGATGGGTATCCAGGACCCTCGCCTGAGCGCCCTCAGGGCCGCCGCACGGCGACTGCGTCGGTGAAGTGTCCGCGCGGGACGCCGCCGCGTCCCCGCGGCTTTGGGGGCAAGGGGCCGCGGGGCGCTGCCGAATGAGCTACCGCCAGGGCGCTCGGCAGTCTGCCTACAAGCCTCGATACCTGTGATGTTCAGGGCAGCGAGCCGTCGCTCTGGCGTACCCCTCCCCGGGGCGACCGCCAGCGGTCAGACGGCGTCGATCGTGCGCTCGAGCATCACGACCTCGGACTCCGGGTCGTACGGTCGCTTTCGCGCGACCTCCTGGAAGCCGAAGCGGGCATGGAAGCCGAGCGACGGTTCGTTGGCAGGGATCGTGTTCACCTCTGCGCAGAAGACGGGCCTCGCGGCGGCGCCCGCGCGTGCGATGGCCTCTTGGTAGAGGGCCTGTCCAATTCCGGCGCCGCGATGGTCAGCGGTGACGGCGATCCGGTCCACGTAGAAGAACCTCGGGTGCCGTTCGCAGAACCAGCGATAGTTGGGGCTGCCGTAGTCCGTGTCCTCGATCAGGAACACGGCGAACGCGACCACCTCGTCGGCCACCTCGACCACGGGGAGCCACGCCGCGCTGGCGGCGAAGGCCGTTAGCTTGGCTTGGTCCATCTCGCCCACCTCGGGGATGTTGGTCCCGTTGATCTCCAGCACCGCGTCGGCGTCCTGCTCCCGGTAGTCGCGGATGGTGAACGAGGTCATGCTGCGCTCACCGAAGGCCCTTGAGGTGGTTGAGGAGGCTGAGCGCTTCCATGGGGGTGGTGGCTTCCACGTCGATCTCATCGACGGCCTTCTCCAGCTCTGACGGCTCGTTGTCGAACAGCCCCAGCTGCATGCCAGGGGGGAGCTCGAAGGCCGCGAAGCGGGCGGGGTCCAGGACCCGGCCGCCGAGGTCCTCGGCCTCCCGCTCGATGTCCTTGAGGACCGCCCTGGCGCGGTCGATCAACTCGGACGGGACCCCCGCGAGCCGCGCGACCTGGATGCCGTAGGAGCGGTCCGTGCCGCCCTCAACGATCTGGTGGAGGAAGACGATCTCGTCGTCCCACTCGCGGACAGCGACCGAGAGGTTGTGCACCCCGGAGAGCTCACCGGAGAGCTCGGTCAGCTGGTGGTAGTGAGTGGCGAAGAGGGTCCGGGCGCGGACCTGTTCGTGGAGGTGCTCGACGATGGCCCAGGCGAGGGCGAGGCCGTCGAAGGTGCTCGTCCCGCGCCCCACCTCGTCCAGGACCACGAGGCTCTTGGCGCCTGCGTTGTTGAGGATGTTCGCGATCTCGACCATCTCGACCATGAAGGTCGATGCGCCCCGGGAGAGGTCGTCGGCGGAGCCGATCCTCGTGAAGATCCGGTCGCAAACGCCCACCTTCGCCGAGGCCGCCGGGACGAACGAGCCGATCTGCGCCAGCAGGACGATGAGGGCGGTCTGCCGGATGTAGGTCGACTTACCCGCCATGTTGGGGCCGGTGATGATCCCGACGCTGCGCTTCTTCCGGTCGAGCGACGTGTCGTTCGGGACGAAGGTGACGTCCGTCTGCGTCGCCTCGATCACCGGGTGGCGGCCGGACTCGATCTCGATGCTGTCGCCACCATCCACGCTCGGCGCGCAATAGCGGCGCGCGGCGGCGGTCTGGGCAAGGCCCGCCAATACGTCGACCTCTGCCAGCGCGCGCGCGGTGATCAGGATGCGCGGGACCTCGCGAGCGACCTCCTCCTTGAGGGCCTGAAAGATGTCGTACTCCAGGTCCTTCGCCCGCTCCTCGGCGCGCAGGACCTTGTCCTCGAACTCCTTCAGCTCCGGCGTGATGTAGCGCTCGGCGTTCTTGAGGGTCTGCTTGCGGACGAAGTCCGTCGGCACCTGGGCGACCTGACCCCGCGGCACCTCGAGGTAGTAGCCGAAGACGCTGTTGAAGCCGATCTTGAGCCCGGGGATCCCATATCGCTCGATGGCCTCGGCCTGGAAGCGCGCCATCCAGGCCTTGCCGTCCCCGGCGATCTGGCGAAGCTCGTCCAGGTCGGCGTCGACCCCGCTCGAGATCACCCCGCCCTCCTTGATGGTCATGGGGGGGGACTCGACGACGCGGGAGTCAATGGCCCCGATGACGTCCTCGAGGGGGTCGAGGGTCACTCGGAGGTCTCCGAGCACCTTGGAGTAGACGGCGTCGAGTTTGGCCACGAGGGGCGCCACGACCCGCAGCGAGCCCGCCAGGGCCACGAGGTCGCGGGCGTTGACGCGGCCCGTCGCCACCTTGGCCACGAGGCGCTCGATATCCAGCACGCTCCCCAGGTGGTCCCTGATCTCCTCACGGAGGAAGGGTGCGTCCACGAACTCGGCAACGCCGCGCTGTCGGTGGAGGATGACCTCGACGTCTCGCAGCGGGTTCAGGAGCCAGTCGCGCATCAGGCGCCCGCCCATGGGCGTGAGCGTGGCGTCAATGGTGTCGAGGAGCGAGCCCTCGCGCCGCGCTCCGCGCTGGGTCTGCGTGAGCTCCAGGCACGCACGGGTGGCGCGGTCGAGGACGAGGTGCTGCCCCGTGTCCACCCGCTCAAGGCGCAGCAGGTGCTCACAGCTGCCGCGCTGGGTCTCCAGGGCGTACTCGACGGCGGCGCCCGCGGCGCAGACGCCGAGGGCGTCATCGTCGAAGCCGAACCCCTCCAGGGTCTTCACCTTGAACTGCTCGTTCAGCACGCGGCGGCAGGTGTCCCGGGCGAAGCGCCAGGGTTCGCGCCACGTGATGCGCTGGGCGAGGTCTAACTGGAGCTGTTCAGCGAGCTCGGGCGCCGTTCGGGGCAGGTCCTCGGGGACGAGCAGCTCCGCCGGGGCCACCCGGGCGAGCTCGTCCATGACGCGGTCGAGGGCCAGGTCGCAGGCCGCCGCGCGGCCGGTGGAGAGGTCGATCCAGGCGAGGCCGGCGCGCCCCCCGTCGAGCAGCAGGGCCGCGAGGTAGTTGCTGGCCCGCGAGTCGAGCTCGTCCTCCTCCGTGATGGTCCCCGCCGTCACCACCCTCACGATCGCGCGGTCGACGATGCCCTTGGTGGTGCGCGGGTCACCGGTCTGCTCGCAGACGGCCACCTTGTGCCCGGCGCGGACGAGCCGCATGAGGTACGGCTCCATGGACTTCACGGGCACGCCCGCCATGGGCATGGCGTCGGCGCCCTTGGCGCGCGAGGTGAGCGCGATCCCGAGCTCACGGCTGGCCACCTCGGCGTCGGTCCCGAACAGCTCGTAGAAGTCGCCCATGCGGAAGAACAGCAGGGCATCGCCAGCCTCACGCTTGGCAGCGTTGAACTGGTCCATCATCGTCACCTTCGCCTTCTTGCCGGCGCCGCGCGCGGTCTTCGCGGCGGTGGTGCTCTTGGGGTTCTCGGTGCTCGTCATGGGCCTCGATGCAAGAATGTAACCGAGCGGAGCCGCGGGCTCCGCACTTGTGGCGCAGACGTGTCCGTGTGCAGCCCTTCGGTGACGGCCTGGCCGTTCGAGGCCGACCGAGTCAGCCGGGACGGGGACTTTCGAGGGCCGAGCCGTCGTTCAGGGCTTATCCTCTCCCCAGAGCTCGCTCGTGCCCGACGCCGGACCCACCCCCGGCGAGGATGAGGGCTCCATCCAAGTGATCACCAGAACTCGACTGGACCGGCTGCTCCTCGTCGCCCCGGTCCCCATCCTCGCGCTCACTGCGTGCGCGACCTACAACGAGCGGGTAGAGGCTCCCCTGCGCGCGTTCGAGGGGGGGCAGTTCGCCGCCGCCGAGGCCCTCTTCCTGGAGGGGGACTCGGGCAGCTCGCCCTTCCTGTCGTCCGCCGAGGCGGGGACCGCGGCCTTCGTGGGCGGAGACTTCGAGGGGGCGCTGGACCACCTCCACGGGGCTGAGGACGCGGTCCGAGACGTGGAGGAGCGCGCGGTCATCGGGGGCGAGGGCCTGACCGAGGACCTGCTCTCCCTGGTCATCAACGAGAGCCAGCAGGCCTACGTCGGGGAGGGCTACGAGCGCGTCATGCTGCACTCCCTGCTCGGGATGTGCTACCTGGCCCGGGGCGCGCCGGATGACGTGCTGGTGGAAGCCCGCCGGGTGGATCAGCTCCTCACGGCGGAGGAGCAGCTCTACGACACCGAGTACCGGGCTGGCGGGCTCGGGCACCTGCTGTCGGCCATCGCGTACGAGCTGGTGGGCAAGCCCGGCGAGGCCTTCATCGACTACAAGCGCATGCTAGAGAAGGGCGTCGGGGGGGAGCTGACGACCTCCGCCCTGCGGCGCCTTGGCGGGCGGCTCGGTCGGCTGGACGAGCTCGACCTCCCCGAGGGTGCCGAGGGGCCGCCGCCGGGTTGGCCCAGCCTGGTCCTGGTGGGGGGGCTCGGCATGGGGCCGGCCAAGCGCGAGATCCGGATCGACGTGCCCATCGACGGCGGCGTCTTCGCCTGGTCCGTCCCGAAGTTCGACGGCGGGACCTCCCCCGCCTCCACCCTCGACATCGTCCTCCCTGGCCGATCCATGCGGATCCGAGCGTCGGAGGTCGAGGACGTCGCCGCCGTGGCGAGCCGGAACCTCGAGGATCGCATCGCGTGGCTCGCGCTGCGCTCGGCGGTCCGCGGGCTCCTCAAGCGTGAGGCCGCGGAGCAGTTGAGGAGGAACTCGGACACCGAGTGGCTCGCCGTCGCGATGGATGTGTTCACCATCGCCTCGGAGCGCGCGGACCTCCGCACGTGGCGGACGCTGCCCCAGCGCTGGGTTGCGGCGCGCGTCTTCCTGCCGCCGGGCGAGGCCGTCGCGCTCGAGCTGGCCACGGACGCGGGCGCGACCGTGGAGCTTGGCTCGTTCCGTCTCGAGGAGGGGGAGACCATGTTCGTCCTCTCCCGGGCGCTCCAGAGCGGGCTCACGGCCCACGTCATCGGCGGACAGAGGCTCACCGAGACGCCACCTCAGGCCGATCAGACATCCAACCCATCCCAATCCGCGTCGGAACCTCCGGCGTCCAAACCATGAAACTCACCACCACGGCGCTGCTCGCAGCGCTCCTCGCCACCTCGTTCCAGGCCACCGGTTGCAGCTCGATCCGCTACGGCGACGCGGACAAGACGGAGACCACCACGATCGACTGGGGGTCCAAGGACCTCCAGCAGTTCGCCGACTACATGGTCGGTTCGCTGGTTGAGAGCCCCGCGCTGAACTACATGGACGGCGAGGGGAAGGGCGCGGACAAGCGCGTCATCGTCGCCTTCGGTGGCATCGCGAACGAGACCAGCGAGCACATCAACACCGAGATGATCTCTCGCCGCATCCAGGACCAGCTCCTCGAGAGCGGCAAGTTCCGCTTCGTCGCGCGCAAGGAGGCCGCTGGCCAGAGCGAGATCGAGGACGAGGTCCGCTTCCAGCAGGGCTCGGGCCGGGTGAAGCCGGAGATGGCGAAGGCCTTCGGGCAGCAGCTGGGGGCTGACATCGTGCTCTACGGCGCGCTCGCGGACATCTCCAAGAGCACCGGCCGATCCATCGAGAGCGTCGGGACCAAGAAGAAGGACGTTTACTACCAGTTCTATCTGTCGGCCGTGAACATCACGACCGGCGAGATCCTCTGGGGCAAGACCGAGGACATCCGCAAGGAGGCGACCGTCGGCCTCTTCGGCCGGGGCTGAAGAACAAATCCCCGATCCAGCGTTCGCGCCGCCTGGCGCTTCGGCTTCCTCGCCCAACGGGACGTTGGAGAGCGCCTCGTTGGTAGGAGTTTAGAGAGAGAGTTCGCTTCGAGGACTCATCGTCCTCGGCTCGAAGTCGGAGCCGCCGGCTTCCGTGGTCCCAACCCGGAAGCCGGTCTTCTTGTGTCCCGAGTTCCGCCTGAGGGGGCTGGGGAGCGGCCAGGAGCCGATCCGAGAGATTCCTCGATTTCGCGGTTCGATTCCCGGCCGCCCGCGGCTCTCTTCTCCACAGCAATGAGCTGTGCTGGGGATCCTGACTCTTACGAGTCAGCTAGGCCCGCTGGAGTCCTCCGGCGGGCCTTCTCCGTTGGCGCCTGCCGCGGTGCGTCTTACGAGCGCCGTGCGGGAGCGAACCGTCAGGTGTCGCTGCGCAGGGAGCGTGGGGTCCCGCCGGCCGCGGTGGACTCACGCCGGGCCGGGGCGAGCTCGGGGCGGATCAGCGACGTGAGGACGTGGTCACGCCAGGCGCCGTCGATGAAGAGGTAGTCACGGGCGAACCCCTCCCTCTCGAAACCTAGCCGCTCGAGGACGGCGGCGCTCCGCTCGTTCTCCGGGCGATAGGCCGCCATGACCCGGTGGAGCCGCATGTCCTCGAAGGCATATCGGACGACGCGCTCGAGGGCCTCGCCCATGAGGCCGCGGCCCACCATGTCCTGGTCGAGGCTGTAGCCGATGACCGCGGACTGGAACGCCCCGCGCACGACCTGGCTGAGATTGGCGACACCGATGATCCGCTCGCTGCCGCGTGGCCCCTGGGCGTCATCTGACTGACGCATTCGCAGGACGGTGCGGACGCTCTGGCCCCCGTGGAACTCATCCAGCGCGGCGCGGAGTTGCCGGACCCAGAAGGGGCGACTGTAGTAGTCGAGGGGGCGCGCGGGCTCCCACGGCCCGAGGTGACCGCTGTTACGGCGGCAGTAATCGGCCATGCCGTCCGCAGCCGAGACACCGGGAATCTCCACGACCAAGCGTTCGGTCACCAATTGCAGCGCACGTCTCGTCACTCCGCTACCGTACTTGGCCGCGCACCGCGGCGCAGGACCTTCCTCCCCCCTCGTGCTTCTCTCGCCGATTCCGGGACGCCCCTTTCCCCCTCCCCCTGTCGGACCCCCTGCTGGACCCCCTGCTGGACCCCTGTCGGACGGCCGGCAAGAGCGGACTCCACGGCCCATCCTGACCCATGCCCTTCACTCTGGTTACCGGCGGTGCCGGCTTCATCGGCTCCCATCTTGTGGATGCGCTCGTCGCCCGGGGCGACCGCGTGAGGGTCCTCGATAACCTCTCGAGCGGCCGCCTGGGGAACCTCGAGGCCCACGATCCCGGGCCCATTGGTTCGGGGTCGCAGGTCGAGTTCGTCGAGGGGGACATCGTCGACTCCGCCACCTGCGCCAGGGCCATGGAGGGCGTGGACGGTGTCCTCCACGAGGCGGCGCAGGTCTCCGTACCCGCCAGCATCGAGGACCCGGTCCGCAGCTACGCCGTGAACGTCCAGGGGACCCAGAACCTCCTGGAGGCCGCGCGCGCCCAGGGCACGGGCCGCTTCGTGATGGCGGCCTCTTCGGCGGCCTACGGTGAGGCCCCCGAGCTCCCCAAGCACGAGGAGATGGTGCCCGCGCCGCTCTCTCCTTACGCCTCTGGAAAGGTGGCCGGGGAGCACCTGCTGCGGGTCTACGGGACCTGCTACGGGATCAAGACCGTGGCGCTGCGCTACTTCAACGTCTTCGGCCCCCGCCAGGCGGACGACAGCCCGTACACGGGGGTCATCGCGATCTTCGTCCGGGAGCTGCTCCAGGGGCGGAC
>Ga0055584_100006675_pt1 | contig 11307 bp, 7 predicted proteins | sample OSDHelmetaG_FD_58716 | JGI IMG/M metagenome (GOLD analysis project Ga0055584, IMG submission 58716) | Pelagic marine sediment microbial communities from the LTER site Helgoland, North Sea, for post-phytoplankton bloom and carbon turnover... | ecosystem: Environmental > Aquatic > Marine >...
CGAGCGCGACCTGCCTCTCGACCGCGTCGTCGCGGTCTGTCCGGTGATCGACCCGTTGAACACCGTCGCCGCGATCGAGGCCGCGCCGTGGTTCTACCAGCAGCGATTCCTCACCCGCTGGACGAACTCGCTGCATCGCAAGGCCCGGGCGTTCCCGGAGCGCTACCGACTCGACCCCCTCGGTCCGTCCACGATTCGCGACCGCACCGAGGTGATGGTCCGCCGGTTCACGGAGTTCGCCGACGCCGCCGAGTACTTCAACGCGTACTCGGTCGCCGGGGATCGGCTCTCCGGTATCCGCTGCCCGACGACGATTGTCGCTGCCGAGGACGACCCGGTATGCCCGGCGTCGGACCTGAGGAGCCTGGAACCGCCCGACTCGGTGAAGATCGATCTCCAGCGCTGGGGTGGGCACTGTGGTTTCATCCAGAACCTGCGGCTCCAGAGCTGGATCGATTGGCGAGTCGCCCGGATTCTCTCCGAATAATCCCCGAAAAACCCTCCTTGGCCGGTTTGCAAACCGGCTCCCCGGGCACCATGTTCGACCCGGGGTGCCACCAAGAAGCGGCTCAACCAGGTGGAGACGGGTAGAGGGATGAACAATCAAAAGATTCTGTTGATCGATTACGATCCGGCGAGCATCACCAAGACGGCGACGCCGTTGACCAAGGCGGGATACTCGGTCGAGGTGGCCAAGGACGGGCTCTCCGGTCTCGCCGCCTTCGAGCGGATGAAGCCCGCACTGGTCCTCGTCGAGGCCATGCTGCCGCGCAAGCACGGGTTCGAGGTCTGCCAGGAGATCAAGGCCAAGCCCGGCGGTAAGTCGACACCGGTCCTGATCACCTCCGCCGTCTGCCGCGGCCGTAAGTACCGCATGGACGCGCTGCAGATCTACGGCTGCGACGAGTACGTCGAGAAGCCGATCCCCGATGACGAGCTGGTCTCGATGATCGCGCGTCTGATCGACGCGGCCGCCATCGCGACCGAGGACGTCAAGCAGGACCTGTCCAGGGCGATCGACACCGTGGCCACCGATGGACCTGCGGCGATCGATTCGATGTCCGACGACGAACTCGAAGCCAAGATCGACTCGCTGCTGATGGGTGACGAGCTCGATTCCCCGTTCCCGGCAACGACCGCCGCCACGAGCGAGCCGGATCCCGAGACTCCGGCTGTGGCCTCCGTTGCCGCCCCGGTTGCCCTTGTACCGGAGCCGACAATCGCAGCCGAGCCTGCCGTCGAAGCGACACCGGTCGAGGAACCGTCCGACCGAACCGACTCTCTTGAAGCCGAAGAAGACATACAGATCCTCGCGACGTCCGATCACGCTCCCGTGGGTCATCTCACATCGCCGGATCAGGGGCAGCCGGTCGAAACGGTCGCCGTTGCCGAGGATACCGGCTCGGACCTGACCGTCCAGTCGGCTGCCGAGGCTGCCGGCTCGAGGCCGATGGCCGAGCCGACCGAGGACAGCGCATTCGACGGCAAATCCGAGATGGAGCGCCGCGTCACGGCGATGGTCGAGGTTGCCCCCCCCAGTATCGACAGCCCGCTGATCGACCCGTTGCCGGCGGCCGACGACAAGACCGATGGAGATGTTTTCGGCGAGACCGCCGCAACGACCGACGAGCAGGACGCTCTTGTCGCCGACACCGAAACCGCGACCCCTGCGAAGGGTGGGTCGAAGGCGATCCTGTTCGGTGTCGCGGCCGTCATCGTGCTTGGCGCCGTCGGTTTCCTCGCTTTCCAGCAGGGTTGGATCGGTGCAGGCAGCGAGCCCTCCACCGCGACCCCGGCGATCGCGACAGAGACCACGACGGGGAACGCCTCGGTTGCCGTCGAACCCAAGCCCGAGCCCGTCGCCGCTGCGGCGACTGCTCAGGCGGACACCGCGGCCAACACCGTGACCGACGGAAACAACGTCGTCGACAGTGCACCTCCGGTGGTCGACCCCGAGCCGATCAAGATCGCCCGTCAGGCCCAGCCACGGCCCGAGCTTCCTCCTGAACCCAAGGCGTTCACGGGACGCACCCAGGCCGAGAAGGACGCGGCCGCACAACGACAGCGTGAGGCCGAGCAGGCGCTGGCCGCCGCCGCGGGATCGCTGCAGAGCTCCCTACTGACCAACGAGTTCGCCGAGCCGACCTCCGCTGCCGGAGACGACGCCCAACCTGTGGACGTCGACTTGGACCTCATCGGCACCCCCGAGCCGCCCAAGCCGCTCCGCGGGCAGTTGTTCGACATCAACGAGGTGGACACGATCCCCGTGCCCAAGCAGTTCACCCAGCCCGTCTACGACGAGTTGGCCCGGCGCATGCGCCAGCAGGGCGAGATCCTCGTTTCGGTGTTGATCGACGAGACCGGGAAGGTTGCGAACGTCGAGCTGATCAAACCGATCCCCAACTCGCGGCTCAACGGCTCCACGCTGACGGCTGCCAGGAAATGGGTCTACGAGCCGGCGATCAAGGCCGGGGTCCCGGTCAGCGTCTGGAAGACCGAGCGCATCCTGTTCTCGTTGGACTGACCACGGACGAACTCCCCGGCGCTATGATGGGCCTTCCCCATAAGGAGGCCGGTCGTGTTGCGATTACTGGCGACGTTGTGCGTTCTCTCGGTGTCGATCCCCGTCGGCGCCGCAACGTTTGAGGACTGGGCGACGGGTCGCACCCTGCGTGTCGACTACGTCCACACCGGGATTGCGAGCGAGGAGCATTTCGCGCTCGAGCGTCTACGTGTCGAGGGCGAGTGGCCCGGTAGCCGCACCCAGACCCTCGATACGACCAACCGCGGTAAGTACATGGTCGAGGTCGCCGACCTGGCCACGCACCGTGTGCTCTACACGCGCGGGTTCGCGAGCATCTATGGCGAGTGGGAGACCACGGGTGAGGCGCGCAAGGGCGTCTGGCGCGCGATCCCCGAGACCGTCCGCATCCCCGAACCGAAAGGACCGGTGCAGTTGCGGCTGCGCAAGCGCCAGGACGATCAGTCGTTCCGCGAAGTCTGGGGCGTGACGATCGATCCGGCGTCGCGTTTTGTCGATCGCGCGCCGCTGGCCGAGGGCGACGCGGTGTCGATCGTGGACAGCGGCCCGGCCGCGACCAAGGTGGACCTGGTGATCCTCGGGGACGGTTACGCCGGTGCGCAACGCGAGAAGTTCGTCGCCGACGCGCGGCGTGCTTCGGATGCGTTGTTCGAGTTCGACCCGTTTCGAACACGCAAGGGCGATTTCAATGTGCGCGCGGTGTGGACGCCCGCCGCCAACGAGGGTATCTCGCGGCCCCGGGCCGGAGTGTTTCGCGACTCGCCGCTCGGCGCGCGCTACAACAGCTTCGACTCCGAACGCTACGTCCTGACGCTCGACGACCGCGCCTGGCGCGACGCCGCGGCGATCGTGCCCTACGACTTCGTGTTGATCCTGGTCAACGAACGCAAGTACGGCGGCGGCGGGATCTTCGGGCTGTACTCCACCGCGGCGATGGGCGGGAGCTACGCCGACTACCTCGTCGTCCACGAGTTCGGCCATCACTTCGCGGGGTTGGGCGATGAATACTACACGTCGCCGGTGGCCTACGAGGACTTCGCCGGCGGTCGCGTCGAACCCTGGGAGCCCAACGTCACCGCGCTGCTCGAGCCGGGCACGATCAAGTGGGCCGATCTGATGGAGCAAGGCACGCCGCTGCCGACGCCGTGGGAGAAGGAAGCCTACGAGGAGTTCTCGCGCGCCTACCAGAAGCAGCGCGCCGAGCTGCGTGACGCGGGCGCCACCGAGGAGCAGATGGAAGCGCTCTTTGATGCGGTTCGTGAGCAGAACACGCGAACGCTCGGTGCAGAGAAGTTCGCCGGCAAGGTCGGCGCCTTCGAGGGCGCCATGTACGAGGCGACGGGGTTCTACCGGCCGAGCGCGGACTGCATCATGTTCACACGCGACGAGGTGGGGTTCTGCACGGTCTGCGCCCACGCCGTCGAGGAGATCATCGACCTCTACGCGGAATAGGGGTTCCGCTCAGCGTTTGAGGACGCGGCCGAATTCCTCGGCCAGCTCGAAGGCGGAGTCGACGTTGCGCGGGTTGCGCGAGTCGAGGTACTCGACGTTCACGCCCAGGCGGTCCTTCGGGTAGCCGATCTCGCTGGCGAAGCCCGAGATGCGTTCCCACAGCAGCAGCGAGTGGGAGATGGACGCTTCGCGCATACTGCGTGCGCCACGGAGCATGCGGCCGACATCCTTGGGGACGTAAACACCGAGCGTCTTACGCGAGAACGTCAGGTCCTCGGTGCAGACGAACGGGGAGAACGTGAGGAAGATCTGCGGCAGCTCCTCCGGTTTCATCAGCCGGACGAGGTCGAGCAGCAGGCAACTCATCCACTCGCCCTCGTAGAGGATCTGCGTGGTGAAGAAGCGCAGGCCGTGGTCGCGGACCTTCATCAGGAGGCGGTCGGTCTCGTCCATCGAGGCCGGGCGAGGTGAGAACTGCTTGCGACGCGTGGGGATGATGATCCCGCCGCAGCGGAAGCCGCGCGCGCGGGCGACGGCAGCGGCCTGGGGCACGAGAAGTTTGCCCTCGGGGATCGTCCGGTCGTTCGAATCCGGGCCGACGAGGAAGATGTCGCGACAACCCAGTTTTTCGGCCTGGTCGAGCCACACCGTGAATTCTTCCTCGTTACACGACGAGCAGACCTTGTAGAGCGAGAGGGGTTTTGGCGTCAGTTCCGTGAGGTACGCCGCGAACTCGTCGTTGGTCACGCGCTCGCGTTCGCGTTGGAACTCGCCGTCGTCCTGCAGGTCCGGGATGCTCACGGCATGGAACGAGTTGTAACAGGTGAAGCCTTGCTTGAGGACGGCGTAGGCCTTCTCGCGATCGTTCTCCGCGGGAGGACAGGCCTCCAGCAAGACGCGTGCGGTACTCAGGTGCGAGGTCATTTCCGCCATGGTTAGAGCCCCGCCACAAGGATGCGCGACGCCGCCCGGAAGCCCAGGCGCAACGCCTCGGCGCCGTCCGGTTTGACCTGGACGGTTTCGGTCATTTCGTCGCGATGCTCGACCGTGGCCCTGCGGCCGGGCATCAGTTGATGCTGTTCGAGCAATTGAAGAAATTCAGAGCGCTGGTCCGTGACCCGGGTGATCCGAAGGTCGCAATTCATCCGGCAGACCAGCAAGCTCGGGTCGTCGGCTTCCTCCAGGGTACCCGTGCGGCTGGGGATCGGGTCGCCGTGGGGATCCACTTTCGGATGGCCGAGCATCTCGTCCATGCGATCGATCAGCTTGTCGGAGACGGCGTGCTCCAGGATCTCGGCATCCTCGTGGACCGAACTCCAGTCCATCCCCATGATGTCGACCAGGAAGAGCTCCACCAAGCGATGCCGCCGCAGCACGTGAGTCGCCAGTAGGTGACCTCGCTCGGTCAACTGGACACCCATGTATGGTTCGTATTCGGTCAGCCCGGCCCCGGTCAGGGTCTTCATCATCGCCGTGACCGTTCCGGGGGCCACGCCCATCTCGCGGGCGATCTTCCCGGTGGACACGAGCCGTCCTTCCCCGAGCCGCTGCTCGCGGTGGATGCACTTGAGGTAATCCTCGACGGTGCTGGTGGTCATGGTTCCCAAGATACAGCACGGTTGACAGATTTACCGCTGGAGGTTACGTGTTTTCGATCATTCGAAACTTTGTTTTCGAGAAGGCTACAAAAAGGGCTATCTCGGATGCGTGTACAGGATCGGCAGGCTGGTGGGGGCGGCATGAGCCGGGAACCCAGGCGAACGCTGATCGATCGTGATCGCGCCGGAAAACTAGCCGCTCCTGCGTTTGCCCAGCGCGCGATTCAACGCCATCGCGAGTTCGTCGGGCCGATACGGTTTGGCGATCCCGTCGCTGAACCCGTAGCGGCGCGCCTCGGCCATCACCGGGTTGTCGGAGTAACCACTCGAGACGATCCCCACGACTCCGGGGTCGATCCGTAGCAGGCGGCGCATCGTCTCTTCACCGCCGAACCCGCCGCGGATGGTCAGGTCGAGCAGCACGGCATCGAAGGGTCGATCGTTGTCCAACGCCTGCTCGTAGGCCTGCACGGCGCTCTCGCCGTCGGTGACGAACTCACCGTCGTGGCCGAGCCCGCGGAGCATCTCGCGCACCGCGTCGAGGACGATGTCGTCGTCGTCCATGACCAGGATGCGGGCGCCTCGAACGTCGGCGCCGGGCCCTTCGTGAACGTCGGGTTCCCGGGCGACATCGGAGACGGGAAGGCACATGGTGAATTCCGTACCGCCCTCCGGCCGGTTCTTCACACCGAGGTAGCCGTCGTGTTTTTGCACGACGGAATAACTCGTCGCCAGCCCGAGCCCGAGGCCGTCCTGCTTGGTCGTGAAGTACGGGTCGAAGATCCGGTCCACCACATCGGGCGCGATCCCCACGCCCTCGTCACGGACCCGGATGCAGACGAAACGCCCCGCGTCGAGCGGGCAGCCCGACTGCGAGCCGGTGTCGGAATTGACGGCCTCGACCTCGATCCGCCCACCGTCGGGCATCGCCTGGACGGCGTTGATCGTAAGGTTCTCGATGACCTGGCTGATCTGCCCGGCGTCGATGTGGACCGTCCAGAGATCCGGGGCAACGTCGATCTGCGCTCGTGCGTTCGATCCGCTGAGCACGAACTGCACGGTGTCCCGGATCACACCCTCGATCGAGGTCGGCTTGCGCACCGGCGAGCCACCCTTGGAGAACGTGAGGAGTTGCTGGGTCAGGCCGCGCGCTCGGACCGCGGCCTTCTCGGCATCGAGTAGGCGGCTGAGGATCGCGTCGTTTCCGGCGGCGCGAGTCTTGGCGATCGACAGGTTGCCGAGGATGCCCATCAGCGAGTTGTTGAAGTCGTGCGCGATGCCGCCGGCGAGGATGCCGACCGATTCGAGCTTGCGCGCGTTGAGCAGCTCGTCGGTCAATCGTTTCTCGACCGTGATGTCGAGCATGATCCCCTGAAAGACCAGAGGTGTCCCGTCGGAGCCCATGACCACCGCGGCCTCGTCGCGGATCCAGGCGAGCGATCCGTCCTTGCGATAGATCCGGTACTCGGCACGGAACGGGGTCAGGTCGTTCACCGCTTGCTCGAATTGTTCAACCACCCTCTGGCGATCGTCCGGATGAAGTTGTTTGCGCCAGCATGCGGGCCGGACGGCGAACTCCTCCGCGGTGAATCCCAGCACGGTCTCGATCTGAGGGCTGATGTAGAGCGCGGGAGTGTCCTGTTCGAGCGCGGCGACGTAGGTGATCGCGGGAAGCTGTTCGACCAGGATGCGGAAGCGTTCCTCGGCGCGGCTGCGTGCGAGCTCGGATCCGGCGCGCGAGGCGAAGATCTGCAGCAAGGCGCTGTCCCGAAGTGCGTCGTCCATCGGCTTGTCGTCGATCACGGCGAGGTGCCCGATCACCTCCCCGGTCGGGTCCCGCAAGGGGATCCCGAGGTAGCCCTGGGCGCCATACGCGGCGAGCGAGATATCGTCGGGGTACTTCCCGCACACGTTCGAACGCTCGAATACGAGTTCGCCGCTCAGGACACGTTCGCTCGGCGTTCCCTTGACTTCGTATTCCAGGGGACCCGGGCCGCCTTGATCCGGCCACCGGGTCATCATGCGCGCTCGGCGCGGGGATGCGCGCGCGCACTCGGTGACGAACGCGCACCGGACGTCGAGCGCAAGCGCCAGGTGGCGGACCATCGAGGAGAAGAACGTGGTGCCGGTCCCGCTCCCGATGACTTCCGCGACCAACCGGAGAGCGTCATCCTGAAGCTTCCTCTCGGTGATGTCGCGCGCGACGACCTGGAAATACGCCGGTTCTCCGCGGTCGTCACGCACCAACGAAGCGTTGATCTCGACGAAAACCTCTTTGCCGTCCTTACGGATCAGGCAACGCTCGTAGATCGGAACCCGCGCGCCGGCCAGCAACGACGACATCACGTCTGCCGCGTCCGGGTACTCGTTGGATTTGACGGTCTTGGCCATCGACTGGCCGACGAGCTCTTCCTTGGTGTACCCGAGCAGCTCCATCGTGCGTGTGTTGACGGCGACGTAGATCCCTTGCGGGTCGAGGATCACGACGGCGTCGTTCGTCTGCTCGAACAGCGCTTCGTACGGTTGTTCGTAGTTCGGGAGCACCGTGTTTTACCGATTGTTCGATGTAGGGCTCACGAGCCGATCATAACACCCGTGGCCCGGTCGAGAAGGCTCCAGAACGACCGGTAGGGCTTGCCCGTGACGTGGCTCAATCCGCTCTCGCAGCTGGCGCTGCTGCTGGCGAACGTGTCGCAATCCAGCACCGCGAGTTCGTGGATCAGCGGGGCCAGTGCGGCGCGTGGTAATTCGGGGAAGCGATAACCGCGATCACCCGCCATCCCGCAGCAACCACCGGATACGGGAACCGTCACCTCTCTCGCGCATGCGGCGACGACGTCGTTCAGCCGCGACTCGAGCCCCATCTTGCGTACGGAACAAACAGCGTGGAGCGCAACGGATTCGTCCAGCACGTCGATCTCCAATCGATCGAGCAACTCGTCATGCGCAAACTCGATGCCGTCGAGCAACGTCAACCGCTTGAACTTCTTCCGGTTGTCCGCGGTCAGCATCGGCGCCGCCTGTTTGAGCGTCCAGGCGCATGGGCTCGCATCGATCACCACCGGAAACCGGCCCTCGCGGGACCAGTCCCACATTGCGGCGACCGTACGGTTGACGGCGGAGCGGTGCGCTGCGACGAGGCCCCTGGACGAAAACGGCATCCCGCAGCACAGGCCCGCCGCCTCGTGCGGTGTCCAGACTTTCAGCCCCGCGCGTGCCGCAACGCGTTCGATCCGCGCTCCGGGTGGTTCGCGGTGACCGGGCTCGCCGACGACCCGCGAAACGCAGGACGCGAACAGCACGGCATCGATGTTCTCCGCCGATCGCGGACGCATGCCGTCGGCCGGGGGCGGCAGGCCGTGGCCGAGCCGTGCGGCCCGGGCAATCCGCAGTGCGGTCCGGGCCATCCGCTCGATCCATTCGAAGCGTTCGACGGCCCACAGCGAGAACCGTTCCTGTCCCTCATCGACGCTCTCGCGTCGAAGTCGTTTGGTCAGCTCGCCCGTGTCGATCGAAACCGGACAGGCCGACGCACATAACCCGTCGGTCGCGCAGGTCTCCTCCGCCTCGTAAGGCCATGCCGCCTTCAGCCCCACGAGCCGTTCGCCGTGAGGGTCGGATCGTTGAAGTCGCTGCATTTCCCGGCGCACGACGATGCGCTGTCGCGGCGTCAGGGTCAGGTCTCGGCTCGGGCACCAGCGTTCGCAGAAACCGCACTCGATGCAGCGGTCCACTTCGGATTCGACGTCGGGAAGATCCTTGAGGTGGGTGACGTGCGCCGCAGGGTTGTCGTTGAGGATCACGCCGGGGTTGAGCAGGCCGTCCGGATCGATCAGGGTCTTGAGCCGGCGCATGATCGCGACCGCCGCCGCACCCCACTCGGTGGCGACGAACGGCGCCATGTTGCGCCCCGTCCCGTGCTCGGCCTTGAGCGCCCCACCGTGACGAACGGCGACGAGTCCCGCGAGATCGTGCATGAAGCCGTCGTAACGTTCCACGTCACGGGGATCCCCGAACGACTGGGTCAGCACGAAATGCAGGTTGCCGTCCTTGGCGTGACCGAACACGATCGCGTCGTCGTAGGCCCAGCGCGCGAAGAGTCCCTGCAACTCCTCGACGCCTTCGGCGAGACGATCGACCGGGAACACGACATCCTCGATGATGAACGACGTGCCGCGGGCACGCATCGCGCCGACCGAGGGGATCAATCCCTTGCGAACGCGCCACAGTGCGGCCTGACGATCGGGGTCCACGGTCCACTCGCCCTCGCCACGCACCGGGAGTGAGGGCAGCAACCGGTCGCAGGCCAGGCGGTGGGCGTCGCGGTCGGCCTCGTCCTTGCATTGGTACTCGACGAGCAGCGCGGCGGCGCCATCCGGCAGGGTTCGCACGCGCGCGGGCACCCCTGGTTGCGATTGCACGGCTCGCAGGGACGGGCCGTCCATCAACTCGAGCGCACGGGCGCCGCTCTGTTTCAGTGCGTCGATCGTCGAGCAGGCCGCGGGGACATCATCGAAGAACAGCAGGCCGGTGTACTTGAATGGGTAGTCGGGGACCGTGCGCAGGACGGCCTCGGCGACGAAGCCCAGCGTCCCCTCGCTGCCGATCATCAGGTGGGTCAGGATCTCCGCGGGGTCGTCGTGGTCGAGGAAGGCGTTGAGCGAGTAGCCCATCGTGTTCTTTAGCCGGTATTTCCTCCGAATCGTGGAACTCAGGAGTTCGTCGGAACGCACGTCGTCCCGCAGCTGCGCGATGCCGGCGGCGAGTTCCTCGGGCAATCCGCCGGCTGCCGGCTCGTGCCCGTTCGGAGCGGTGTCGACGACCGTGCCGTCGGGCAGCACGAGTCGCATCGAATCCAGCGTGTGGTACGCGTTGTGCTCGACGCCGCAACACATCCCCGAAGAATTATTGGCGAGGATGCCGCCGATCATGCAGGCGTTGATCGACGCCGGGTCGGGTCCGATCTTGCGACCGTGCGGGCGCAACACCTGGTTGGCCAGTCCGCCGATGACCCCCGGTTGCAATCGGATCCTGGCGCCGTCGTCGAGGATCTCGTAGTCGCGCCAGCCGCGCGACAGTACGGCGAGGATGCCGTCGGTCACGGCCTGGCCCGAGAGGCTCGTCCCCGCAGCGCGAAAGGTCAACGGGATGCGCTCGCGCCGGCTGAGGTCGAGCAGCCTCCGAACCTCGTGCTCGTTCATCGGCCAAACAACCGCGCTCGGGACGAGGCGGTAGACGCTGGCGTCGTTGGCCCAGGCGATCCGATCGAAGTAACGCGTCGAGACGCGCTCGGCCGGAACGGCGGCGGAAAGTCGGTGGGCCAGGCTCACCGACTCATTATGGCTAACCGGCGCCCGGTTGGGGCGACGAATGCTGCCGGGCCGTCAGCGGGAGCGGCTCGAGCGGCACGATGATCCAGCCGATGAGGTAGATCAGGCCAACGGGCAGGATCGCGGTCAGGACGCACGCGGCGACGAAGCCCAGACGCACCAGCACGGGGTCGACCTCGAAGTATTCGGCCAAGCCGCCGGCGAGCCCGGCGACCATCGATTCGGTGCGTGAACGGTAGATCCTCTTGTAATTCGCCATCGCCCCTCCCTCTTCGGCTCTTGATACGTCCGAAGGTGCCAAAGGGTTCCCGGTGAGGATCCCCGAACTACGGATTTGTTACGCAACGCACAGAAATGGCCATGGATCGGGGCAACCCCGAGAGCG
>Ga0055584_100006676_pt1 | contig 11305 bp, 7 predicted proteins | sample OSDHelmetaG_FD_58716 | JGI IMG/M metagenome (GOLD analysis project Ga0055584, IMG submission 58716) | Pelagic marine sediment microbial communities from the LTER site Helgoland, North Sea, for post-phytoplankton bloom and carbon turnover... | ecosystem: Environmental > Aquatic > Marine >...
ACCGTTCATACTCAAACGTGCATCAACGGCGTGGAAAGCCCGTTGATTCGGGAACGATTGGGTTCTGGGAACCTGACGGTTGCTCGATATCTTCTCGCCAACGTTTCGTTAGATCTCCGTAAAGATCGATGCGACGATCTCGAAAAAACGGCCAGTGAGTCCTCGCCGACTCGATTAATGAAAGATCTAATTCTTGAACGATCACCTCATCCGATTCAACATTGGCTTCCTGTAGTATATTTCCGTATGGATCGGAAATAAAAGACGATCCCCAAAATTCGATTTTTGATTCCGTGCCGCACCGGTTCGGGGCAAGCACATAAATCCCGTTGGCGATCGAGTGACTTCGCATCATAGTTTGCCACGCACTCTTCTGACTCGCCCCGAAATCGGTTTTGTCTTCAGCTAGCCACCCGATGGCCGTCGGATAAAAGATCATTTCTGCACCCTTCATTGCCGTTAAGCGAGAGGCCTCGGGATACCATTGATCCCAGCAAATGCAAACACCAACCCGGCCTGCAGACGTTTCGAACACAGGGAATGGATCATCACCCGGCGTGAAAAAAAACTTTTCGTAATAACTTGGATCGTCCGGAATATGAGCCTTCCGATAGACACCAACTCTCGTCCCATCGTTTTCAAAGATCAAAAACGAATTGTGAAAGACGCCGGGTGCACGCCGTTCAAAAATCCCGGCAAGCAATACAAGATTGTATTTTCTGGCCATTTCAGAGGAAAAGTCATGGATCGATCCATCCATGGATTCAGCTAGATTGAATTTGTCATAATCCTCTTCTTGACAAAAATAGAGATCGTATGAGAGCTCTTGCAAGCAAACCAACTTCGCACCCTGTTTTGCACATTCTGAAATCAGCTGTTCAGCCTTTTCAAAATTCAATTTTCGGTCATCCACACATATCATCTGGACAATGCCGACTGTGACAACTCGTTTTCCGGGCATAGAATTCATTCCAAACTTTCAGTTAACCATTTACTCCCAAAATTCTATCGAGTTCACATGCTACGAAAACCGGAACGCGGCCTTTTTGTTACGGGGACGGATACGGAAGTCGGAAAGACGTATGTTTCCGCGATTATTGCTCGTTCAATCGCTGCGGCGGGGAATTCGGTAGGCGTCTACAAGCCCATTGCCAGCGATTGCATTCGCGAAGGAGATCAGGTTTACTCACCCGACGCCGTGGCGTTATGGGAAAGTGCCGGTCGCCCATTGAAGCTGGCGGATGTTTGCCCCCAAAGATTTGAGGCTCCAATGGCCCCGCACTTAGCCGCCAAAGCAGAAGGAAAATCGGTTGATAGCGATTTGTTGCGGACGGGAATTGAGCGATGGACCGGAAACTGCGATATCGTGATCGTTGAAGGTGCAGGGGGATTGATGTCGCCGATCAGCGACGACGAGTACTTTGCGGATTTAGCGTACGATTTCGGTTATCCATTGGTAATTGTCGTCCCAAATGTTTTAGGCTGCATCAACCAGGCGATGCAAACATTGATCACGGCATCGACTTTCCGCGAGGGACTGGACATCGCCGGAATCATTATCAATGACGCGAGGGCGTGCGACGGTGACGAGAGCGTCTCGACCAATCGCGATGAAATCGCCAAACGAGCATTGGTCCCAATCCTTGGCAGTGTGCCGTTTCGTGGTGAAAAGCTGTCTGAAACCGTGGATTGGATTGCATTGGCAAGCGATTTTGCAGTTGAAGAATAAAGCGAATTGCCGTTGTTGATTGGTAAATTTTATGGAGCCGAAAAATCAATGAGCAAATCACCATCTGGGCGTCGGGATTTCCTGAATCCACTGAAAGCGATCAAGTCATTTCGTGAAGAAGCGGGGGAGGCCGAAATTCAGGTTCCAACGCCAACGTTCGAATCGGTCGATGAATTAGAAGACTCATGTTTGCTGTACGTTTCCAAGAGAGCGATGGCATGCACATTCCAAATCTATTTCACACCCGAGAATGGCGACGCGATTGCAGAAGTTGCGATCGAAGCGTTGGAACTGGTTGAGCAGCTTGAAAACCAAATGACGGTTTATCGAAGCAGCCCGATGACCTATCTGAACGAAACCGCCGCGAGCGAACCGGTTCGAATTGAGTCTCGGATTTATCAACTCTTAAAAAAAGGGCATGAACTTTTCGAACTGACCGATCGCGCTTTCGACATGACCTCTGGTTTGTTAACCAAAGGATGGGGCTTTTTTAGACAGCAGGGTCGCGTTCCCGACGAACGAGAAATTGCTGCTTTACTGAATGGCGTCGGGTCACAACATTTGATTTTTGATGACCAAAATGAAACGATCGCATTCCGCCAAAGAGATCTCGAGCTGAACCTTGGCGGAATCGGAAAAGGGCATGCGATTGACCGCGCAGCGCAATTCATGACCGAGCACGGAATCGAACATTTTTTGATTCACGGTGGACAAAGCAGCGTTCTTGCAAGAGGAAATCGTTGGTCAAGAAAATCATCGAAACCAACCGCTATTGAAGATCGTTCGACAGTACAAGACGCCCCAACAAAGGAAAATCTCAATAGCGAAGCGGCCTCCACGCAAAAACCAATCGACGCCGTTGTCTCATCAGAACCGTGGAAAGTCGGCCTCAGACATCCCACCCAAGTCGAAAATCGAATCGCTGAGATTTGCCTAACCGATCGGGCAATCGGAACCAGTGGAACCGGTCGGCAGTCTTTTTATCACAAGGGCAAACGATATGGTCACATTATTGATCCACGAAGTGGCCAGCCATGTGAAGGTGTTTTTTCAGCGACTGCCATAGCGCCAACTGCAGCCGAAGCTGACGCATTAGCCACAGCTTTTTATGTGATGGGGGCGGACAAGGCCGTTGAATTCTGCAAATCGAATTCCGAGTATGGATGCGTGATGATCTCACCAGGCAAATCCAACAAGGTTCGAATGGATCATCACGGAATCTCTGAAGACGAATTGCAAATCGCAATGGACGACTGATAACGGACTGAACTGTTGCCGCCGAATGTGATCAATCGTGATTCCCCTCCATGAAAAGAAAACGATCCGATCAGCAAACGATCACTTTCCCCATCGTTGAAACCACATCTCCAACATCAGGAGTGACCACAGTCGATAGCTGTGATCAAATTCATTTCTTTGATGTTGATCGAACAGGCATTGAATCGCCGGTTTTGAAAAATAGTCATGGATCGCTGCATGTTGACCTAGAACCGAATCGTGAAGCAGCGTTTTCAAGTCTGTTCGAAACCAGTGGGAAATCGGGACGCCGAAACCCATTTTGCTCCGCCCGAAAATATTGGATGGAATTCGATCCGCGAAGGCTTTATGCAAAAGCCACTTCCCCCTGCCTGATTTCAATTTCATTTGCACCGGTAATGATGCGGCGAACTCGACCAACCGATGATCCAAAAACGGTTGGCGACATTCCAGCCCATGTCCCATCGATGCGATGTCGACCTTGGTATTTAGATCGCAGGGAAGATAAGTTTGTAGATCCGTCAAAGATATCGCTGAGACAGAATCTCGTTGCGTCAATTTGCCATACGAATCTTGAAGAAACCAAATCGAATCAAAGTCGTTAAGTTTGCATGCAAAGTCATCACGATAGAGTTCGGCTCTACGCTCAGCATTGTAAATCCCGATCCAATCGAGGTATCGCCTGAGCACCGGCAAGCCAAGAGCCTGGCTAAATCTTTTTAGTTGCCGGATCTTACTTTTCTGTTCGCTGCTTGTTGGAATCGCCTGCCAAAACTTTGCCGCCAACAGGTTTCGAATCGGGCCGAGTTGGTCGATTCGCTCGGAAAGCCGAACCGCTTTGTATCGGTTATATCCCGCAAACAACTCATCTCCACCATCCCCCGAAAGCGAAACAGTCACATGCTCGCGAGTTAATTTCGACACGTACCATGTCGGAATCGCGGAACTATCGCCAAACGGTTCATCGTAAAGATAGACTAACTGATCCAAGATGTCAGTCGCATCCGGTGTCACGGTAAAACGATGATGGTCGGTGTGAAGATGCTTAGCGACCTGAGTTGCATACGCTGACTCGTCGAATTCTTTAATCGGAAAACCAATGCTGAACGTCTTGATCGACTGATCGGATTGATGGGTCATCGATGCCGCGACCAATGATGAATCCACTCCGCCAGACAAAAAAGCTCCTAACGGAACGTCGCTTTGCATTCGCATCTGAACCGATGAATCAAACAGCTCGCGAAGCTTTCCAACAGCGTCATCGACGCTAATCTCCGAATTTTCCTCAAACGTCGGATGCCAGTATCTTTCGACGGATAGATGTTCGTTTTCATAAATGGCAAAGTGCCCTGGTGGCAGTTTATTGAAGCCCTTGAGAATCGAATTGGGATGGGGAACATATTGATACGTCAGGAATTCATCGATCGCAGTTGGATTGATTTCGCGAGGGATATTCGGGACAGCGAGAAGGCTCTTCAATTCGCTTGCGAAAAGCAGCCGATCGCCTTCATTGCGATAAACAAGCGGTTTTTGTCCGAGCCGATCCCGGGCCAACACAAGCCGTTGTCTTGGTGAATCCCAAATCGCAAGCGAAAACATCCCGTTTAATTTAGAAAAGCATTCATAACCATGCTGCTCATAAAGATGCACAATCACTTCCGCATCGCCGTTGGTAGAGAAGCGATGACCGGACTCCATAAGCTCCGAACGCAATTCACGAAAATTGTAAATCTCGCCGTTGAAAACGATCTGGATCGTGCCATCTTCATTGCCCAATGGCTGACGACTGCTGTTCAAATCGATAATCGAAAGTCGACGAAATCCTAACGCGACGCGGGGACCCGCTTTTTCGTTCTGATTGAAAAAGAATCCCTCATCATCTGGCCCCCGATGCGAAATGGCAGCGGTCATTCTGGACAGAATTTCCGGCAAGATTTTTTTTGAAGGGTTCGTCCAAACCGCGCCAGTTATTCCGCACATAAATCGCCCAAGTTAACATCATTGCAAGCTAGCGGTGACAGCAATCTGAGGCAGGCTTCGTTTTTAAGGCGATTCTGAATCAAAACCGCTTCGTTCATCGTGTTACGCCATCAAGTGATAGCGAATACCCGCACATCGGCAAAGTTGAAAAGAGACTCAAAAGCATCACTTGCTTGAAAGCTTACAGATTTCTATACTCCGCCGCTTGGATTGGCAGAGCCGAACCATGCGCTCTGGTTTAAATTGCGGCTGGAATGAAACACAGCAAACATTTTGTCTCGAAACAGTATACCTCAGGTTCGCGGTGCGCAAACTCTCCGCGGCAACCTAAGCGTTTGCCCCGAGGACTCATCTCCGCAATCGCTACGACCGTTATTGTCGTTTTTCTTTGCATCGGCAGAACTTCGTTTTCACAGCAGGCTAAAGAAACTTTTCAGACAAAATCTTTGGCCGTTGGCCAAAACATCGTATCGGTAACCGAGCCCCGTTCGATGCCAATTTCCGTATCTGGTGATGAGGCGGCCCGATGGAAACAGGGCAACTACGACATTTGGCATCTTCGTGGAAACGTGTTCGTTGCTCAGGGTGACACGACGGTAACCGCAAATGAGACCATTATCTGGTCTGAGAAGGCTGAACCTGAAAAACAGATTCCCGCCAAACTGATCGTTTATGTCGAAGGACAAAAAGCGATTGTTACGCGTAAACACTCTCCACAATTTCAGTCTGCAACCGGAAAAGACTCGGATCGCATTGAGACCTCAAAATGGCTGGGGCGTTTTTATTCTGATTTTGGTGTGCAATTTAACCTGCCGATCATTGGCGAGCCGCCGAAAGAGCCACCGGCTATTTTCCAACGTGCGATCGAAGAGCGGAAGTTGCAAACATCCGACAATATTGCTCCAGCACAATTTCAAGAGCCCATCAATCAGTTGCAGCCGCTCATCGCTCCGGCGCAAGACAATCCACAGCTGGATCCACGGGACAATTCGCAAATGAATCCGCGATTGATTCCCGCATCCCGAACCAAAATTGAATTCCGACCCCGTTCGAAAAACCCGCTCAATCAACGTGCTTTTCCCAGCCCCGACGGTAGCGAAGAGATCATCTTGTACACAGGTGGGGTGCGAGTTTCCATCGAAGGAGATCGCGTTTCGCAGTTCAGCAATGGGATAATGCCAGGCAATTCAAACGGCAACATGCCCGCAAGTGATCGGGTAACGATTGAAGCCGACTCGGTTATTGCGTGGACCAATCCGCTTCGGCAACTTCTCGGCAACAAGCTTGATGACTCGGAAAAACGCTGGGAAGTTTACCTGGAAGGCAACATCGTTTTCTCGACTGATGATCGGGTCGTTTACGCCGAACAGATGTATTACGACGTGCAGTTAAAACGTGGAACGATTCTAGATGCGGAGATGTACACACCTGTTCCCGGGTACGAAGGGATGTTGCGATTGAAAGCCGACGTACTTCAACAAGTCGACGAAAACAACGTTCGTGCCTATGGAAGTTCAGTCACATCCAGTCGCATTGGAGTTCCCCGTTATTGGTTGCAATCGGAAACCTTGGATCTTAATCGCCGGCCACAACTTGAGTACAACGAATTTGGACAGATCCAATTTGATCCAACGACGGGCCAACCGGAATCTGCTTGGTCGTATGACGGAACCAGTCGCAACAACACGGTTTATATTTTGGGTATGCCTGTTTTTTACTGGCCGTCACTGAATGGAAATTCGAATCAAGGCTCGTATTACATTTCTGGATTGGCTGTAAAGAACGACAATGTGTTTGGATTTCAGACCTACACGAAGTGGGATGTGTTTCAGCTGTTTGGCATTGCAAAGCCGCCCCAAAACACCGAATGGGATCTGAACCTGGATTACTTGAGCGATCGTGGATTCGGATTCGGCACCGAAGCATCCTACAACATGGTTGATCCCTATGGCCCGCGAACATTAAACAAAGGAATTGTTGATGCCTGGGGAATTTTTGACGAAGGCGTCGACAATTTGGGGCGAGATCGTCGACAGCTGGTTCCCGAAGAGGACTTTCGCGGACGGCTACTTTGGCAACACCGGAATCGTTTTGCTAACGGTATTGAATTTACGGCCGAAGTAGGCCTGGTCTCTGATCGGAACTTTCTCGAACAGTATCGCGAACGTGAATGGGACGAGAACAAGGATCAGATCACCGGGCTTCAATTGAAAAAACTTTGGGGCAACCAATCATTCAATGTATCAGCCAATGTGCGAACCAACGATTTCTTCACACAAAACAATCAGTTGCCGTCCCTCAATTACTTTTTACTGGGGCAGTCTTTTCTGAATGATCGGTTGACTTGGTCGACACAGACCAACGTTGGCTACAACAAATTGCAGACAGCGGACGCCCCCATCGATCCCGTCGATGCTGCCAAATTCGATCCACTGGCATGGGAAACTCCACGAGAAGGAATCAACGCCGCTTCTCGACATGAGATTTCGATGCCTATCCAAACCGGTTTGATCAAAACAACGCCCTACGTTTTGGGAGAAGCCGCATTCTACGGAGAAGATATCAACGGAAACTCATTAAATCGCACGTTCGGTCAAGCTGGAATTCGATTTAGTTTGCCGATGGCCAAATTCAATCCATACATTCAAGATCCGCTCTTCAATATCAGCGGTATCGTCCACAAGGTCGAATGGGAAGCCGATTTATTCTTTGCCGAAGCAAGTGAAGATCTAGATCAACTGCCGCTCTACAATAAATTGGATGATGACGCCCAAGAACACTTCCGACGACGATTCTTCTTCGATTCGTTTGGTGGCGTTCCTGGCGGAAACGTTCCACTCCGTTTTGATGAACGAAACTTTGCATTCCGTAATGGAATGCAATCCAATGTGACGGCCGCATCATCAGAAATTGTCGATGATCTTGCTGCTGCACGGTTTGGCGTCAATCAACGTTGGCAAACTAAACGAGGACCGGCTGGCGACCAAAAGATTATTGACTGGATTGTACTGGACATGCACGGTACGTTTTTTCCAAAGGATGATCGTGACAATTTTGGCGAATCACTGGGCGTCGTCGACTACGACTTTCGTTGGCATGTCGGAGATCGACTCACTTTAATGTCCGATGCCTACGCAGATTTTTTCAGTGAAGGCTTGAAAACGATCAGCGTTGGAGCCAGGTTGACTCGACCAGAAGTCGGAAACCTGTACGTTGGTTTACGAAGTATCGAAGGACCGATTAGCGCGAATGTTCTCAATGCACAAATCAACCATCGACTCGACGAAAAATGGGCGATGTCACTCGGCACCAGTATCGACTTTGGTGCCAGTGGAAATCTCGGGCAGAGATTCGCAGTTTCTAGAATTGGTGAGTCCGCGATTATTCGGGCTGGTGTCAACGTTGACGTAAGTCGCGGAACAACCGGATTCAACTTCCTTATCCTGCCTCGGTTCATTCCCAAAAAATCTTTACGACGTACGATTGGCGTTGAAATCGCCCCGCTCGGCTCTCGCGGGATCGAGTAATAGGATTGCTCAATGTTCCCATGCTTGGCAGAGAAAATTAGAATGCGATTGTTGATCCTAACGTGTAAACCATTCGAGTAGGGCGACGGTACCGTAACGAACCCATTCGGACGTCGACCTTAAATCTTGACCACCACCGACCTTGGAGGCATTTTGCCGGATCTCTCAAACAAAATCGTTGCCGTCACCGGAGCATCAAGCGGGATCGGACGAGAAACGGCGATACAAGCAGCCAAATCAGGTGCATCGCTCATCCTTCACTACAACCAAAACCGCAAGGGCCTGGAATCGACGGTAAATGAAGTCTCAAAATTTGGTGCCCAATGCAAAGCTATTCAGGCGGACTTCAACAGCCGATCGGGACATGATGACTTTTGCGTAACCGCTTGGAACTGGAAGAATCGAATTGACGTTCTGGTGAACAACGCGGGTGGCGACGTTTTAACGAACGAACGAAAACAATGGTCGCTGGATCAGAAACTAGAATTTCTTTGGAATGTCGATGTGCTCAGCTGCATTCACCTCTCGCGTGAGATTGGAGCGAAGATGAAGGCATATGATTCATTCGAATCGACACCCGCCATTATCAATATTGGCTGGGACCAAGCGATTAGCGGACAGGCTGGCGACAGTGGCGAAATTTTTTCCGTGACCAAAGGTGCGATCATGTGTTTTTCGAAAAGCATTGCGAAGAGCCTTGCTCCGAATGTTCGAGTGAATTGTGTCGCCCCAGGGTGGATTCAGACTTCTTGGGGCTCAACGACATCTGACTATTGGGACGCACGAGCCAAAGGTGAATCGTTGCTGCATCGCTGGGGAGTTCCGGCAGATATTGCATCGACGATTTGCTTCTTGGCATCCGACGAAAGCGAGTTCATCAACGGCCAAATCATCGAACTCAATGGTGGGCAAAATTTCGGAGTCTATTAACAGGTTTTTTCGCAACGCAGCCGAAGGTGAATTGCGACCAAGAAACTGGCAGAACGAAATTCGAAAAAAGCCAATTGGCGGACGGCAATTGGCCCTTTTTCGCCCTGGTTTGACCAACTAAATGGGGCTTACTTTGAAATACAGAACAAGTGCTTTTCGCCCCGAATAAAGAGCTGATTGCCAACCGGTGCAGGCGTTGCATCAACGGTTTCACCCACAGAGTTGGTCGCTACAACTTCCAGCTGGTTGGCATCTTTCAGGACAACCGTCGTTCCACTTCGACCTGTCAGAAATACGAAACCGCCAGCAGCCACGGGAGACGCATAGATGCTTTTTAATCCCGGAACACGACTGGCTGGATAATGAGGCTTACCTGTTTTTGCGTCGATGCAAGATAACAAACCGGTTTTGCCTTTGTGAAAATAAAGTCGACCGTTTGAAAGTAATGGCGACGCGATATCAGGTGTGTCACGATTAATCGACCATGCGACGTTGCTGGTTCCTTCAATATCCCCTGACCCCGCCATTTTGAATGCGCCAAGAAACGATCCTCGATGACCGCTTCCGACAAAGACCAAATCCCCCATCGCAACAGCTGAGGCACATGGGCGTTCAGTTTGTCCCCCGCATCGCCACAATTCCTTCCCCGTTTCGAGATCATAACTTCGGGCACAGGTTTGTCCGTTCATTACAACCTGCTTCTTGCCGTCATGCTCCACGATTAGTGGCGTTGACCAGTTGGTCGGCTCGTCACGGTCCGTTTTCCAAATCGTCTTACCGGTCATTTTGTCTAACGCAAAAATCGCGGACGGACCTTCGTGATCCCATGGAACAATAATTTTGTCACCAGCGATCGTCGGTGAACTTCCCTCGCCGAATCCGTTTCGCGTCTCCATCTTGCCAAAATCATCGCGTTTCCAAACCAACTCACCGTCCAGCGTGTAGCAATAAAGACCACGTGAACCGAAGAACGCGTAAACATGCTTTCCATCGGTGCACGGAGAAGCTGACGCAAAGTTATTGGTCGAGTGAACACCCTGATGCGGCGTCGCGTCAGTTGATGTTTTTTCCCAAAGCTTTTTGCCACTGTCTTTATCAAAGCAAAGAATCTTGAAGCTGGTCTTGGCAAGCGGCGCACTTCGACCTCGCCCAAAACTACCTCGCCCAGAACCACCTCGCCCGCCCGCCGACGGAACTGCTTCTCCGCCCACAGAAACGGCGGTGACGACGAATACTTTTTCGTTCCAAATCACTGGCGAGCCTGAGCCCTTTCCGGGAATGGCAACTTTCCATTTGACGTTTTTCGTATCACTCCATTCGGTCGGAGGTGTTGCGTTCTCCGCGACACTGTTTCCATTGGGGCCTCGCCAATGTCCCCAATTTTCTGCGTGGAGATTCGCCGAAAAGAACAACAAGCAGGTAAAAAAGCAAAGTGCTTTCATCGAAAATAAACTGTGTTTCATTTGTTTGTTTTGAAAAGAATTAGCGGGTCGAAATTGAGGTACATTTTATCCGTAATCAGCAAAGAGATGCTAAACGCAATATCATTCTTCAAGACTTTTTTGTTTGGTGGATGCAACTCCGAAAACCGTTCAACCAATAATAGTTTTTAGCTTAAAAAGCACGTTCAGACATGAGCAGCACGACGTCTAGGGTTGGTTTATCCGGCACAATGAAAACGCCCGAATGGAACCATCTAAAGTAATTGAACCCCTGCATATTGAATCGTTCCGCCCGCATTCGCCAGAAATTCAATTTCATTGCGTGGCTTCGAGGGTTCACCTCGATAATTCAGCGATTTTATCAAAAGCCTTATCCAATTTACGGTCCTAATTTTCAACTTAACGCTTGCAAACGCTAATTCACCGTCAAATTTTGCTCT
>Ga0055584_100006677_pt1 | contig 11305 bp, 9 predicted proteins | sample OSDHelmetaG_FD_58716 | JGI IMG/M metagenome (GOLD analysis project Ga0055584, IMG submission 58716) | Pelagic marine sediment microbial communities from the LTER site Helgoland, North Sea, for post-phytoplankton bloom and carbon turnover... | ecosystem: Environmental > Aquatic > Marine >...
GTGGTCGGCCGGATCGGCACGCCCCAACTCGGCGGCCTGGCGTTGGCATCGTCGCTGCTGCTCATCGGCCACGCCGTGTTCATCTTTCTCGCCTATGGGACAACCTCCGCCGTCGCCCGCTTGCTCGGCGCCGGTGAGCACCGTCGGGCCGCTCATCAAGCGGTCCAATCGCTCTGGCTCGCGGCACTAGTCGGCGTCGCCCTTCTGGGTGCCGGGTTGGCCTTCGGCCCGGCGCTGATCGGCGCCCTGGGCGGCAAGGGCGACGTCGCCGCCAACGCCGAGGTCTACCTGCGAATCTCGATGTTCGGCGTGCCGGCGATGCTCATCAGCCTCGCCGGCGTCGGCTACCTCCGGGGCCTGCAAGACACGGCACGCCCGTTCTACGTCGCCCTCGCCACTGCCCTACTCAACCTTGTCCTCGAACTGATCCTCATCTACGGGTTCGATCTCGGGATCGGCGCGTCGGCGTTCTCCACTGTCGTTGCCCAATGGGTCGCGGCGGGAATGTTCGTGTGGTGGATCCGTACGGCGGTATCGGCACATGAGGTGACGCTCGGGCCTGATCCGGCGATGATCCGCGAGCTCGCGGGCGATGGGTTCGACCTCTTCCTTCGCACCGCGGCGTTGCGGGGCAGCCTCACCATCACGCTTGCGGTGGCGGCCCGCATCGGCGACGACGACCTTGCCGCGCACCAGATCGCGTTCGAGATCTGGAACCTGCTCGCGCTCACACTCGACGCGATCGCGATCGCCGCCCAGGCGATGATCGGCCGTGAGCTGGGGGCCGGCAACCCCGAGCGCGCTCGCGCGCTCGGCCGGCGAATGACGGAATGGGGCGTCGTCGCGGGTCTCGGCCTGGGTCTTGTGCTGCTGGCGACCTCACCGGTGCTCCCCCACGTGTTCACCCAGGACGAGGCTGTTCTCGGCCTGGCGTCGTTCCTGCTCATCCATGTCGCAGTCTCGCAACCGGTGGCCGGCGTGGTCTTCGCCCTCGACGGCGTGCTCATCGGCGCCGGCGACCTGCGCTACCTCGCGTGGGCCATGTGGGGCGCGGCCATCGTGCTGATCGGCGGCGGCCTACTCGTTCTGCAGCTCGACGCCGGGATCGGCTGGCTCTGGTTCGCCCTCCACGGTTGGATCATCACCCGCGCCATCACCCTCGTCGCTCGCTTTCGTGGCGACGCCTGGCAGGTCACCGGCGCCAGCCGCCACTGACTCCCCCAGGTTCTCTGTGCGGCTCGTGCGCCGGAGGCGACACGAGCCGCACAGAGAACGAGGGATCAGGAGGACTTTTGGGCGAGGAGTTGGGCAACGGCCTTGCCGTCGGCCTGTCCCTGCGTGGCCTTCATGATCTGGCCGGTGAAGAAGCCCTGCATCTTTTTTCGGTCGCCGTCGTCGCCACCGCTGAAGCGCTGCCATTCGTCGGGATTGTCGGCGATGAGCTGATCAACGAGCGTCTCGAGCTCGCTGGTGTCCATCGCCTCGAAGCCACGATCGGCCGCGTGGGTGGCTGGATCTCCGCCCTTCTCGGCCAGGTCGCCGAGCACCTGCTTCGCCTGGGTGGCGCTGAGCTCGCCGGCGGACTCCATCTTCACCAGACCGGCAAGGGCAGCGGCAGTCACGTTGGACCAGTCGTCTACCGCGAGGTCGTTGACGAGGCGGGTCACGACCTTCTCGGCATCGGCGCCGGCGGCGATCGCCTCGAGCGCAAGCACGTCTTGGCCTCGCTCGACCAACAAGCCGACCGTGTCGGCATCGGCGCTGGTCGTGTCGGTGAGGGCGGCACGACGAGCCGATGGCAACGGCGGCATCGCGGCGTCGATCGCTGCAATGGTCTCCGCGCTTGGCTCGAGCGGCACGAGGTCGGGCTCTTGGAAGTAGCGGTAGTCGTCGGCATCTTCCTTCGACCGCCCCGGGCGGGTGCGCCCACCTTCCTCGTCCCAATGCCGCGTCTCCTGGTTGGGTGAGTCGCCATTGGTCCAGAGGTCGATGTGGCGTTGGGCTTCGAACTCGATTGCCCGTCCGAGCGAACGCACCGAGTTGATGTTCTTGATCTCGCATCGGGTGCGGAGCTCGCCAGTCCCGTGGGGTCGCACCGACACGTTGGCATCGACACGCATCGATCCCTCCTCCATGCGAGCGTCGGAGACACCCGTGGCGAGGAGAATTCCGCGCAGCTCTTCGACATACGCCTTGGCGTGTTCGATCGTCCGCACGTCGGGTCGGGTCACGATCTCGACGAGCGGCACGCCGGCTCGGTTGTAGTCGACGAGCGAATAGAGCGCATCGTTGATCCGGCCGCCACCACCGATGTGGGTGGACTTGCCGGTGTCTTCTTCGATGTGGGCGCGTTCGATGCCGACGACGAACCCGTCGCTCAGCACGACGCGGCCGTCGGAGTTGGTCGGCTGGTCGTATTGGGTGGTCTGAAAGTCCTTCGGCATGTCGGGGTAGAAGTAGTTCTTCCTCGCCATGACCGACCGATTGACCTCGCAACCAAGGGCCCGCCCGAGCACCATCGCGAAGTGAACGGCCCGCTCGTTCATCACCGGCAGCGAACCCGGGAGACCGAGGCAGGTCGGGCACACATTGGTGTTGGGTTCTGATCCGAACTGGTTCGCACACCCGCAGAAGAGCTTCGTGGCGGTGTCGAGCTCGACATGGACCTCGAGGCCGACGACCAGCTCCCACCCGTCGGGCATCGTGGGCTCGATCGGCGTGTCGGATGTGGCCGCAGCGGCAGAGAAGTCGGTCATCGTGCACCTCCGGCGGCTTCGAGCACCGCGCCGACTTGGAATGTGAGATCGTCGCCCAGCGCCGGTGCCAGCACCTGGACGCCGACCGGCAGGCCATCGTCGCCGAGACCGAACGGCACCGAGATCGCTGGGTGACCCGTGAGGTTCGACGGAATCGTGCAGACGTCGTTGACATACATCGTCATCGGGTCGGCGGTTCGCTCGCCGAGCGGGAACGCGGTGGTGGGCGCGGTCGGGCTGATCAACACGTCGACCTTCTCGTAGGCCTCGGCGAACTCGCGCATCATCATGGTGCGCACGCGAAGTGCCTTGCCGTAGAACGCGTCGTAGTAGCCCGCGGACAAGGCGTAGGTGCCGAGCATGATCCGGCGCTTCACCTCAGGGCCGAAGCCGGCCGTACGGCTCGCGGTGTTCATCTCGCCGTTGGTGGGAGCGTCGACCCGAAGGCCGTAGCGAACACCGTCGTAACGAGCCAGGTTGCTCGAGGCCTCAGCCGGAGCGACCAGGTAGTAGGCGCTGAGGCCGAGCGTGGCAGAGGGCACGGAGATCTCTTCGATCGTCGCACCCGCAGCTTCGAGCGCCGCCACCGCTTCGTTGGTTCGACTGATGACGTCGGCAGACAGACCCTCGACCGATCCTTCACCGCCCGACAGCTCGCGAACCACGCCGACTCGCAATCCCTCGACTCCTCGACCGAGCGATGCGGTTGCGTTGGGTCGGAAGTCGGCGATCGAGGTGGAATCGAGCGGATCGTGACCGGCGATGACGTCGAACATTGCGGCGGCGTCGGCAACATCAGCGCCGAACGGACCGATCTGGTCGAGCGAGGAAGCGAATGCGATCAGGCCGTAGCGACTCACCGCGCCGTAGGTGGGCTTCATGCCGACCACGCCGCAGAACGCTGCCGGCTGCCGGATCGAGCCGCCAGTGTCGCTTCCAATGGCAAGCGGGGCGAAACCCGCGGCGACCGATGCTGCCGAGCCGCCACTCGAACCACCCGGGACGCGAGAGAGATCGAGCGGGTTGTGGGTCGGCCCGAACGCAGAGTTCTCCGTGGACGAACCCATCGCGAACTCGTCGAGGTTGGTCTTGCCGACCGCAACCGCGCCGGCTGCGCGCAAGCGAGTGACGACCGTGGCGTCGTAGGGCGGCCGCCATCCTTCGAGGATCTTCGACGAGCACGTGGTGGGCACACCACGTGTGCACATGTTGTCTTTGAGCGCCAACGGCACGCCCGCGAGCGGGCCCGGGTCGGTGCCGGCAGCGACCGCAGCATCGACGGCCTCGGCCTCTGCTCTCGCTGCATCAACGGTGACCAGGTTGAACGCGTTGATCTCGCGGTCGCGCTCGGCGATCCGGGCGAGATGCTCATCGAGCACGTCGACCGCTGATCGTTCTCCGGCTCTCACCGCGGCAGCAATCTCGAGCGCGCTCACGGCTCCTCCCCCAACACGGGCGGGACTCTGAATTGGCCGTCCTCCGCCGACGGCGCCTGGCCCAGGACTTCATCACGATCGACCGACGCGACGATGACGTCAGCGCGCATCACATTGACGATCGGCAGCGGGTGTGAGGTGGGCGGCACGTCGCCGACATCGAGCGCTTCGATGTCGGCGGCATGTTCGAGGATGTCGCCGAGTTGACCGGTGAAGAGATCGATCTCCTCCACGGTCAGGTCGAGGCGGGCCAGCCGAGCGACATGCTCGACGTCGTCTCGGGTGATTCGTTCAGACATGGGGAGGAAGGATACGCAGCCGGAGAGCCGACGCTGCGGCCAGATATGGTGCCGATCGTGACAGCCCACACATTTCTCAGCCCCGAGTGGATCGCCGCCGTCGCCGCGATCCGTGACGAGTACCGCGATCAGGTCGGCACCACCGAGGTCGCGATCCGGGCCAACGTGACGGTCACCGACTCGCCATTCCCCGAGCCGACCGTTGAGGGTCATGTCGACACCATGGGTGGCGCGCTCTCGATCGACGAGGGTCATCTCGACGACAGCGACTTCCAGATCGAGGTCCGCTACGAGCTCGCCCGCCAGCTCCTCGTCGAGCGCGACCCACAAGCGATCATCACCGCCCTCGTCGGCGGTCAGGTCAAGCTCACCGGCGATTCGTCGAAGGTGCTCGGAATCGCGGGCATGGCCGCTCCCCCGGCCGATGACTCCGATGCAGCCTCGCTCGCACGCGAGGTCATCCGCCGCATCGACGAAGTCACCGCCAAGGACGGGTGAACGTCAACCGGGCACTTCGGTGAAGATCGTGATGTCGCTGCCGGCGGGTCGAACCTCGCCCGCACCGGGGTCCGAGAACCGGACGGGGAGAGCGGTGTTGCCGCTGACGAAAACCACGAAGCCGAGATCCCTGAGGATCTGATCTGCTTCCGAGACATCAAGGCCAAGGAGCAGCGGCACCTCGACCGGCTCAGGTCCACGGGAAACGATGATGGTCACGACGTCGTCGACTTCGGCGACCGACCCGCTGGACGGTTCGAACCCGATGACTGAGCCCTCGGGCACGTCATCGGAGAACTCGATTCGCTCCGCAGGGACCAGGCGAAGGTTGAGGAGCTGGGCCGTGGCCTCCTCCGGGTCGCCTGATTCGGGCACGTCGGGCACCGAGCGAGACATGGGGCCCTCGGAGACGAGCAGGTCGATCGGGGAGTTTGGTTCGACCTCGGTCTGACCGGGCTCGAGCAGCACTTCGATCACGCTGCCGGCCGGGATGGTCTCGCTCTCCCGGCGGGAGATCTCGCCAAGCGCCAACCCGACCGCCTCGAGCCGGGCCTCGGCGTCTGCCTGGGTCTGCCCGATCAGGTTGGGGACGAGCACGAGCTCCTCTCCCGCGGACACCACCACGAGGAGAATCTCACCCTCCTCGAGCTCCACGCCGGCCGCAGGATCGATCTCGAGCACCTCGCCCTCGACGGTCCCATCGCGCCGAACCTGGCTGAGGTCGAGGACCCAGCCATTGTCACGAGCCGCGGCAACGGCGTCATCGGCCGTTGCCCCCACAAGTTCGGGGACTGCGTGTGTCACCGGCTGGCTGTTCTGGAAGGCGACCACTCCGCCGCCGACTGCGGCGATCAGCGCGAGCACCGCGAGCACGAGCCACGGCCAACGGCGGCCGGGCTCATCATCTTCAGCGGGCGAAGCGGCGGTCGCCCTCGACGCCTTCGATGCCTTGGAACCGGGAAGATCGGGAACAAGTTGGGTCCGGTCGCCGGTGCCCTCGTCGACCACGGGGCCGACGAGCGGCAACATGCCCGGGCGAGGGAGGTCTTCGGCCGCAGCCATGAAGCCTCGAACGAACTCACCGGCGGTCGGGCGATCCTCTGGGTCGAGGGCGCCTGCCTTGCGCAGGGTTGCCCCGAGAGGACCGAGGTCGGGGTGAGGCTCGAACGGGGTGTCGGCCCGAGCCATCAGCGTGCCGATCATCGTGTCCGCGGCGAACGGCAGCTCACCGCTCACGGCCTCGTTCACGAGCAATGCGAGCGCATACACATCGGCCGGTGGTCCGACCCTCTCGCCCCGGGCCTGCTCAGGCGCCGCATAGCGGGCGGTGCCAACCATCGATCCGTCGGGCTCGGTCCAGCCCGCCTCAGCCAACGCTCGAGCGAGACCGAAGTCTGCGATGCGCAACCGTCCACCCTCGCCGAAGAGGAGGTTGGCGGGCTTGATGTCACGATGCACCAGGCCTTCGGCGTGGGCGTATTCGAGTCCTCGGGCCGTTTCGAGGCCGATCAGGAGTCCCTGCGAAACCGTGAGCTTGTGGCCCGCATCGAGCATCGACTGGAGGCTGCCTCCACCGAGGTATTCGCTGACGAGATACGGGACGTCGTCGTGGCCCCAGTCGTAGACGCCGAGAATGTGTGGGTGGTTGAGCGACGCAGCCGACTGGGCCTCGGCCCGGAAGCGGCGAAGGAAGCTGTCGTCGGCGGCGAGCGCTTCATGGAGAACCTTGACCGCGACCCGCCGACGCAGGGTGATGTCGTCGGCCAGAAACACGCGAGCCGACGCACCAACGCCGATCGGCGCGACCACGCGGTAACGCCCACCGAGCACACGCCCGATCTCGGCAACGGTTTCGAAAGAGGCCATCGGCCACAACGTACAAGCATGCCGACCACCGACGGTGGCTCCCCGGCCCGTGATATGTCTCCGCCATCTGGCAGGATCACCACATGGGTCGCAAGCAATACCTGATCTTCGCCGCACTTCTGATCGCCGGCATCGGCATGTTCGTCGGCGCGGGACTGATCGGACGGTCGAATCCCCCCGACGCGGCTCTCCGAATTCCGGGCGTCGAGGCCCTCACGCCCGAACGCGGCGACGAGGTGTTGCAGCAGCAGCAGGTCAGCATCGACCTCGAACCCGGGTTCGTCGTTCGCTCGTTCACCATCTCACCCGATGCCCGCTGCCTCTCACCCGTCGAGGTCGTCGACTTCGTCCGCGTCACCGGCGGCCTGAACATCTACGTGTACCAACCTGATGAGGGCAAGCCGATCATCGCACTCGCACCGGACAACAATTGCGTGCGGGTGGTCTTCGAAGACATTCAGCGCCCGGGCGAACTCCAAGAAGTCGAGTGGGCCTTCACGGTCAACTGAGTCGATCAACGAGCGCGTTGAGTTCCGCCATTGCCGGCCCGGGATCGGCGCCGACGACAATGCCGTGCATTCCGATCGCCACTGCGGCATCGACGTTGGCCTGCATGTCGTCGAGGAACACCGCGTTGGGCGCCCCGACTCCGAGCTCAGCCAGCGTGTGGTGGTAAATCGCCGGGTTCGGCTTGCGCATCCCGACCGCGGATGAGTCGATCACGACCCGCATCACATCGATCGGCACGATCGAACGCCAGCCGCCGGTCTCCGACTCGCTGAACTCCTTGACGTTGTTGGTGATGATCCCCATCTCGATCCCCTGCCCGTGAAGCGCACGAACGGTGTCGGACACAATCGCCCGGTCATGGGGGTCGTCGCCGAACCGGCGAAAGAAGTCCATCAACGTGAGCTCGAGGCCCAGATCAGCGATGGCCGTCTCCACCTCGCCCCATGCGTCTTTGAGCGCGATCTCGCCACGCTCGAGCCGGTGCCAGGCGTGGTCTCCATCGAGGTGATACGGCCCGAAGATCGCCGTGAATATGTCGTCGGCCTCGAGGTCGTGCTCGCTGGCGATGGCCGCTACTGCGTCGGCCGGCCGTCCTGAGAACACGCCCCCGACGTCCCAACACACTGCTTCGATCATGGTCGCTCACCTCTCACGGCCGCACAGGTTTGCCGGGGTGGCGGCGGCGGGCCAAATCCTCGACCGCACTAACGTCGACGCGATGTCCGTCGCCGTTCCGTTTCCCGAGTCTCTCCCACCCGGCTACGCGTGGTTCGACGACGAGCCGGCGTTCGACCCCTCGGTTCACCTTGCGATCGAGACCCCGGCACAGATCGTGATGCTGGCCGACCTCGGCTACGAGGAATACGAGATCGCGACGAAGGCGACCGCTGTCGCGGCATCGTCACCGTTTCGTGTCCTCAGCGACGAGGGCGCGGCCCTGATGCTCGACATCGCCCGGCGCCTCCGTCCGTTCGCGCACGCCGCCGGAGACCGCGTTGAGCGGGTGGTCCGCGGTGGGTGCTACCGCTCGAAGTGGTTCCGGGATCTCTGCACGGCGCCCGAGCTCACCGAGGCGATGACTGCGATCTACGGCGTCGACGTGGCGCCCCACGCGATGCCGCTGCATCTCGGCCATCTCAACTATGAGCCCGCGAGCCTGTCGACGCCGGTCGACAAGTGGCATCACGACACGCTGCCGCTCGACATCGTGATGATGGTGACCGATCCGGCAACCGTCGACGGCGGGCGCTTCGAGTGGTTCCACGGCACCAAGCACGAGATGGCCGACCTGGCCGCGAGAGGCGAGAGCCCACCGCGCGATCGCGTCGAGGTGCCGCCCTTCCCGGGGCCCGGGTATGCCATTGCCCTACACGGCGACATGGTGATCCACCGCGGGGCTGCGCTCGAGGCGCCGGGCGAACGGATCACGATGGTCAACGGCTATGTCGCCATGGACCGGCTCGTCGACGAGCAGTCACGCAGCCAAGACCTGATCGTCGTCGACGACCACGCCATCCTCTTTCCCGAGTGGGCGAGGCACGTCGCGTGGCGGGCAGCCGGTCGACTCGAACATCTCGTCGAGGATCTCGAGTTCGGGACCAGCGCCGAGGAGGTCAGCGCCCGACTCCAGGCGGCAATCGTCGACGTGCAGAATGCGATCGACCAGATGAGCCCGGACAGCGAACCACCACCCACGTTTCACTACGAGCAGACGCGGCCCTCGGCCTAGCTGCCAGAGACGTAGCCGGCGAGATACGCAATCGCCCCCACCGCGACCAGCCCGACGAGCATGGCGCGCCACGACCCCCAGACGCCCGGGTGGGCGGCGAGAAGCCAGGTAGGCCGGATCTGCTGCCAGAGCCCGGCCAAGAACCCGCCGACGGTGAACACCGCGCCGACGCCGAGGCCTTCCGCGAGACTCAGCCCGTCGCCGTCCTGGGCTTGACCGAGCACGAACAACATGGCGCCAAGCCCGAACACGCAGCCGACCAGGAACCCGCGGCCAAGCCAACGGGGCCAGGTGAGTATTTCTTGGTCGGTCGACGACGTGGGCATGAGGCCATCCTCGCCCGAGCTCAGCTCCAGCTGCCGTCGCTCGCCTGGCGGCCCATTTCCGCGACCAGTTTCGGTGCGGGGTCTTCCCAGCCCTCGGGCTTGAGAATCTTGCCGTCGTCTCGGCGAATGACACGCCCGTCGACGACCTTTTGCATGTTGGCGCCGTGGACGATGTCGAAGATTCGATCGAGGTTCATTCCGTGGCGAACCGCGGTGTCGCAGATGTAGTAGATCGCGTCGACCAGTGCATCGGCCTGCTCCGCAGTGTCGGTCGCCTCTCGAAGCTCCTCGAGCTCGTCGTTGACCATCTCGGCGATGAACTCGACGGCAGCCGTGTCCATCAACCGCGGGGTCGGCGGATTGTCGCCGTCGTTGCAGGCGTCGCTGAACTCTTTGACGGAGGTGGTGTAGGTCATGATTCGAGCCCTTCTGGCAACGTTCCGGTTTCGAGCAATTCGACAAAGGCACTCTCATCGATGACCGGCACGCCGGCTTCTTCGGCCTTGGTCACCTTCGATGCGCCTGGGTCGCCGCCGATCACCAGCGCCAGCGTCTTCTTGGAGACCGACCCGGGCGACTTGCCACCGCGGGCAACGATTGCCTCCTTCGCCCCGTCGCGGGTGAACCCCTGCAGCGTGCCGCTGACCACGACGGTCTGTCCCTCCAGGGTCTTCTCGAGGGAGCTCTCGATGACGGCGGCCTCCATCGTGAGGCCAGCGGACGCGAGCCGAGCGACGAGATCGCGAGCAGCCTCCTGAGCGAACCAGGCGTGGACGGCCTCGGCGATCACTGTGCCGAATCCGTCGACCGCGGCGATCTCTTCGACTGTGGCCCCCACGATTCGGTCCATCGTGGTGAACGCTGCGGCCAGAGTCTGGGCATTGACCTGACCGATCTCCGGGATCCGCAGGCCGAAGAGCAGGTTGCCGAGCGGCTTCTCCTTCGAGACCTCGATCGCCTGGCGAAGGTTGTCGACCGACTTCTGCTTGAAGCCGTCCATCGCGAGCACCGCATCGAAGTCGAGCGAGTAGAGGTCGCCCACGTCGCTGAGCAAGCCGGCGCTGACGAATCGATCGACGTTCTTCTCGCCAAGGAACTCGATGTCCATCGCGGTGCGACCGGCCCAGTGCTCGATCCGGCCCCGGATCTGCCGCGGGCAGTGGAAGTTGACGCAGTGCGTGGCGGCAACCCCCTCGGGCCGCAGCAGGGGCTCGCCGCACACGGGGCAGTCGACCGGGAAGCTCCACGGCTTCGATTTCGGGTCGCGATCCGACAGGACTGGACCGACGACCTCGGGGATGACATCGCCGGCGCGTCGCACGACCACCGTGTCGCCCGGTCGAACGTCTTTCGCGGCGACCTGATCCTGGTTGTGGAGCGTGGCCGTGCCGACAGTGACACCGCCGACGAAAACCGGGTCGAGCACCGCAAAGGGTGTTGCCTGCCCGCTCGGGCCGATCGACACTTCGATGTCGAGCAGTGTGGTGGTGCGCTCCTCGGGCGGGAGCTTGTAGGCAATCGCCCACCGCGGCGCCTTCGCGTCGGCCCCGAGTTCTGCTTGAAGGCGGAGGTCGTCGACCTTCACCACGACGCCGTCGAATTCGTAGTCGAGGTCGTGACGACGACTGTTGAGCTCAGCCACACGTTCGCCGACCTCAACGATCGACGTTCGGGTGACGGTGTGTTCGTTGACGGGAAAGCCGAGCGACCCGAGCCACGCCAACGTGGCGGTGTGGGTCTCGAGTTCAGGACCGCCTTCGACCAGACCGAGCTGGTAGCAGAAGAACGACAGCTCACGATCCGAGGTGATGCCCGCATCGATTTGGCGCAGCGAACCCGCAGCGGTGTTGCGGGGGTTGACGTAGAGCTTCGGCTCTTTGCCCGC
>Ga0055584_100006680_pt1 | contig 11301 bp, 7 predicted proteins | sample OSDHelmetaG_FD_58716 | JGI IMG/M metagenome (GOLD analysis project Ga0055584, IMG submission 58716) | Pelagic marine sediment microbial communities from the LTER site Helgoland, North Sea, for post-phytoplankton bloom and carbon turnover... | ecosystem: Environmental > Aquatic > Marine >...
ATCTTGCGTGTCTAGCCCATATTTAGTTAAAAGCTGTTCTGGAGTTCCGCTTTCACCAAAAGTGTCGTTAACCGCAACCATTTCTATCGGTGTAGGGTATTCAGCAGCAAGAACTTGAGCAATACTATCGCCAAGTCCCCCATTTTTCATGTGCTCTTCAGCTGTTACCGCGCATTTTGTTTTTCTTACGCTTTGTAAGACTGCGTTTTTGTCTAAAGGTTTAATCGTGTGTATGTTTATTATTTCAGCATCAATTCCTTTTTCAGCTAAGATTTGACCTGCTTCAATTGCTTTCCAAACCAAATGACCTGTAGCAAAAATGGTAACATCTTTTCCTTCGTTGAATGTGATTGCTTTACCTATTTCAAATTTTTGGACTGGAGCTGTGAAATTTGGAACCTTTGGTCTTCCAAATCTTAAGTAAACTGGTCCTTCTAGGTCAGCTACTGCTTTAGTAGCAGCTTTAGTTTGGTTATAATCGCATGGGTTTATAACTGTCATGTTTGGCAACATTTTCATCATACCAATATCTTCAAGCGTTTGGTGTGTTGCGCCATCTTCTCCTAAAGTTAAACCTGCGTGAGAAGCACATATTTTTACGTTTTTACCTGAATATGCAATAGACTGTCTAATTTGATCATAAACTCTTGCCGTAGAAAAGTTGGCAAACGTTCCTGTAAAAGGAATTTTACCACCGATTGTCATTCCTGCCGCCATACCGATCATGTTCGCCTCAGCAATACCGACTTGGAAAAACCGCTCGGGGTTTTGAGCTTTAAAATCGTCCATTTTTAAAGAACCAATTAAGTCAGCACAAAGCGCAACAACATTTTCGTTTTCTTGACCAAGCTCGGTTAAGCCATCGCCAAAACCTGAGCGTGTATCCTTAGTTTCTGTGTAGGTATATTTTTTCATAATTAGAATAATTTAACTTGAGTTGAGCTTCCTGATTTAATTTCGAATGATCTTTCTATCGTGAATATTGATTCTTTAGCGCTTTGCGGTCTCCATATCGCTTTATAAGATCCGGGTTGCAGTGCAATTGTTTCTCGCGATATGTTATCCTTGAAATTGTAAATCCATTCGAGCTTACCATTATTTTCTAGGTAGAGGCTCCCATATCCAATGGAGTTGGATAGAACACTAACTATACCAGGTTTTGGTATTTCAATTTTTGTAGTAGTACTTTGGGTAATCTTTACATCTTCAATATATATTTTGGGTAGTGTAGGGATTTCTAAATCGTATGTCCCAACAATATATCTTTCTGAGCCTTGAAAAATTTGAGTGTTTAATGTTTCACATTTATCATTTTCGCGAACTATAGCAGCAAGGTTTTTGTATTGAGTTGTATTTCCGCTGAGTTTTAGTTCTAACTTGCCTTGAGGCGTTTCTGCAGCAATTACATTATGAATTCCAGCAGTTAAGGTAATAGAATCGATTCTTACCTGGGGAATTGTGTGAACCACCATGTCATAAGTAATAGCAACATCTAAAGGAATGGTATCAGGGTTTCCTTTGTGGTTAATTGTATGGATATAATTGTACTCTATGCGCTCTGTTTGATGATTGTAAAAAGTCATATTTACGTTCGTCTCATTGGGTAAGCCGTTTTTGTCGAGAAGATTTACTTGAGCAGTGGTGGTGTTCATTGCTTGAGAAATAACAATGTTTATAACATTTTTAAAAGTTGCTTCATCTGCAGCATCATAATAGTTTCCAACGCATTCGAATGTCTTTGCAAATTTCATATCTAAACCAACACCAATTACGAATGGTTTTAATGTAATCCCTTTCGATTCTAAAGCAAGTGCAATAGCACAAGGATCACCATCGCATTCTTCTATACCATCTGTAATTAGTATTATTATGTTTCTAACCTTACCATTGTATGGCGGGAAATCGTTTCCTGCCTGTTCTAATGCGTATGCAATAAGTGTGGTGCCTTGTGGATGTATTTTTCTAAGTGCTGCGCTTATTTTGTCACCATTTTCTGGTGCAAATGGAACCAGTAATTCTGTGTCCTCACAGTCTCGTTCTAATGTGTAATCTTTTTGATGTCCGTAAACTCTTAAAGCTAACTCTAGGTTGGGTGTTCCTTTTAGACTATCTAATGTTTGAGACAATAACCTCTCTGCAATTTTGTGTTTTACTCCAGTTTGCCATCTTGCATTCATGCTATTTGAGGCATCGTAAATAAAGAGGATTCGCGTAAGTGGAGCTTCTGGCGTTTGAGCAGAAAGTTGAATGTTGAAAGCGGCAAGTAGAAAAAGAAGTAAGATTTTAGATTTTAAATTTGAGAGATTAGACCAAACGCAACATTCAGAGTAAAAGTTCCGTAGAGCTTTACCTAACGATGATTTAATATCTAAAGTTCCTTTAACTAACATCTAATTTAATAATCTCCTAAAGTCTCTTCTAGTTGACTTAATGCTTCGGCTAATTGCTCATCGTTCGGCGCAGAACCGTGCCATTTGTGAGTCCCCATCATGTAATCAACACCTTGTCCCATTTCGGTTGTCATCAAAATACAAACAGGTTTTCCTTTTCCTGTTCTGCCTTTGGCTTCTGCTAAAGCATTTAGAATTGTAGCCATATCATTACCGTTCGTCTCTAACACATCCCAACCGAATGCTTCCCATTTAGCTTTTAAGCTACCCATAGGAAGAACATCATCTAAATCACCGTCAATTTGTCTTCCGTTGAAATCAACAGTTGCAATTATATTATCAACTCTATTTCCAGCAGCATACATAATTGCTTCCCAAACTTGACCTTCTTGTAATTCTCCATCTCCATGCAAAGTATATACCAAACGATCATCGCCATTTAGTTTTTTTGAAGCAGCAGCGCCAAGTGCGACTGATAGTCCCTGGCCTAAAGAGCCAGAAGCAACTCTAACACCGGGTAGGCCTTCGTGAGTTGTTGGGTGACCTTGTAATCGAGAATTTAGCTTTCTAAATGTGGCTAATTCAGTCACTTCAAAATATCCCGAATGTGCCAGTGTACTATAAAATACAGGCGAAATATGTCCATTTGACAAGAAAAATAAATCTTCGTTATTTCCGTCCATGCTAAATTTAGTGGGGTCATGCTTCAAAACTTCAAAGTATAATGCAACAAAAAAATCAGTGCAACCCAAAGATCCTCCTGGATGGCCAGAACTATTGGCATGCACCATTCTTACTATATCTCTTCGCACTTGTGAAGCTATACTTTCTAATTTGGTAATATCAGCCATAGTTTTTGCAGTGTTTTCTATTGTTTCAGACATACTTGAATTTTTTTTCAAAATTAGCCGATTTAGGAGGCCTATAAAGGCGTGTTGAAAACTTTTGATAAGTGATAAATACCTACAATAATGCATTAACAATCGACCTTTGGTTTAAGGAGGTTTGTATTACATTTGCATTCTTAAAAATTGAAACAATGGCTTTAAAATGTGGAATTGTTGGCTTGCCCAACGTTGGAAAATCAACTTTGTTTAACTGTCTTTCGAACGCGAAAGCACAGTCGGCAAACTTTCCTTTTTGTACAATCGAACCAAATGTCGGTGTGATTTCGGTTCCAGATAATAGATTAACGGTATTAGAAAAATTAGTTAGCCCTGAAAAAGTTCAGCCAACCACTGTTGAAATTGTAGATATAGCTGGCTTGGTAAAAGGTGCGAGCAAAGGAGAGGGCTTAGGAAATAAATTTTTGGGAAACATTAGAGAAACAGATGCGATTATACATGTTGTTAGATGTTTTGAGGATGATAATATTGTTCATGTAGATGGTACGGTTGATCCTGTTAGAGACAAAGAAGTAATAGATTTTGAGCTGCAATTAAAGGATTTAGAAGCAGTTGAAAAAAAGATGCAAGATTATTTACGTAAATCTAAAACTGGAGACAAAGAAGCAGTTAAGATTTATTCGGTTTTGGAACTATATAAAAATCATTTAGAGGAGGGTAAATCTGCTCGTTCTGTTCCCGTTGCTGATGAGAAAGACAAAGAGGTAATAGTTGATTTACAGCTTTTAACAGCTAAACCAGTTTTGTATATCTGTAATGTTGATGAAGCTTCGGTTAAAACTGGAAATGCTCATGTTGAAGCAGTTAAAAAAGCAATTGAAGGCGAAGATGCTCAGATTTTGGTACTTGGTGTAGGAATTGAAGAAAGTATAGCTGAGCTGGATACTTATGAAGACAAGGAAATGTTTTTAGAAGAACTTGGTCTTGAAGAGCCTGGGGCAAGCAGGCTAATCACATCAGCTTATAAATTATTGAATTTAGAAACCTATTTTACTGCAGGAGTAAAAGAAGTTAGAGCTTGGACGATTAATAAAGGCATGAAAGCGCCGCAAGCCGCAGGAGTAATACATACCGATTTTGAAAAAGGCTTTATACGTGCTGAAGTAATGAAATACAACGACTTTGTCGAGCTTGGTTCTGAAAACGCTTGTAAAGATGCCGGTAAGCTATCTATTGAGGGTAAAGAATATATAGTCGAAGATGGTGATATTATGCACTTTAGGTTTAATGTCTAGTTCAAGGATCTAACTTTTAATCAGGGTGTCCTTGGTTCTAGTCTTTTGCGGGAGCTCAAAACAAACCTTTGATAGCATTAGTTATTGGTTTTTTTTATTTTGGTCATATCACAATAAAGTAGTCCAGATGAATTGAATATAATGAAAAAGAGCTGCCTATCTGCATAATACCTTTACATTTTTTTGATATAAAAAAGCTAAAATTCAATTAGCGTTGCCTGCATTTTTTATTATTCATTCTCTAAGGTTGAAACGTTAGAATTAAAGTTTCTTTAAATACAGTTTATTTTGCGTTGACTAAACTCCATTAAGGCATGCGTTATGTTTTTCAGTTTATAAATCTTTAATCACCCTTATAATTAAAACTATAAACGTAAAAATTTGGGTCTACATTTATAATAGGATTTTCACTTATTAGCTTTACTACATTCAGTGTTTCCTTCGAGAAATCAAGTATCATTTCTTTCTCGTCGACGGTTATTTTTAAAGGCATATTAAATCCTTTAATACAGTTAGCCCAGCGATATTCTAACGAGCCATTAACAATGCGATATTCAAAAACGGGTACTCTGTAATCACGTAGATACTGATTAAAAATTAAGGCTAGATCCAAACCAGATGCCCTTGATATATAATCTTCTATTTGCTTTGTAGTAACAGTTTGGTGATAAAACTCGATATTTAATCCGCGTAATATTGTTCTCCACTTTTCATCGTCATTCACTATTTGTCTCAAGGTGTGAAGCAGGTTGCCTCCTTTGGGATACATATCTCCGGGTCCTTGTTGATTAACATTATAATCACAAATAATTGGTGTTTCATTTTTTATACTAATCCTTTGACCTCTTACGTATTCGGCACCAGCAGCTTTACCATAATAATATTCTACAAATAAAGATTCTGAATAGTTGGTGAAAGACTCGTGAATCCACATGTCGGCCATATCTCTGTAGGTAATATTATTGGCAAACCATTCATGACCAGATTCATGAATTATAATGAAGTCGAACTTCAATCCCCAACCTGTAAAAGAGATATCCCTACCGCCGTATCCATTTTTATACCCGTTGCCATAGGTCACAGAGCTTTGATGTTCCATGCCTGCGTATGGTACTTCAACCAGTTTATAACTATCTTCATAAAAAGGATATGGACCAAACCAATGTTCGAAGGCCTCCATCATGCGCTGCGCATCTTTGAACTGAACTTTGGCTGCCTTCAGGTTTGATTTTAATACCCAGTAATCCATGTCTAGTAGGCCCTTTTCACCGTTATACTTTTCCGAAAAATTAACGTAGTCTCCAATATTTATATTTACACAGTAATTATTAATCGGACTAATAACTTTCCATGTATATGTTTTTGTTTTATTCTTTTCTTTTTCAATATGCGCCAATCGGCCATTGGCAACGGCAACTAGTTCATTGGGGACATTGGCATGAATAATCATTCCTTTATCTGGTTCATCGTACATATGATCTTTACAGGGCCACCAAATACTTGCTCCAATACCTTGACAAGTAGTTGCGATAAAGTGCTTACCATTCTCGTCTTTCGACCATGTGACCCCTCCATCCCAAGGAGCTTTAATAGCAATATGCGGTTTTCCCGAAAACTCAATCGTTATTTCGTTTAGCTCTTCTGCAATTTGCGGCTTAATAAGATGAATAAAAAAGGCCGAGCTATCTCGTTCAAAATCTAGCAATTTCCCATCTTGAAATACCTTATTAATTGTTAAAGGATATTGAAGGTCAATTTGCATCCTATCATAACTTTTCAATGTTTTATAACGGATAACATTATTTCCTTTTATCGATTGGGTTTCTGGATCTATTACTACAGTAAGCTCATAGTGTTGCAAGTCCCACCAAGCTCGTTCTTCAGTAATTGAGCCTCGTAAAGTATCCTGCCGTGTATAATTACCATCTGATGTTCCCTTTTGACAAATGCCAGAAGCCGCTGCTAGAATCAAAAAAAGTATTGTTAATATGTTATTCACGTTCAATATTTTTGATGCTTATTTGTTTTGGTTGCAAAGTTTCTCAGCTAAGAAATAATAGGACCTTTTTAATAAGGCTTTCTCCAATTAGGGGAATAATTTTCTATAAGTGACTAATTTATCAAAATATATAAAAACTGATACTCCTCAGATGATATTAAATAACTAAAATTAAATTATCAAGTATTCATAACCTCCAATGTTTCCAGAGGACGCATTTCATTATGCTCTATGGTCAAAAAGGGAGAGAGTAATGTCTATTTTGTAATTCATAAATTATGGATTATATATTTTCAAAAATAAGAACTTTCTTTCTTGGACTTTTTTATCTGTGTAAAGTTTAACTAAATTCTGTTTTGTTCTCCTTTATAAAAAATTATATGATTATTTTAATGCTGTATTATATCATGAATAGCATCCCAAAGGGAAATTCTTTTCATCAATGATTGCTTTGCTACTGCTAAAGTTTCACTCCATTTTTGTTCGTCATGACCACATAGCTCTGAAATCATTTTAAGAGATAGCGGCCCGTGTTCATCTTGATCTATTTCTATGTGCCTTTTAAGATAATATTTCAATTTATTGTATGACGTATTATCCGAAGCCGCAGAATTTAGTATTTCAATAAACATATCAGGGATAACATCTTCTCGTCCAAACGTGAATGCTGAAGCGACAAGGTGCGCTTTGTTAGTTTTAATAATTGAAAAAGAAAATTTCACGAAATCAGCTACTTTTTTATCAATAGTAATTTCGTTTAATGAATATTCAATGGTCTTTCCAGATTCAACAAGTTTTAAAAAATCTTTAATCTCAGCTGTATTCCCTTTTACTTCGGTCATCGCATCCAAATACATTTCAAAATGACTTTTAGGTTCACCTAATTCATTGATATCACTTTCTTCTCCTTGAACAATTTCGTTTATGAATCTAGAAAGAGTTGCATTTTTAGGAGGTATCCAGGGTGTTTGAACGTTTGTCAATTTTATTTGAAGAGATTTTAAAAGTGACATAAAGTCCCACACAGCAAATACGTGGTTCTCCATAAAAACCTTAATGTCATCAACAGTCTTTAAGTTTTCATAAAGCTTATGATTTTGCAACTGACTTCTTAAGTCTGAAATTTCATTTTCTATATTTAGTATTCTATTCATTACATTCTTCACTTGCATATAATCATAAATAGCAGAGTAAAAGGTTAATTATTTAGGCTATGAAACAATATTATCTTAATCGCTATTTTAAATACAACTTGTAAGCAAAGTTTGTTTAATCCTATATAAATTTTTAATATTTGGTTTTAAATTTTCAAGGAATAAACTACAAATACATGTCTATTCAAAAAACGTTAAAGTAATAACAGTGTTTCTCAGCCTAAATAATAGCGATGTTTTTAATTTGTGTTTTGAGTATGTTAAATTTCAAACCCTTTTCTCAACAAAATACATATTAATCTCACCCTTTCCTTTTGCTTCAATCTTTCCTCTTGAAACAAAGGCAAACTCCGGATCATTTTTGATTATCTCATAAGTAGATTGAGATATATTTACTTTGCCAACGGCACCGTTTGTTTCCATTCTGCTTGCAGTGTTGACTGAATCACCCCAAATATCATATTGGAATTTTTTAATCCCAACAATTCCTGCAACAACTGACCCGGTGTGAATTCCTACCCGCATTTCAAATGTGGGTTTATTTTGCGCTTCGTTTTCAGCTTTACGTTTAATAATAAAGGCTTGCATATCGAGTGCTGCCAAGACGGTATTTCTTACAGAATCCTTCGTAGGCAATGGAAGACCACCTGCAACCATGTAAGAATCACCAAAGGTTTTAATTTTTTCGATCTTGTATTTCTCTGTAATGCCATCAAACACTTCAAAACAAGCGTTGAGTTCACTTACCAATAATGAAGCACTCATCTTGGCCGAGGCTTCAGTAAATCCTTTAAAATCAGTAAATAAAATAGAAACTAAATCAAAATCCCTAGCTTCCGCTTTTCCTTTTTGTTTTAATTCTTGTGCTATTTCTTTTGGCAGAATATTGAGCAGCAAATTTTCAGAATGATCTTTTTCTAATTGCAGTGTTGCTTTTGATTTTCGTAAAAGGCGAACACGGCCGTACAATCCAGCAGCAAGAAGCAAAATAAATACTCCTGCAGCAAAAGCAATATTTTCGGTTCGGTTTTTTTTTCGCACTTCTTCTTGACTTGCTTCTTCCAGCAATCGCTCCTTTTCTAATGTTGCAATACTGTCGGCAAACATTTTTTTGCTCAGCTCCATTTGTTGAAGTTTTTTATTGGTTTTTTGCATGGCTAGACTGTCATCAATCACTTTTATTTTTTCTAGATAAAATAAGGCTTTGTTTCCTTTTCCCATGAACTTGTAGGTATCGAAAAGGCATTGGCAGGCATGCTTTTCTTCTTTAAGAATACCAATTTTTTCACTAATAAGTAAGCCTTTTTCGCAATATTCCAATGCCTTGATGTAGTTAGCTTTGGCTTGGTAAATGTTTCCAATATTACTCATGGTAAAGGCAATTCCCCTTTTGTCTCCAATTTCTTCTCTAATCTTCAAACTGCGCTGGAAATATTCCAATGCTTTTGAGTAGTCGCTATTATTTTGGTAGATTTCACCAATGTTGCCAATGATATGGGCGTTACCTTTTTTATCTCCAATTTCTTGATAAATCTTCCAACTCCGCTGGTAATATTCCAGTGCTTTTGTATTATTGCCTTTTGTTTTATAGACGTTTCCAATGTTACCCATTGTAAAAGCAATTCCTCTTTTGTCTCCAATTTCTTTTCTAATCTTCAAACCGCGCTGGTAGTATTCCAAAGCTTTGTCGTGTTCGCCCTGACTATAATAAATACTTCCAATGTTGCTGATTACCGGAGCGCTTCTCTTTTTGTTTCCAATTTCTTCATGAATCTTTAAGCTGCGCTGATAATATTCCAAAGCTTTGGGATAGTCACCTTGATTATGGTATATACTTCCAATATTGCTAATGACTGGTGCTCTTCCTTTTTTTTCTCCAATTTCTTCATATATCTTTAAACCGCGCTGATAATATTCCAAAGATTTTGGGTAGTCACCTTGGCTATAGTATAAACTTCCAATATTACTAATAACAGGTGCGATTCCCTTTTTGTCTCCAATTTCTTGGTTAATCTTCAAACTAAGTTGGTAAAATTCCAAGGCCTTGGCATAGTCGCCTTTGTTTCTATTGTAAACCCCTATAAGATTGTATGCCATGGACTTCGCTTTTGGATACTTATTTTTCTCGCCATAAAGTAATAGCGCTTTAGTTAAGACGATTGCTGTATCGGGATTGGAATAAAGAAAACCATTCCAAATGTAATTTTTATAGGCTTTAGCGCGTGTCGAATCGGCCTGTGTTTTGTCTTGCCAAATGCCATACAAAGAATCGAGATTGTTTTGAGCTGACACACTTGAACATATAATTAATAGAAGAATAGTAAAGATTCTATATAGGATATGTTCTGTTTTTTGCATATAAATTTTTAAAATCATTTTTGTTATTTTGGCAAGGTAATCGAAAATTTGAACTCAGTTCATTTTGCTTTGATTTTTTAGTTTTTTTGTCGCATTAATGCAACCTTATTATAGATTTGGCTCTAGTATGTTAAAAATATTCGAAAGTTGCTTCTTAAGGTAATATCAGATTATTGAAATTGGTTTTAGGATTTGTCATATTCAGAATTCTGTCTTTAAATATTTGGTTAAATCAGTATAGTCATAAATGAATTCAACTTCGGGACACATATTGCTGTATATTCGTTTGAATTGGCATTCATCAATAATTTTAATTGAATCTTCATAGAGACAAAATGAGTTGAGAACAAATTCGTCTCTTTTTTGTTTAATTTTTGCCATAAAGAAATCAAAGTTGTCCAAATCTATTTCATCGCAACTGGTGCAAGAGTCTTTTAGCTTTAAAATCCTATTTATGCTTTCTTCATAATGCTCTTTTACATCATTTTTGAGAACTTCACTATGAAAAATGCTCGAATCTAGTATATCAGAAATAAAAAGTCGATTACCACTATCTAGAGAATATACAAATGCTTCTTGATAATCACTACAATTGCCTCCACAAAATTCACACGAAACTAATATTGAAATAATATTTTTTTTATTTAAAGTTATTTCAGAGTCAAACCAGAATGAACTGGCTCCAGACAGCAGGTTTGAAAGTGCGGAATCAATCGGAGTTGTTAGAGTGTCGGATAAAATATCACGCCTGACATTCTTATTTAATATGCTTTCGATGGTACTGTTTTGTAGATGTAATATTGGAAAATTAATTTCACGCGCTAGACCAACATCACTTGTGTCTGAATAGTGAATAAAAGAAATTTCTGCGCTTTGTCCTGTGCATTTCAAGGCAAAGAATAATAGAAAGGAATTCAATATAATTGCTAAATATTTCATTTCGTTATTATTGCCGAAAATAAATCAAAATAAGATCTTTTTCAGTTAGTTCTATTAAGCGTTCTAGAATGATTATTATGCGCATTGAATCTAAGGGTTCGCTATACTGAGTTTTTAATGCAGTTTAAGTTTTTTATGCTTTCGTTATTCTTTTATAAACTTATAAGTTTTTGACGATTTTACATTTTGTATTTTGATAAAATACAAACCATTAATTAAGTTAATGACATCAATACTTTTATTTTTTAAATAACCAAATGCTACTTTTTCCCATTTAACTCAGACTCTGCAGAATTTGTCCATGAGTTCTCTTTTAAACTC
>Ga0055584_100006681_pt1 | contig 11301 bp, 11 predicted proteins | sample OSDHelmetaG_FD_58716 | JGI IMG/M metagenome (GOLD analysis project Ga0055584, IMG submission 58716) | Pelagic marine sediment microbial communities from the LTER site Helgoland, North Sea, for post-phytoplankton bloom and carbon turnover... | ecosystem: Environmental > Aquatic > Marine >...
CTGCGGTATTATCCATTGAATTTAAAGTTAATTTTTTATCACCTGCGAGGGGTGATTGGTTTCGGGCTGTTGCCAAAGTTAAAAAGCCGGGTAGAACAATTACTGTTGCTGAAGGCGAGCTGTTTGCTAACACCGATGGTGAGGAAAAGCTGGTAGCGACTATGTTGGGAACCATTATGGCAGTTTATGACTAGACGTTATTTGGACGTATCATCTTCAGGGTAAAGTAAAGATTGTAATCTCTGCATTACATCCAGAGTTAATTCTATTTCCTTAAGAGTGAATTTCTTGCTCAGTTCCTCTTCTACAAAGCTATAAAATACAGAGGCCAGTGCCTTTTCATGTTGTTTTCCCATTTTGCTCAGACGCAGCAGTTTCGAGCTTTTATGGGCGGGGTTATCAACAAGCTCTATTAAATCGTTGTCTACCATGGTGCGGCTAAGCTTTTGTATACGCTGTCGACTAACTCCTCGATGTAGAGCGATCTCCGGAATAGTGAGTGGTCCCTCGCTGTCGAGCAGGCGCAATATAGCAAGATAGCCTTCACCCAAAAAATTAGCCGAACTGAGCTCTCTGCCTTTAAGTGTAAGTGAGCGAACTAGTTTTGGTGCCAGGTCGGCTACCTCTCCAAGGGCAATCGTTTTGTTAGACAAGATCACGGTTGTACTGTCTCTCTTTGTATCTGAATGAAGTTTGTCAGCAATTTAAGCAAATTGACAATAGGGTTGTCAATTTGCTTAAATTGCACCATTGCGTTTAATATGGCCGTTAAAAAGCGAAGGGTGCTTTCAAATGAGCTGTGTTAGTGATTAAGTTTAGACAGAGAGCGCAGGGAGATTTATGTTTAGAAGAATTCTAATGGCATTGCTTGTTTTGGTTTGTGCCCTGGCTGTGTTGCTATATTGTGCGCTGGCTGATAACGATGCCAGGCCAGCCATTGGCGAACGGCGTATTGCTCAGTCTGGTGAGCTACAAATCCATTATTTTTCAAGTGGTGAAAAAACCGCAACACCGGTCGTGTTATTGCCGAGTTATGCACGCTCGGCTTCAGACTTTAATGAGCTAATAAATAAACTAAACCTTGCTGGTTATAGAACTCTTGCAGTACAGCCAAGGGGTATCGATGGCTCAGATTTATCTAGCCTGAATATTACCTATCACGATCTAGCCGCCGATTTGGCCGCCGTACTAGACGCTGAAAATTTTAAGTCTTCAGTTAGTATCGTTGCTCATGCTTTCGGCAATCGTGTGGCTCGTACCTTTGCAAAAGATTATCCTAATCGAAGTCATCAATTGATTTTGTTGGCTGCTGGAGGTGAGGAGCCTACGCCTGCTGATGTTAGTTCAGCCATTATGAAAGCTGTATTCGGTATATTTCCTGATAGTCAGCGTAGGGAGGCTGTGGCCTTTGCCTTTTTTGCCAAGGCCAGTGAAGTGCCTAACTATTGGATGAACGGCTGGTACCCTCTGGCGGGTTTGGCCCAGGGCAATGCCACTGCTGCTTCAACCACAGAAGCCACTAATCCTCGGTGGGCTGAAGGCGGTAATGATCAAATTGTTATCCTGCAGCCGGATGAAGATGCTGCAGCAGAGCATGGTGCTGCATCTTTGTTAGAACGTTTTCCTCAGCGGGTCAGTGTGCATCTGATAAAAGATGCGGGCCATGCAATATTGCCGGAACAGCCTGAACAAGTGGCTTCGCTGGTTGTTGGTGCACTGGATGGCACATTAGTGCAATGAAAGCACTCATTTTAACATTACTGCTATTGCTGTCGGCTCAGCCTTGGGCTGGCAGTGTTGATAGTATTAGAGCCACCAATGCCGATAGCGACAGTGATAATTGGCTGCTACACGGTAGAACCTACAGTGAGCAGCGCCACAGCCCCCTTAAACAAATTTCTGTAGAAACAGTATCACAGCTTGGTCTCACCTGGTTTTTTGACAGTAATAGCAAGCGGGCGTTAGAGGCGACCCCCATCGTTGTTGATGGTGTTATGTATTTTAGTGGGGCCTGGAATCTGGTTTACGCCGTTGACGCTAAAACCGGCGAACAACTGTGGCAGTTTGATCCCCAGGTTGCTAGGTCTGTTTCCTGGAAGCTGTGTTGCGACGCGGTCAATCGCGGAGTTGCGGTTTGGCAGGGTAAAGTCCTTATTGGCACTCTTGATGGTCGCCTGATTGCACTCGACGCCAAAACTGGAGATGAGTTGTGGTCTAGCCAAACACTAAACCCAGAAACAGCAGCGACTATTACCGGACCAGTCAGGGTCATTAAAGGTTTAGCGATTATTGGCAATGGTGGCGCAGAGTATGGAGTGCGCGGCTATGTTTCTGCATACGATATCAATAGTGGTGATTTGGTCTGGCGTTTTTATACTGTACCCGGAAACCCCGAAGAGGGCTTTGAAAACGAAGCCCTGGAAATGGCGGCAAAAACCTGGAACGGAGAATGGTGGAAGCTCGGTGGTGGTGGAACAGTTTGGGATCACTTGGCCTACGACCCAGAACTGGACTTGCTCTACATAGGCATTGGCAATGGCTCGCCCTGGAATCGGCACCTTCGCAGCCCCGGTGGTGGAGATAATTTATTTCTGAGTTCTATTGTCGCGGTACGACCAAGCACCGGAGAATATGTGTGGCACTTCCAGGTGGTACCCAGTGAAACCTGGGATTACACAGCAACCCAACATATGATTCTCGCTGACCTCGAAATCAATGGTGAAATACGCAAGGTATTAATGCAGGCACCAAAAAGTGGTTTTTTTATGGTGCTTGACCGGCGCAACGGAAAACTGATTTCAGCTGAGCCCTTTGTCAACGTTACCTGGGCCAGTCACTATGATCTCAAAACCGGTCGCCCTATTGAAAATCCTGGGAAGGATTACGCAGAGGGCAGTGTTATGGTTAGTCCATCCAGTGGTGGTGCACATAACTGGCAGCCCATGAGCTATAGCCCACAGACCGACTTGGTTTATATTCCTACTATGGAATCTTCCATGTCCTATGAGGCACCAGAGGAATTTAAAATAAAACCTAAAGGACGCAATCAGGGTACCACTCGCCCTGCAGTAGATTTTGATGAGTCATTTTTTCGCAGTTTGAGTAAAAAAATATCCAGTGGTCATTTGCTAGCCTGGGACCCTATTGCACAAAAGCAGGTATGGAAGGTTGATTTGCCCACCGTGTGGAATGGCGGTGTTTTGTCTACATCGGGTGGATTAGTATTTCAGGGTAATGGCGATAATAAGTTTGTTGCCTATACTGCCGATAGTGGAAAGGCTCTGTGGGAATTTGATGCCCAGGCACCTATTTTGGCTGCCCCTATTAGTTATCGAGTTGATGGTGAACAATATATTACGGTGCTGATTGGCAATGGTGGCGCCTTTGGTTTGATGTCGGGCTTTAAGCCTCCAACTGGGCCGAAATTCAGTCGGGTGCTTACCTTTAAGTTGGGTGGTAATAACCAGCTTCCGGCGATAGCAAAGGCTGACCCCTTGCCTGAGCCGCCGGAAAAAATTAATAACAGCGCACTCGTTGAACAAGGCAGTGCCTTGTTTGGCGAGCACTGCAGCTACTGCCACGGGGTGTCGGCTATTAGTGGGGGTACTATTCCTGATTTGCGTCATGCCTCTGCAATGACCCATGAAAACTTTTACCGTATTGTGGGTGAGGGCTTTTTCGAAAGTTTAGGTATGCCCAGTTTTAAAGATGTTTTAAATAAGCAGGAGATTGAAGCAGTTCAGGCCTACGTGATTGAACAGGCACACAAAGATAAAGTGCTGCGAGAAGAATCACCGTGGTTGCATAAGCTTCGGTTGTTTTTATACGAAATTGTAACCTGGGTAATAGCTTTGTTTATAGGTGGTTCGACATCTTCTGCATAATAGCAAGTTTAAAAGTGGCATCCTGTGTTGCAAGGCACGCGGTGAATACTTCCCTGCCGATGACGGCCTTGTAACACAGAATGCCACTTCTTAGCGATTGTGGTTCCAGAGAAATTAAAAAAGAGAATATTTGGAGTATTTATGTCAAAGGATATTACAGCAGCATTTGATGCTGTTATTAATAGTCGCCGATCTGTACGTGGCTTTTTGCCCGATCAAGTGCCGTCGGAATTGATGGAAAAAGTATTTACTCAGGCCCAGCGCAGTCCTTCAAATTGTAATACCCAGCCTTGGAGCGTAGCGGTAGTATCGGGTGAGCGCCGCGATAAACTGCGTGAAATGTTCTGCGAGGCGATGAAGAGCGGAGAAATGAACTTGGATTTTCCCTACGACGGAGCCTATGACGGTGAGTATAAAAATCGCCAGCACGGGTCTGCGAAAGCGCTTTACGATGCAATGGGTGTTACTCGCGATGACAAAGCCGGGCGGGGTGCAGCCTTTATGCGAAACTTTGAGTTTTTTGATGCACCCCATGTGGCATTCTTATTTTTGCCGGAAGAATTCGGACTGCGTGAAGCGGCCGATTTGGGTATGTATGCCCAGAGCCTGATGTTGAGTCTTACCGCCAATGGTTTGGCCAGTTGCGCGCAAACAGCCTTGAGCATGCACTGTGACCAGCTGCGTGGGGAATTGGGCCTGGAAGACAACCTTAAGCTAGTGTTTGGAATTTCTTTTGGTTATGAAGATTCTAAACATGCTGCTAATCAGTGCCGAGTGAATCGCGCGCCTTTAGACGAAGTTGTTCAGTTCTTTGATTAAGCAAAAAACAGTTTATCTGGGTTTAATTCTGACAGGCTTATTATCGGCCTGTGGAGGAGCTGATCAGGACCCGCAGAGTATCGAAGGTGCGGGCAAGGCCTCGTCAATTATTAATGCTCACGATCTGCTAAATCGTAGCGATGCTAATGCACTGACTGAGAAGCCGGTAGATAAAACCATTTTGTTTGGTGATCTACACGTCCATACCAGCTATTCCATCGACGCTTTTGCCATGGAGTTGCCGGTTATGGCTCAGCAGGGCACCCATCCACCGGCCCATGCCTGTGACTTTGCCCGCTATTGTGCTTCGCTGGATTTTTTCAGTTTCAACGACCATGCCGAAAACTTGACCCCCGAACACTGGCAGGTGACTAAAGACACAGTACGCGAGTGTAATGCCAGAGCGCAGGATCAAGATAATCCTGACCTGGTTGCCTTTGCCGGCTGGGAGTGGACCCAGGTAGGCACTGATGCCAGCAATCACTGGGGTCATAAAAATGTTGTATTTCCCAATGAAGATGAGGCTAGCCTTCCCCAGCGTCCGGTTTCTGCGCGGCCTCGGGGCAGCACCGTTGGCAATACTGACAATATTGGGATGATGGTTAATTTAAAATATCTCGATCCACTGAATTGGGCGCGGTATAACGATCTGGGTTGGCTGCTTGATCGCATTGATGAAATACCCGACTGTGATCGCGGTAAGGATGGTCCGGCACTGGAGGGTTATTGCAATGAAGTAGCCGATACGCCAGAAGACTTGTATCGTAAACTCGATAGCTGGCAGCAGGATTATCTGGTTATTCCCCATGGTAATACCTGGGGAATTTATACCCCTCAGGGCTCGTCCTGGGACAAGCAGCTAAACAGCAAGCAACACAACGACAAACAATCGTTATTAGAAGTGATGTCTGGACACGGTAACAGCGAAGAATATCGTGAGTGGGATCACTTTGCTGTTAATGATAGGGGAGAGCGTTATTGCCCTGAGCCCACCGCGGACTTTACTCCCTGTTGCTGGCAGGCGGGAGAGATCATGCGTCAGCGTTGTAAGGGCTTAGATAATAAAGAATGCGAGTTACTTATAGTCGATGCTAAACAAAAAGCCCTGTTAGCCGGCCCCTATCCTCATGCAGTTTTTCCCGACACAACACCGGATCAATGGCTCAACTGTGGTCAGTGTACAGATTGCTTTAAACCTGCATTGTCGATGCGGCCTAAGTCCTCTTCACAATACGCGATGGCTATTTCCAATTTTGAAGAGCGCGATGAAGAGGGTAAACCCAAGCGTTTTAAATTTGGTTTTATAGCATCCACAGATGATCACACCGCTCGTCCGGGTACTGGCTATAAGCAGTACGAAAGGCGCAAGATGACATTTGCCACAGGCATGCGTTCAGACTTTTACACGGGTTTGGCAGTGAGTGAAATGGACGACCCTCAGCAGCCGCAAACTGTCGATGTCAGTGCCGGCACACCTGACCAGCGGGTGGGCAGTTTCAGTTACCCAGGGGGAATTTTGGCGGTTCATGCACAGAGCCGTCAGCGAGGTGATATCTGGCAGGCATTAAAACGTCGTGAGGTTTATGGCAGTAGTGGTCCGAGAATGATGCTGTGGTTTGATGTGCTTGGAGAAAATGGCGCTCGTCTACCTATGGGCTCAGAGTTGGCTATGACTGCAAAGCCACGTTTTCAGGTGCGCGCCTTGGGTGACTTCAAGCAATTGCCAGGTTGTCCTGAGCAGAGTGTTTCTGCCTTGAGTTCAGAGCGGCTGGATTACATATGTGCAGGTGAGTGTTATAACCCCAGTGATCAGCGTCATGCCATTAGCACAATCGAAGTTGTCAGGATTCGTCCTCAGTCTTACCCAGATGAACCAGTGGAGAGTTTAATCGAAGATCCCTGGCGACGGTTTGAATGCGCGGCTTCGAGTCAGGGCTGCAGTGTTGAATTCAGTGATGAAGAATTTGATCGGGACAGCTTGTATTACGTGCGAGCTTTACAAGAGGCAACTCCCGCTATTAATGGCGAGTATTTGCGTACGCAGGTAGACGAACAGGGAAAGGTCATTTCAACTGAGCCTTGCTATGGAGATAGTCGCACTGAATTTAGTGATAATTGTTTGGCCCCTGCACAGGAGCGCGCTTGGTCGTCTCCTATTTTTGTTAATTATCTGGAAAGCAAACTATGAACAAACAAAAGCTCGCTGCATGCTTGATGTTATTTTCTGGTATTAGTCATCCAACACAGCTACTGATTTACGGAACGTCTGATCCAACGCTGGTGAACTCTTCATTGATGGGTACCAGCTTTTTGTTTGTGGGAGCTATGTTGCTTACTGGCAGGCGTTGGGCTTTGTGGGTCGGTGCGATACAGCCGCTGATTTTTGGCATAGGAGCGTGTTATAGAATCGCAACCGAAGATGTCACGCCTTTTAGTTATTTGCACACGGTGATTGATTTTGTGGTTGTGGCTCTGTGTATTATTGCGCTGAAGAGCTCAAGTGAGAAAAATTCACCAGATGTCTAAACTTTCCGAACTCTCTAGAGAGTATGTTGATGGCTTTCAGGGGCAAAGAGTTTTAACACCCCACTCACCCTGATGCTTTTTATAGAGATAGCGATGGTGAAGTCTGTCGGCTGTAGACAGCCGGTAATATTCAATTCGCTGTGGTTGAAGCCAGATTCCCCGGGCGCTGTCGGGGAAGGGGATGTCTTCAGACTGCGGATATTGCATTTTTAATTCAGCGACTTTTTCTTCCAAAAACTTTCTGTCGGGTATTTCACTGCTTTCAGGGTGGGTTTGATACAGCACGTCGAGTAATTTGGCCTCATAGGGTTTATTGGCCCAGGCTGTTTGCAACTGATCACGAGCGTGTTCATCCCATTTTCCCTGGATGCGGTATTGCAAATCCAGTGTTGGCCAGTAGAGTAAAACTTCGTAACCACTGTTATTTTCTAATTGCTGCCATTTGGGACTGCTGGCGTGGGTGAATATCAACAGACCCTGTTTTTGTATATCTCTGAGCACCAGCACCCGAGCGTGGGCCTGGCTGTCATCGGTGGTGCTTAATATGCAGATGTTGTTGTTGGCATCGCCTTGGTCTTTTGCTTGTTGCCAATCTTGTTGTAACTGCGCAATAGGATCGTTGTCTATCAAGCTCTTTTGCCTTGTTTGATTATAAATGGAAGCGACTTTCAATGTGTCGGCTGCGTGCTTTAACCTGTTGTCTGCGATCTTTGGCTGAAAACGCTGGCGTATCTTTCGGCAGATATACATTCAGATCTTTTATCTTGATCACCTTACTGGTCACTTCAGGAGCATTTTCTCCCCAGATAATACGATAGGTAATTGAGCCTTGCTGGCGACCTTCAGTATCGATCCAGTTTTGAATTCCCGGATCCTGCTTCGATAATACGTAGCGCATTTTCCCATCATTATTGATAAATGTCTGGGCATTATTAAGACTGGTAACTCTATGGGCATAGTCTCCGGCTGTAAACCAGCCGCTTATATAAGTCTGCATGGTCCAATAAGTTGCCTTAGGTGGTTTAGCTTCAAACAAAAGTGCTTCATCATCGGCTAGATCGTAGAGCGCACCGGCATAAAATATTTGAGCTGAACCTCCAGGAGTATTGCCCGGCTTAGACATGGTGTTGAGTTCTCTGCCGACAACGCTACGCTTTTGATAAGTGTTCCAGTAGCGCACGCTAGTCTCTACCCAGTCTGCTGCAGCATTTAGTCGTGCAGTCAATTGGTCGGGTGTAGGTCTCAGGGGGGGATAGTCGGTTGTTCCGACTTTCTCGAGATGAAATTCCGCAGGGCGTTGAGTATTCCAATCGGTATAATAAGTCCGTATTGTTAGAATTTTGATTTCTGGTGTTGTTTTTAGCCACGGACCTTCGTGCTTGACTGGCGATATAATCAATTCAAAATTTCCATCGGCATCAGTTTGTAAGTCGTCTTTATCTAAATCACCAATGACGTTGTATTTTTCCTGCTGCATATCGCCGTTGGCTGCCGAAACAATAAAGTTGTGTAGGGTACTGACATTGCCGCTGAGTCTGTAAGTAAGACTGCCATCAATATGCGCGCGTAGATAAGTATTGTCAGTGTTTGGACCACCCCACATGGTAGTGTTGTCGTTGGAACGCATTAGCACCGGGTGGTCACCTCCCGTATTTTCTACTTCCCATTCTAGGCCCTCGCGCATTAGCCGTGAGATATGTCGAATTCCCTCTGCCTTGTCGGCGGGAGATGCTGGATAGTCATCAGACATAATTTCCTCGCCCAGAGATTTCATTCGGTCACAGAAGTCTGCCCATGCTACATAGCTTGGGTTTAAGGAGGTATTATTGTCGGCAACTGCCAAGGTTGGCACGAGTACGATAAGCATGCCAATTATTGCAGGGAGCAATATTTTTCTAATTTCGCATGGTAGCTGTATCATGAATTTATCCTTCTGATATTGTGATAGCGTTATTCACAAAAGATATTTTTATTTGATCATATTTTCAGATGTTATCAATATGCTAAACTATTGGTAATAAAGGCTACGATTCAATAATGACTAGGCGGTTGGAAAGTTCATTTTTCTGGTCTGTGGCAGGCACATGCTTTTGAAGCAATTCGCCACATTTTTTAATCGCGTCAATAAAGCCCTGCTTAGTTTTTCCTGATTTTACTTGTGCTATGAAACACTCGACTATTTCCTGCCATTGATCATCGCTAACATACTGACTGATGCCACGATCGGCAATAATTTCGACATAATGCTCAGCTTCAGAGACAAAAATTAAAACACCACTGTCGCTGCGGGTATGGTGCAGATTGTTTTCTATAAACTGCCGACGGGCCATATTAGATGCACGCCAATAGCGCACAGATTTTGGAATAAGCAAAATCATCAGGGGTTGCCAACGTAACAACACAGCTAGGCTAACAAACGTTAACAGCTGCACCAGTAACAAGTCGCTACTGTCCAGCCACAGCGGGGTCCAACTCAGTAGAGGCGGTGTGAATAGGGCAATCATAGCCGCCCACAGAGTTGGTATGTAGAAGTAATCGTCACTTTGCCGCGCCAGCACGGTCACCAGCTCTGCATCGGTTGTCTGTTCGACTGCCTGGATCGCAGCTGATACTTGCTGTTGTTCTGCTTCGCTTAACAAACTCACGTGTTATTTCCTGTTATTTGCTTCTTACCAGCCACCGGATGCACCTCCGCCGCCAAATCCGCCGCCACCTCCGGAAAACCCACCGAAGCCTCCGCCACTAAAACCACCACCGCGGCCACGGCCACTGCTCAGACCACCAATAATACCACCGGCAATTAAGCTACTACCCAAACCTCTGCGACGTCCCCCTAATAATGAGAAACCAATCCAAGGTAGTATAAACAACCAGCTTAAAGACGAAGTCTTTCTCTGTTTGCGACTTTTGGCTTGGCGCATTTTGTATTGGCCGCCCACCGCTTCTATCATGGCGGTGACGCCATTTTTTATGCCACTAGCAAATTGACCTTTTCTAAAGGCAGGTAAAATAATTTGATGAATAATATTGGCTGATATCGCATCGGTGAGCTGGCCTTCAAGCCCGTAGCCTACCTCAATGCGAACTTTGCGTTCTTCAATAGCAAATAATAGTAAGGCACCATTATCTTTATCTTGTTGACCGATCTTCCAGTGACGACCTAATTGGTAGCCAAATTCCTCAATACTATAGCCTTGCAAATCTTTCAAAATTGCTACAACGATTTGATTGGAGCTGGCATTTTCATGGGCGTCCAGTTGTGCACTCAGATTCTTTTTGTTGCGTGGATTAAGTAGGCCAGCCTTGTCAACGACTCGGCCTGTAAGTTTAGGAAAACTGGGCTCGGCGTTTGCCCAAGATAATGGCAGGAAAAGTAGTATGGCTATGGATAACGATATTAGCTCTGAACTAAGTTTATAACTCAAAATTCTACCTGCGGCGCTTGTGCAGCGTCTGCAGCAGTCGCGGTATAGGCCTCGCGCGCTTCCAAGTCACTGTAAATAGCCATGTGCCAAAGTTTGCCGGGTAGAGTACGAATTTCGGTATTAAACATTTCTACCATTTTGATGTAATCCCGACGCGCCACAGCTATGCGGTTTTCAGTACCTTCAAGTTGTGACTGCAAGGCTAAAAAATTCTGATTGGATTTAAGATCAGGGTAGCGTTCAACTACCACCATTAACCGACTCAGGGCGCCACTCAATTGTCCCTGCGCCTGTTCGAATTTTTGCAGGGCAGCGGGGTCGTTGATTAAGTCTTTTCCAACTTGCATTGAGCCTACCTTAGCTCTTGCTTCCACAACAGCGGTGAGAGTTTCTTTCTCTTGCTTGGCATAACCCTTCACAGTATTGACCAGATTGGGAATAAGGTCCGCCCGTCGCTGGTATTGATTTTCGACCTGGGCCCATGAAGACTTAACTTTTTCATCCAGAGTGGGAATAGTGTTAACCCCACAGGCTGTGAGCAAGGAGATGCCGGTAACAACAGTGACATACCGAATAATACGCTGCAAAGACATTTGTGCTTTCCTCTGTGTGTTTTCCCCCTATGTATCAATCCCTTTAAATAATGG
>Ga0055584_100006682_pt1 | contig 11299 bp, 14 predicted proteins | sample OSDHelmetaG_FD_58716 | JGI IMG/M metagenome (GOLD analysis project Ga0055584, IMG submission 58716) | Pelagic marine sediment microbial communities from the LTER site Helgoland, North Sea, for post-phytoplankton bloom and carbon turnover... | ecosystem: Environmental > Aquatic > Marine >...
AGTGGGATGTTGCGCGCGGCCTCACCGTTACAGTTGCGGGGGCAGCACCGGCCTTGGAAAACAGCATGTTTTCCGCACCGGATTTCCCTGTTTCAGCGCTGGACCGAAGCTAGCATGGCCGTATGATCGGGGGCCAGCGTCGAGTCCATGGTGGGGATCTGGTTGATGTGGAAAATTGCCCAGGCACCGTCGGGATGGCTCTCGGTGGGACCGAAGCGATCGATCCGGGTGACCGAGCAGTTGTCGATCTGACAGGAGAGTGCGGATTCGGGGTCGAGACCCAGGGCGTGCCCGATGGCCGCGCGGATTGTTCCTCCATGGGTTACAGCGACGATATCACGTCCCTCATGGGCCTTGGTCAAACGGTCGATGGCAGCAGTGGTCCGGTACATCAGATCGACAAAGCTCTCGCCGCCAGGTGCTTTGTTCTTCGCCGGTGCCAGCCAGAACATGTGTTTGGCTGGAAGTTCGGCATAGACCTCTTCGCGCTTGCGGCCCTGCCAGTCACCGAAACTCTGTTCGGCAAGGTCTTCCTCGATATGAGGGTCGGGCAATTCCAGCCCGGCTTCGCGAATTGCATTGGCCGTCTGGTGGGTGCGTTGCAGATGGGATGTCACCAGCAAGGCATCCTTGGGCAGAAACCGCGCCAGCGCTTCATAAGTGGGCGGATCATTGACGTCTGCCAGAGGATCGGAATTGCCATAAATGCGCCCGCCTGTGGAGCGAACCGGAGCGTGGCGGACCCACCACCAGCGTGTACGTGATGTCATGCGAAACTTCCCAAAATTATGGCGCTGGCCGCAATGAGTGTTGCAGCCTCGCCGACTTGCTGGGCGGCACCGAGAACATCCCCGGTGTAGCCGCCAATCTGCTTGAGAGCAATCCAACCGACCATGAAGGCTCCCAGACCGCCGACGGCGAGAATGAGGATCGTTCCAAATCCCGCCGGGCTTAGCAGGACCAGCAGGGAAAGAGCGGCAGCCAGCACCAGTCCAAGCCAGCTTGTCCCTTCCCGGGGGGTGCCGGCACTCGTGCCCAGTCCGTTGTCACGCGCGGGCTCCAGCCAACACATGGTCGGTGCAAAGAGGGCCCGGCTCCAGGTGGCGCCTGCGACCAGGGCTGCCGCCGCGGCGCCTGTGCTCCAATCGGCGAGTGCAGCCAGTGCGGCGATTTTCGCGATCAGTAGGATGGCGACTGCAACAATTCCATAGGTGCCGACCCGGCTGTCGCGCATGATCCGCAGTTTGCTGTCCTTGTCCTCCCCGCCGCCGAAACCGTCGGCGATATCGGCCAGCCCGTCTTCGTGTAAAGCACCGGTCAGCCAGATCATCGCGCCTACCGCCAGTGTGGCCGCGACAGTTGCCGGGATGTCCAGCCAGGTCAGTAGCCCCAGTGTGATGGCGCCAACTCCGCCGACTCCGAAGCCGACCAGCGGGAAGAGCCACATGGCGTCAGCTAGGACCGCCGGTTCCGACGCATGATCGGTGGGGTCCACTTCTGCGGGGTCATCCGAAAGCGCTGAGCGATCACGGATCGGCATCCGCGTGAGGAAAGACGTCGCCAGCTGCAACTGGGCCAGGAATGACAGCTTCTGATTTTCCGGGTTTGCATCCATGGCTCAGTTATAGGACAACGCCTCTCTTTCGGGAATTTAATGTGCGGGATCAACAAAGATGAGTGACACCGGTGGAAATGGCGTAAATGGCGCCGGGCGCAGCCAGGGACCGGACTTTGCCGAGATCCGCAAGATCATCTCCGAATTCCCCACGCCTGATGTCGACGCGGTGCTGGCGACCCGCGAGCGCGAGGCGGTTCTGACGAAACCACCCGGTGCGCTGGGTCGGCTTGAGGAAATTACTGAATGGGTTGCCGCCTGGCAGGGGCGTCATCCCCCGAATGTGACCCATGCACGGATCGCGGTCTTCGCAGGCAATCATGGCGTTGCCGCAAAGGGTGTTTCGGCCTATCCGCCCGAAGTCACCGAGCAGATGGTGCAGAATTTCGTGGCTGGCGGGGCCGCAGTCAATCAGCTGACCGAGCTCGCGGATGCCGATCTGCGGGTCTACGAAATGGCACTCGATGCGCCCACAGCGGATTTCACCCAGGGACCGGCCCTGAGCGAAGATGACTGCGCCAAGGCGATTGCCTACGGCATGATGTCGGTCGAAGCCGGAGTCGAACTGATGGCGCTGGGAGAAATGGGGATCGCCAACACCACGTCTGCGGCTGCAATCTGTCATGCGCTGTATGGCGGCGCGGCGCAGGACTGGGTTGGTCCGGGGACGGGTGTTTCGGGGGATGCCTATGCGGCCAAGGTTGCTGCGGTGGAGGCTGGCGTTGCCGTGAATGCGGATCTGCGTGACGATCCCCTGCAGATCCTGCGCGCGGTTGGCGGGCACGAGATTGCGGCGATTGCCGGGGCAATCATTGCCGCGCGGCTCGCCGGTGTTCCGGTGCTGCTTGACGGCTATACCTGCACCGCGGCGGCTGCTGTGCTGCACGCCGTCGATGAACACGCGATCGATCACTGCATGGTCGGGCATCTTTCGGCCGAACCGGCCCATCGTCTGGTCTGCGAGAAACTCGATCAGGTGCCATTGCTGGCACTGGCGATGCGGCTGGGCGAGGGTTCCGGCGCGGCGCTGGCGATCCAGATCGTGCGGGCGGCGCTGGCCTGTCACACCAGGATGGCGAGTTTCGAAAGCGCCGGGGTCAGCGGCAAGGCGCATTAGCGCGGATTCAGGTGCCGCAACTCAACGTCGGCAGGCCCGGCCCGCCGGTCAGCGTGCTCCGGCGTTCGAGAAGCACCACGTCGTGCCAGACATCATCGACATGTCCATAGCGCTCGCGGATGCCGACTTCGCGAAACCCCTTCCGGGTCAGGAGCGCGTGGCTGGCCTGATTGGAAGCGATCACCTGGCCTTGCAATGTCCAGTAGGATGCCGCTTCGGCAAGATCGATCAATTGTGCCAGCAGAGCTGAGCCGACGCCCTGTCGTTGGGCGGTTGCGGTGACATAGACGCTGACCTCAGCGATCCCGGCTGCACCTCAGGTGTCGGGAACAGGGGACAGGGCCGCGAAGCCCAGAATTGCATTGTTGTCTGATCGGGCGACACTCCGGCCTAGCTTCAGATGACCTGCATTTCAGGAGGCCCATTTTGGTGGTGCTGTCACGAAGGCTGCCAGGCCGGTCGCCAGCCCTTCACCATAGATCGCCTGAACCTGGGTCCAGTCGTTTCGCTGCATGTCCTGGATTGTGAAATTCATGGATTGGCTCTTTGTCGAACTCTGACTGTGCGCTGTTTGCCTGCCAGGCTTCAAGGGGAGTTGAGGGTGGCGTGGGCTGAAGGCCGTTCAAACCTTTGGGAAGGAAACATGGCGAGGTGATGGTCATGCTGCTGAAACCGTTCGTTAGATGCTCGACTTTGACAGCGCGGGTCCGCAACATGGGGCATTAGAAAATAAACCGGACCTTAATTGATGATGGCCCAGCGCGACGACACGACCGTGAAACCTGCCCAAATGACGGAGACCCGGCAGCTGGCGCGTGGGGGAGAACAGGCGCGTGCGCGGCAGGTCCGGTTGCGGACCATTATTTGGATTCGCTGGGTCGCGATTGTGGGTCAGCTCACCACATTGATGATCGTTCAATTCGGTCTGGGCTGGTCTCTCCCCATCAATGCTGCGCTTGGTGCCGTTGTGGCCTCGGTCCTTATCAATGTGGTGATGATGTTCCGCCGACCCTCCCAGGGCCGGGTGGGAGAGCTGGAGGCTGCGGCCTATCTCGGATTCGATATTCTGCAACTCGCCGTGCTTCTGTATTTGACGGGTGGTCTCGAAAACCCGTTTGCTTTGTTGTTCCTCGGGCCAGTGACCGTGTCGGCGACCATTCTGAGCCGGTCCGCCACCGCGATGTTGAGCGCTCTCGTGGTGGTCACAGCGACATTTCTGGCCTTCGAACACTTTCCGTTGCCCTGGCCGGAGCCGGGCTTGCAGTTGCCAGTGCCTTATATTAGCGGGCTCTGGGTGGCGGTCGTTGTCGGAACGCTTTTCATGACTGGTTATATCGGGAGCGTTGCGGGTGAAGGACGCCGCATGTCCGACGCACTCACGGCGACCCAGCTTGCACTGGCGCGCGAGCAGCAGTTGTCCGCTGTCGGGGGTCTGGCCGCGGCGGCGGCTCATGAGCTGGGCAGTCCGCTGGCAACGATTGCCGTGACCGTCAAGGAGTTGTCCCGCGAGATGCCGCCCGACAATCCCTTTATGGGAGATATCGAGATCCTGCAGATCGAGGCAGACCGCTGCCGGGAAATTCTGGCGGAGATCGGCCGGGCACCGGAATTGGCGGATCCGGATGATCCGTTTGCAACTGGACTGCTCTCCGATGTGGTTGCGGCGGCGGCGACGCGCTACCGCAGCGAGGCACTGGCGCTGGATGTTGTTGTGACGGCAGCTGAAGACAGCAGCGAGCCCGTCGTGCCGCGCAGTCCGGAATTTCTGCACGGTCTGGGGAATGTGATCCAGAATGCGGTCCAGTTCGGACAAAGCGTGGTATCGGTGGAGGTTTTCTGGGATGCCAACGAAGCCCGTGTCGAAGTGCGCGACGATGGCCGTGGATTTTCGCCGGGGGTGCTTGATCGCGTGGGTGAGCCCTATATTTCAAATCGCGGTGACGGTCATCTGGGGCTCGGCATTTTTATTGCCCAGACTTTGCTTGAACGGACCGGTGCGCGGATTAGATTCTCCAATATCCGGGATGCCGGCCGGGTGACAGGTGCCGAGGTGGTAATTGTCTGGCAGCGCGATGCGCTTGAAGTTCCGCACGGGAAAGGTTAGTCAAAGTTCATGACTCACGTAGAAGAACAGGGCCCGCTGGTCACCGGCGAAACCTCGCTGCTCATCGTTGATGACGAAGCCAATCTTCGCAATCAACTTGCAAAGGCCATGGAGCGTCGCGGCTTCACCACGGATGTGGCGGAGACGGTTGCTGAGGGAAAACGTGCGGTCAGCGCGAATCCGCCAAAATACGCCGTCATTGATCTGCGCCTTGATGATGGGAGCGGGCTGGAAGTCGTCGAAGCGCTGCGCGAAGCCCGACCGGATGCACGTATTATCGTGCTGACAGGTTATGGGAACATCGCCACTGCCGTTGCGGCGGTGAAGGCCGGGGCACTGGATTATCTGCCCAAACCCGCAGATGCCGATCAGGTGGCGGCGGCCCTGCTGTCTGATGGAGCATCCATGCCGCTACCTCCGGAACGGCCAATGTCGGCGGATCGGGTGCGCTGGGAGCATATCCAAAGAGTGTACGAGCAGTGTGACCGCAATGTTTCCGAAACGGCGCGTCGCCTGAACATGCATCGTCGAACCCTGCAGCGCATTCTGGCCAAGCACGCTCCGCGCGAGTGACTTCACAGGATTTCATCAACCCCGACGGATCGCTCTGCCTTGCCTTTGCCGGGCGCGGACGTGAGCTCGTCGTGTGGCTGGCACCGGGAACCGATCCTGTGGAAATGCAGCGGGCGATCGGCATCCTGATGCCGCGCTGGCCCGTGGGCCCGGTGAACGGCGATGCCATTCCCGATATTGCTGTGACCCGCGCAAATGAAACCTATCGTATTCAGGCGACCAGCTGGGAAGGTGGTGAGTCTCTTGCCGAAGATTTCCACAATGCGGCCATCGAACATCGGGCGATTATCGGTTTCCTGCCGCTGGCCACGGTGGTCGATGTAGGAGCGAATGTGGGTCAGTTTTCACTTCTGGTGCGCGCCCTGCACCCGGAAGCCCGGATCGAAGCCTTTGAGCCCTTGCCCGAAGCGGCGGCCCGTTTTCGAATGGTGTTTCAGGGTGATGACCTGGTCACACTTCACGAGGCTACCGTGGCACCGACACAGGGAACAGCGACCATGCATGTCAGCGCGTCGGCTGACAGTTCGTCCCTGTTGCCGATTTCCGACCGACAATCAGAATTGTTTCCGGGCACCGAGGAGGTTGGAACGGCCGATTTGGTGGCCGGACCGCTGGATGCCTATGTCGCCCGTGACCGGATCGTAGCGCCGGCCATGCTGAAGATTGATATGGAGGGTTTCGAGCTTGAGGTGTTGCGGGGTTCGGGATCACTTCTGGCAGAGTTTCAGTATGTCTATGTCGAAGCCTCCTTTGAGGCGCTCTATGAGGGCCAGGCTTTGATATCGGATGTTGCCGCGTTTCTCGAGGGTCGGGGTTTTGTCGAGGCCGGACGCTTCAATATTGCGCATACGGCGGACGGCGCGCCGATTCAGGCCGATTTTCTGTTTCAACGCGGTGGCGAGAGCGGATGACGATCGGTTGCCTGACTGTTATCTAGAGATGTGATGAACAAGTCTCCTCGATTGATTGAATGGTTGCCACGGCTGGGCGAGGCCCAAGTCCTGTGTGTCGGTGACGTGATGCTCGATCGCTTTGTCTATGGCGAGGTGGAGCGGATATCACCCGAAGCCCCCATTCCCGTGCTCAGGATTACCCGACAGGATGTGACGGTGGGGGGCGCGGGCAATGTGGCGCGCAACCTCTCTGCGCTGGGAGCCAGCGTCAGACTGTTCGGTGTGGTCGGAGATGACGCCGAGGGCGCCGAGCTGCGCGCGGTGCTGGCTGATGATGCGGCGATCACTCTGGCCCTTTTCACAGGGCCGTCGCGTCCGACAACCGTCAAGACCCGCTATATCGCAGGCGTGCAGCAATTGTTGCGCACGGATGAGGAAGATCTGGACGCGATGCCTCAGGCTCTGCTGGGTCAACTCTCGGAAGAACTGTCCAAAGAAATCTCCAGTGGTGCCTATGGGGCCTTGGTGTTGTCTGATTATGGCAAGGGGCTTCTGCGCGAGAGCCTGATCAATCAGGCTGTTGCGGCTGCCACGGCGGCGGGCGTGCCGGTGATTGTGGATCCCAAGGGAACCGATTATGGCCGCTATCGTGGTGCGGGCGTGCTGACGCCCAATCGGCGTGAACTGGCCGAAGCCACGCGGTTAGCTGTTGATACCGATACGGATGTGGAAACGGCTGCACGTGCATTGCTGAAAGATTATGGTGTGTCAGCGGTTGTGGCGACGCGGGGCGCGCAGGGCATGGCGGTGGTGACAGCCGATGACTGCGCGCATCTGCCTGCGCTGGCGCGTGAGGTGTTTGATGTATCGGGGGCCGGCGACACGGTGGTTGCGACACTCGCCGCGGGTCTGGCGACGGGGCTGGCCCTGACCGATGCGGCGCAGCTTGCCAATGTTGCAGCTGGCATTGTCGTTGCAAAAGTCGGAACGGCCATTGTGCGTCCCGATGAACTCGGTGATGCGCTGGGTGGAGGACCGGGTCCCGGCGCAAAATTCCTACAACGCAATGCTCTGATGGAGCGGGTTGCCATGTGGCGGGCGCGGGGGTTGTTGGTTGGGTTCACCAATGGGTGCTTTGATCTGGTGCATCCCGGTCATGTCTCTCTGATCGAACAGGCCAGTGCGGCTTGTGATCGCCTGATTGTCGCCCTCAATGATGATGACTCGGTCGCGCGCCTGAAGGGTGAGGGCCGTCCGGTCCAGCCTGAGCTCGCACGCGGTCAGGTGATCGCGTCCCTGTCCGGGGTCGATGCGGTGGTTCTGTTCGGGGAAGATACTCCGCGCGAACTGATCGAGGAGGTGCGTCCCGACGTTCTTGTCAAAGGTGCGGACTACGCGGCGGAAGATGTTGTCGGTGGTGATTTCGTGTCCGGATATGGCGGCCGCGTGGTGCTGGCCAATCTGGTCGACGGGTTTTCGACCACCGATACCATTTCGCGCATTTCGGACTGACGCTCAGATACGTGGATCGACAAGGCGTTGATGGCGCTCGGCCGCTATGCGCGCGAAGCGCAGGGTGAGTGCTTTGCGCCGGCTGGCGTGCAGCCCGGTGTCAGGGGCGGGACGAATTTCTTCGGCCCCCCAGGAATCCGCGATAATCAGGCCCGTTGAGGCCGGGATCAATTCATCGGGGAATTCCGGAGGCACCGCGAAGTAGAGGCGATCGCAAAAGTCTTCGTATTCCGGCCATTTCGTGTCCCCCCGGAAATCCGCGACGCTCACCTTGACCTCGACGATCACGAAAACACCGGCTTCCGACAGACCGATCACGTCTGCGCGGCGGTTGTTGGCCAGTGTGAATTCGGTCAGCACCGTGTAGCCCATATTCACGAGCTGGCGGCAAACACCGCGTGTTGTTTCAACGGTTCGTGCCGCGGTGTCACCATTCCCGGAAAGGATGCGCGGATTTGTGTCTGACATATGGATAACTTCTTGTTTAATAAGAGAAATTCGAATTTTAACTAGTTGCGCCGTCAACTGTGCCCGATATAGTATTGCACGACCGATCGGGGGAGGATCGTTCGTGACCTTGTGGCACGTGGGCGCTGGCGTAAAGGTGAGACATGGAAAATCAACCGATTGAAGTAAACAGCACATCCTCTGGTGTGAGCCGCCGTAAGGCGCTGGCAAGTCTGGGACTGGCTGCCGGTGTTGCCTATGCGGCCCCGACAATTGTTCGCCTGAATCGCAGTGCCAATGCCAAGGTATTGCCGACTCCCTGCCCGCCACCCGGTGGTGGTGCCAAGAAGGGCAAGGGCGGTAAGTTTAAGTAGCCACCGCGGCTCACCTCCCCACAATCAATCCTGTTTCAGTCTGACAATCTGCTGCATGCGCTTCGGGGTTGTGCATACTTGATGGATGAATTCTGAACCCTTCTTTCTTGCCGATCGCCTTTTGCACGAGGGCGATGCCCGGGCCGCAGTCGGTGTGTTTCGCGATATTGTGGAGGCCGCTCTGGAACATGTCGCGGCCTGGCGAAAATATGCCGAGGCGCTTGAACTCACGGTGACAGCGATGCTGCTGCAGATGCCGCCCGGCAGGGAAATGCGGTCGAAGCCGATCATATTGCCGAAGTGGGATCATCTCTGCTGTTTCACGGGGACGGCAAGCGGGCAAAATCCTTTTTTACCCGCGCACTGAAGCTCGATGAAAACTGTCTGAGCGCCCATTGGTTGCTGGGGGAATACCACTCCACCCAGGATGAAAAGGAAATGGCGCTGGTTCATTACCGCCGTTGCCTTGAGATCGCACCGGATCGTCAGGGTCCGGCCTTCATGATTGCAGCACTGGGGGAAGATGCATCACCTGACCGGGCTCCGGATGATTATGTGTCGGAGTTTTTTGACTGGTATGCGGATCACTTCGAAAGTCATCTCACCGAGAATCTGAAATACATCGGCCCGCAGGAGGTCGCCAAGGCGCTGCGGACAGTTCGCCCTGACGGTGTCGGGCATCTGATCGATCTGGGCTGCGGTACCGGTTTGGCCGGTGTCGCACTGGCCGGGCTGGCGTCACGTCTGACGGGTGTTGATTTGTCCGGCGCCATGCTGGAGCGCGCGAAGGCCACGGGGGCCTATGCGAATCTTGTTCAACTGGATCTGGTGAGCGCGCTCCAAGCGCAGGCTGACGGTGTGGCCGAAGCTGCCGTCGCCGTTGACGTGCTTGTCTATGTCGGAGTTGTGGAATCGGTATTTGCCGAGCTCAAACCGGTGTTGGCCATTGATGGTGTGCTCATCGCCACGTTCGAGGAGGGGGATCACATTGAAGACTGGGATCTCAGTGCGGCGGGGCGCTATCGCCATACGGAAGACTATCTTCGAAAGACAGCTGCCAATGCGGGACTCGAGGTGATTTCGATCTCCCGCACGTCCTTGCGCGAGGAATACGAAGTGCCCGTACCCAGTTTGATCGCGACCTTCCAGAAGCGCGGATAGCAAAACGCCCGGCCAAGGCCGGGCGTTTGCCACTCAATTCTTTTTCGTTGCCTGTCAGGCTGCCTGCGGAACGGCTTCAGTCTCGGCAATCAGGCCCAGAAAGGCTTCCAGGCGCGCTGCGCTGTTGGAATCGCTTGTGGCGGTGATCAGATTTCCATCGGTGACCAGATTCTGATCGGCCACCAGTTCGGCTCCAGCGCGGGCAACCTCTTCGTCGACTTCGGCTGCTCCGGCGATCTGGCGCGCGGCCACAACACCAGCGGGCACCAGCAAGCGCAGGGCGTCGCCGACAACGAGAACCGGCTGTTCGGCATCCATGAAGGCCGAGATCAGGCGTTTTGTGTGAACGTTTTCGATCAGCGTGTCGGCGCTGTTCTTGCCATCGGGAAGGATCAGCCCGGCATAATCTGCTGCCAGGGATTCGGCGATGTCTTCATCGGCCATGAAGTGATGGCCCCAGGCACCGTCATGCCAGCCCTGGACGAGACCACCATCGGGTGAAATCACCTTGACCTTGCGGCCCTGAGCCAGAAGTGTTTTCTGTGTGTCGGTGAACGTGGTTTCGGCAAACCCTGCGGCGGCAATGATTGCAATTGCGAGTTTCTCTTCAGCCATTTTAAGCACTCCATAGTTGTGGCGCTCCGGTTCGGCGATCAGGTGGCCGAGGAGAGCGGTATGGCGGTGGCGAGCAATTCTGCGACGCGTTCATGCACGCGCAATCCATTTTTTGGTTTGCTCGTTCGGGAACGGTCACGCGGTGTGCGCGACGACCGGTACCGGGGATGTCAGTGATGTTCTGAAATGTAGGAATCAGGGCGGCACAAGTCAATCAGCAGTGCTGCTTATGTGCGTTTTCGCCGCACATTCCCGGCAAGACTTGGGTCTCAGCTGGCTGCGGCGCTCCGTACGGGTGCTGCCGCCGGCTCTGCCGGTCGGCCCAGAGGCGTCGTGGCAGTGTTTGGGCTCTCATTCCGCGTGATGGTACCCGCGATTTCACCGCCGGATTCCACTTCGATACGACCATATTTGATGGTGCCTGTGACATGGCCGGTGCTGCGGATTTGCAGCACACCGGTGACCGTCAGTTCGCCTTCAAACGGCCATGTTCCTCGGCATCCGTCACCGTAGCACTGCCCGTATAGGTGCCACCTTCGGCCACTTCGAGAACTTCGCTGGTCAGGGTCGCTTCAACGGTCTCTTCGACGACCAGTGTGTCGCAGTCGGAAACTTCCCCTTTGAGCTTGATGCCCGGGCCCACGGTCATTCGTGCGCCGACACTGCCGGTTCCGTGCCGCGCCGTTGTGCGGTCCCGGACGGGGGAACCGGGGGAACTTCATGGAGGCTTCTGGCTGGAGTCCCGGAGGTCTGGTCCACGTCGTTCATTTCTGTTTTCCCGTGCGGGTCGGCCTTGGCTGCCATTTGGCTGTCCGATGCGCCCGTCTGTCGTCGTTTCAAGAACACTGTATCTCAACTTGCTGTTTCAGCGGTATGTCATTTCGCAGT
>Ga0055584_100006683_pt1 | contig 11299 bp, 7 predicted proteins | sample OSDHelmetaG_FD_58716 | JGI IMG/M metagenome (GOLD analysis project Ga0055584, IMG submission 58716) | Pelagic marine sediment microbial communities from the LTER site Helgoland, North Sea, for post-phytoplankton bloom and carbon turnover... | ecosystem: Environmental > Aquatic > Marine >...
GTAGAGCAGAGGATTGAAAATCCTCGTGTCGGTGGTTCGATTCCGCCTCTGGGCACCATACATAAAAGGTCCATACCGGACACATAGGTAACACTTTATATCGGAGACATGGGTTACAGTTTTGGAGCGAATGGGTTTACCCCCATTGGCTCCACCCTGTTCTCCTCTTCATCGAAGAAGCCTATATCAAAGTCCATAAAGCTGACCAGCCAGATCTGGTCTTCGACCTCTCTAACGCCCACGTGCTGCCCACTAAACACACTGCTAAGATTTACCTTCCTGCCACCTAAACATATTCGGCCACACTGCGTCACCAAGATCGTTCGGTCGTGGAATGGGTACTCTGGAATGTCAGGCCGGAAGTACTGCCGTGCTGAAGGTGTATAGACCTCGGCAGGGTAGAGCCCATTCAGGCCCTGATGCGGCCGCTCATTGTTGTAGACCTCAATAAACTCCTCAAAGCGATGTTGCTGTTGCAAGAAGTTATAGCTTGGCGGCTTCGTGGCTTCTTTCTTCAAGGTGAGATGCATACGCTCGTGCCGCCCATTCTGCTGTGGGTTGCCAGGTTTGATGCGTTCTATTCGGATTCCCAGCCGCAGCCACCACACTGAAAGCCGACTCAAGCCATACAGAGAATGCGCCGAAGCAAAGGGCACGCCATTGTCTGTTCGAATGGCATTTGGCAGCCCAAACTCCTTAAAAGCCTGCTCGAACACAGGGAATGCCCCGGTTTCTTTCACCGATTCTAGCCCCTCGCAGGCCAGCAGAAAGCGTGATCGCTGGTCGGTAATGGTGAGCGGGTAACAATACTCTTGATTGCCTAGCCTGAATTCCCCCTTGTAGTCCGCACACCACAGGGTGTTGGGTGACAAAGCCTCAGCAAGCTGTGTCCCCTGTGCTTTGTAGCGTCGTCTCTTGCGGCGCTTTACCAGGCCATGGCGATCTAGCACTGCATGGATAGTGCTTTTGGCTGGCGGTTTGAACTGGGGAAACAACTTGATCAGCTTGTCGCGGATTTTGGGTGCACCCCAGGTTGGGTGGTCCTGCTTAACCCTGAGAATAGATTTTTCGATCTGAAACGGCAGCTTATTCGCATGCCGATAGGGGCTTCGAGCCCGGTCTTCCAGCCCTTGAATCCCTGTGTCTTTGTAACGATTAAAGATCTTATAGCCGGTCTTGCGGGAGATTCCAAAATCCCGACAAACGGCACTCATTTTCTCGCCTTCGAGCAAACGAGCTACAAATCTGAGTCTCTCATCCATACGATTACACTCTTTCCAAGGCATCCGGGAGTCCTCCCAAATGCTCTATTGTGTAACCTATGTCTCCGGTATAGTTTGTTACCTATGTGTCAGGAACCACAAAACAGCCTCGCAATAGCGGGGCTTTTTTATGTATGGTGCCCAGAGGTCGGATGAGAGCCACCGATGTGGTTCGACCGATTGCGAAGCAATCAGCAACGAGCGCGCAGCGCGAAGCCCGTAGGGGACAAACAGGCCAAAGCCTGTGTGGATTATTCCGCCTCGGTGACGCCATCTCCAAACTTAATAAAGAACTTCTCTAATGCGGGGCTTTTTTATGTATGGTGCCCAGAGGTCGGGTGAGAGCCACCGATGTGGTTCGACCGATTGCGAAGCAATCAGCTACAAGCGCGCAGCGCGAAGCCCATAGAGGAGAAACAGACCTAAGTCTGTTCAGGTTATAGGCTCACCCATCCATGAGCTCGAGCTGCGCCCAGCCTTCGCTGTCCAAAATTGTTCCCGACAATTTTGCCCTCCTCGACGCCACAATCTCAAAATCTGAAACCAGCCAACTCTACCCCATTAGCGGGGGATGGGCATTCACCTATACACAACCTTAAGTTGTTAAATTGTTAGTGTCCCTCTTTTCATTACAGTTCAAACCAAGTAGCTGTTTGGCTGATCCATACTTGAAATAGTGGCAGATCGGGAGCAAACTTGTCGGCATCGTCAATAACCACTTTTGACAGTAGCTCTTAGTGACAGGCAGTTTCACACAAATTAATTCAGTCCCCAGAATGCAAACTCACCTACCTCGTCAGCAAAGGAACTGTCCGAGGATAAAAATCTCCTCTCCTAATTTCGATACCATCTCCGGACAGCAATGACTCAAACTGTTCCAATGAATTATGGATCGATTTCTCTTCGGGCAATTCCCGCCCTTCCGCCTGGAACTGGGCAAAACGTCGCGCGTAGCCCTGATCATAGTGATAAACATAAACAATACTTGGACTAATAATTCTGACACATTCAGCTGCGGCAGTAGGTGTCATTCTGCCCCTTGGAATGTTAAGCGGCATAAATGCGACATCTATATTTGCAAGCTCCATTACCTCTGGAACACATTCAGTAACACCGGCAAAGTAAAATCGTTTCCCCCCCATGCTTACTACGTAGCCATTCGCATCCCCTTTAGGATGAGATGGCTCGCCGGGAATGATATCGTATGCGGGTATTGCTTCTACTTCCACATTCATAAACTCTCGAATCTCACCGTTTCGCATAACGATACCATCTCCAAATCGGTTAGCACCGCCCTGAGTGACGACTACCGGCGCATCTGACTTGCGCAGCTTGGCAATGGCATCCAAGTCTAAATGATGACCAGAGTCATCAGTAGTTAGTATTAGATCAGCAGCCTTTGCCCCAACAAGTCCGAGAAAATTCCAAGGATCGACTTGTACGATGTGCCCTTGATACTCCAACTGAACACTCGCGTGAACTAGAGGAGTAATATGAATATCATCTTCTTCACCCGAGATCGTGTCCGAGTTCGCACCGTTAAACCAGAACAAAGGCAGCATAACTAACATAGTTACCGTGTTAAGTTTCATTCCAAGCTCCTGATTACCGGGCTCCACCCAGTCGTATTTGATAAAAGTTAATGTCAAAAAAAAGCTAGTCAATATCTTCGTTATTGATACCTACCCCCTTAAACCGATTGTTCTTACTAACCATACTCCTACTCCTAAAACGTTTCTCGGCATAGCTTTCCACGCCAGTAGCTGGCACTAACGCACGACTTCCACTAAAGTTTCCCAATTTCTTACTTACTTGAAAATAGGGATGAGCAGGAATAGTTTACCCATATACAGTGCCCAGTCCAGCGTAATAGCTCATTCTTCGCCTCGCCAATCGAAGAAACTAGACAGCTTTAATAATCGAGGAGATATTTAAATTATTCGGAAGACATAACCTGTGTGAATTGATTTAATCTGTCATGTAACTGGGCGGACCTCTACTTCAACGATAGCATGCAAATGAGTATGGAATAGACACACCAGCCTATAGTTTATATATAGATTATTCAGATTCTGGCGCTATTCAATCAGCAAACAGCAATCAGAGTTGGGGCTCCGAAGAAGCTTTATTAAGAATCTCTTATAACCATTCAAATTCTGTAGGCAGATAGGATTCTACTCATGCTAAAGGTCTTTCTTATTCGCAATATACCTCTCATTCTACTCGTTACTATCGGAGAGGTTTCCGCCCAGGTGAGCTCTCAATCATTTTCTCATGGCGATCGCTACTCGGCAGACCGAAGCTTCTTTCAATTGCCGGCGGGTAAAGCTATAGGATCAGCGCCAAGTATCGAATATTCACCTTCCAGTAATAGTCTTTGGGTAGTTGATCGATGCGGGGCAAATAACTGTGTTGGCTCCAGCCAACATCCAGTATTGGAGTTTGATCTTGCTGGCAGGTTTCTACAAAGTTTTGGTGGCAACTTGTTCGTGCGCCCTCATGGATTGCACGTAGATAAAGAAGGGTATGTCTGGGTAACTGACGGTGAGGGCCCAAACGGCGAGGACCCACGACGCGAAGGAAAAGGACACCAGGTATTTAAATTTAGTCCAACCGGTGAGCTAGCAATGACCCTTGGCACGGCTGGTATTGCAGGGAGTGGTGAATACGAATTTAACCAGCCATCGGATGTGGTGACGGCCCCAAATGGCGATATTTTTGTTGCAGACGGTCACGGTGGGAACTCCAATGCTCGCATTATGAAATTCGATAGCAAGGGAGCTTTCCTTAAGAGCTGGGGGCAGTCTGGTAGCGGAAACGGGGATTTCGCCGCACCACACACACTAGCGATGGATTCTCTTGGCCGTATATTCGTCGGAGACCGAGGCAATAATTTGGTGCAGATATTTACTCAAGAAGGGGTTTTCCTCGAACAATGGATCGATTTCGGAGAGCCCAGCGGAATACATATCGACTCCAATGACATCATATATGTTACCGACTCCACGAATCGAGAGATCGCGAACCGAGGTATTCGAATAGCTGATCTGATGAATGGAGAGATAACTAATTTTATACCTGATTCAGATCAAACAGCGTCTCAGGAAGGGGTAACAAGCGACCAATCAGGCAATATTTATGGGTCCTCCACACGCAGTCGGTCGCTTCAAAAATACAGTATTATAGAAAACTAGGATCTAATTACTGCATCACTTTACACGATACCCGCGAAAGAACTCAGAGCGCACGATGTTGATGCGAACTATACTACGCAATCGAATTTATAGCATTTATCGAATATATCATTCCACTCGTCGAATATAGACAGAGTCTTTGCCACACATGCCGCAAGAATTTCAATCTTGCAGACTACTTTCTTTTTACAGCCTAAGTAAACATCTACCAATTGAACCCTGGCTTGTCTTCTTACGAACTGAAGATGAAAGCCGGTCACAGTACTTTAATACCGCAAAAATCCGCCCCCAGCCTTAACTATACCAGTGTACAAATCAATCGATCTTAGGATATTATCCACCTCAAACTAGTTCCTCAGTTTACTCGCCAAGTCTACCCAAACATGAGACTCGGATTCCATGAATAACGACATCAATTAGACGATAGGTGTATCAATGGGAATACGCGACTAACATGATCAGCCCTACGCGCCAAACGAATGCGGCATAGATATCTGAACTGCGGGCATTTTATCCAACTCTTCGATTAATTCGGCAATAGCAGACCAACACAAAAATGCTCATTTTTCTTTACTCTCTTAGCTCACTTGCGATCTCTCAGCTATTGTTTCTAGCACTACTGTACTTACTATTTTTCAGAAAGCATATCGGAGCGGTATTACCACTTCTGCTCTGCATTTGTTTAATCGGTATGGTAGTGAGACTAACCATCCTCGTAGATGGTACCGATTCATTTTGGATCGTGTATCCTTCGCAACGTTTAATTCAAGCCGTACCCGCTGTGATTTGGATACTCACCTATAAGCTATTCGCCGATAATCGACGCGTACCGTTAGGAGCCTGGGTTCTAATAATTTCGTATCAAACAGTACTCGCTATTCTTCCGTTTTTCTGGGAATCCGGATCCACTATTTACGTGGAGATAAGCAGACCTGCGTACGTAATTATGTTTGCAATGGGGTTGCATGTAATTATTATGGCGCTCTCAGGAAGGGCCGACGATTTAATACTGAAACGCAGACGGCTCCGAGTTCCTTTTGCAGTTGGTATGGGGATAATATGCGCCACGCTCTACGGCGCTGTACTTATCGTATCAGTATTTAATTCAGAGTTAACCGCCATGCTGGGGCGTGTGACATACATCGCCTGCATCGCCTCAATCTTTATTTTCGCAATGACGGTGAATCTCGTGATGATCTCATTGTTTGCAGATACACCGCAGTTTAGCCAATTGATCAACTGGGATGAGAACTCCCAGATCCCTCCCACTCCGGAACAACATAGCATTAATCCGCGTACGATAAATAAAATAACCGAGCTAATGGTAAGTGAAAAGCTCTACGAAGACCCTGATCTAACGATATCCTCTCTAGCTAAACGGGCGCTTATCAAAGAGCACAAACTGAGGAGGGTTATAAATAGTGGGTTAGGCTATCGTAATTTTAATCAGTTTCTCAACTACTATCGGATTAAGGAAGCATGCAGACTATTGTTAAGTGAGGAGAATCCAGAGCATTCCATATCACTAATTTCGTACGAAGTAGGTTACGCCTCGCTTTCATCATTCAATAAGGCTTTCAAGGATTTAACAGGAATGACTCCTTCTACCTTTCGAAACGACCCAGAATTATCATCTTTCTGGAAAAATGACATTCGATTCTCTCCCTAACTTTGACCTTCGCAATCTATCATAGACAAATCTAGGCTATTCTTCGAACTTCAGGCTTCGTTTACAGAAATACTAGCTCAATAATTGACTATCAATATCCGATCGTGACTTAGAGCGTAATTCCTGCCAATTAAAGGCGCCCACGGAATGCGACCTGCCATCACTTTGGAATATACTTCCGTACCGTTCCGAGCCACTCGGCCCCGTAGATGTTGCCGTCTTCGTCTACGGCTAATCCCTCGGCCCCACTGACCCCCGGATACGGATAGGAGCAATGGCTGGGCAAAAATGATTGGACCTCGCCAGTGAGGGCGCTTCCGATACGGATCCCTCGGCGGGTCGCTGGATTGAAGCCATAGCCAGAGCCATTAATCGGGGGGCGACCGATGTTAGAACGGCCGTCTCGGGATTCGGAGTCGGACACGTAGAGCATGTCATTCTGGTCGATATAGATCGTGCTAGGGCGACCAAACTGGTACCAAACGTGGGCCAGTGTACCATCAGGCTCGAAAACCTGGACTCTGTTATTGATGCGATCGGCAACGTACACCCAACCTCGGGAATCCAAGTCGAGGGCGTGGGGCATATCGAACTCACCGGGCTTCATGCCCTTTTTGCCCCACGCGGTGATGAAGTTTCCATCTCGATCGAACTTGACGACCCGGGCGTTGCCCTGAACTCCCGCGCCTGTCCCGTGGCCGTCGGCCACGTAAATGTCGCCGTTGGGCGCAACCGCGACATCGTTGGGTTCTTCGAAGTAGTCGGGGCCATCGCCCGCCTCGCCGGGTGTCCCAAGCGTCATCAAGAGCTCACCCTCGGGCGTGAATTTGTGGACGGTACGGCCCAAGCCATGCCTCTCACCCATACTCGGGGAGTCGGTGACCCAGATGAAGCCTTCGTGATCGACATCCAACTTATGAGGATTGAGGAGCAATCCGGCGCCGAAGCTGCTCAGGAGGCGCCTTCCCGGTCGAATTGCAGGATCGGATCCACCAGACTCCCCAGACAAGGCGAGCCCCCGTACTGGAACACGCCGCACCGCTCCACGGACCAGATCGTGCCATCGGGCGCCACGTCTATGCCCAGAGTCGAGCCCCATACCCTTCCTTCGGGAAGGCGACCCCAATGGACTCCTGCCTCGTATGGGTTGGGCCCGATGTTTGGTGCGCCCAGGAAGGAAGCTTCCGGCAGTCCAATGGGAAACTCGCCCTCGGGGAAGATGGGCCAGTTGGCCAGTGCAGGCTCGTTTCCCATATCTCGAGGCATGCCGCAAGTATCGGCGAAGGGCCCGGGGGAGCCACCGATCTGCTGGATGGCCAACGTCGCAATCAGGTTTTGCGCGGACTCGCTTGGTTTGACATCGCCGCTTGAACTACATGCCACCATCCCCGACATCACTATCAGTACGAGTACTGCTTTCTCCAACTTTGAGAGTATCATTTCCTGCTCCGTAAATTAATTGTAGCCAAATTTGCGCTTCTAAATACGACTGCTCATACTATACCGGTGCCACTCTACCATTATGACTACGACGCCGTTCTTAGTAATAGAACACCTCTATGATTTCAAAGATTGCCCACCGCGCGTCAGGGCAGTTGCGATACCTCCTTTCACTGATCTTCTCTTTCTTCAAGTTTGCGAAGAAACTCATTCTCGATGCGTAGATTGATTTTTCCACACGCTCCGCCTAGGAATTAGCGAACTTATTGATCGCTTATACAGGCTCTTATTTGTGATTCCCAGCCGCTTGCTAACGTCTAGTACGAGATAAACGTGCACCACTATCTGATTAATGACTTATTGTATTGACTCAACCATGTAACGTATTTAATTGCCCATGGTTCATCCCGTTTCATTCTCTATGATCTTAACTTAAAAAGTGTCGAGTAAACTCAGGCCACATCAATTGTTGATTGCTCATATAATAGAGTGGGAAGTCAACTATAAATCAAGCCTGAGTTACTACACCTTGCAAAATCTCTGCAATCGCACCGATATCGTGACGAAACATTACAAAAAGAGGAGGCTGACGCCTCACGCCTCCTCTCTAGTAAACACTTCATATGCAAGCTTGTCTAAAACCCTGGCGTCCAATCTATAGACATCCAAAACTGACGTCCCCAAGGCTGCTGCAAGCGACTCTCAAAACCACCCAAAATTGGTAAACGTTGAGGCTGCCGATTTGTAAGATTTCGGATACCACCACTTAGGACTACTTCGCTACCGAAGAAATCGTCTAAGGCATAGGCGTATTGCGCATTCCAAATGGTTTGCGATTCGATAGTGCGAGACGCTGGAAATTTCGAAAATAGGTTATTTACCCGATCGTCGAAGAGTACATTGTGCTGGTACATGGCAGTCAAGGATGCCGACTGATTGCCCATGAACCAGTTAGTACGAAACTGTGACTTTAGTTTTGGTAACGGCGGTACAACCCCACTGTTCGCGTTCTGATAACCAAGCGCATCCTTCACTCCACCAAACAGGTCCTCATACTCGTATTCATCGAAGTAAGAAGCACTCAAGGTCGCGCCGAACGTGCCCCAGTTATCGAAGCTATATTGGTAATCGAGCTTAAGGTCGAACAGGTCGATCCACACCGTTGCGATATTACTAGCCTGCCTAGTTACACGTAATACTGCCCCATCTCCCGCGAGGTCGCGAACAACGCCTCCAACACCAGTGTTATCCTGCATAGCCAACCAGGTATTCGCAGCGATACGTGTCGCAGAGCCAGGTGTTGGATCATACGCCTCTTCAGACGAGCCAATAGCCTGAATCATACGTGCAAATTGAGCATCTACAGTTTCTGGGTTACTCAAAGTACGGATTCGGTCAGTGTATTCTATCGATTGGTAGTCTAGGCTCAGGCTCAATCCCTCCAATATGCCGCTCGGCTCCCAAGTAAAACCGATATTATGCATAGTCGAAGTCTCCGGCTTAAGATTGGGATTACCAGAGGAACAACCGGCACCACCGGTCAACTGTCCGCCAGTGATCTTATCGAGACCGAAGAAGATTTCAGAACAACCTTCATTAGGGTCGTAGGGCCGCGCTTGAGCGGCAGTAGGGGCTAGAAAGCTTTCGCCCCATGAGACACGTACTGCCAACGACGGAGTTACTTCCCAACGAATCGCCGCTTTAGGAGTTGTCGCAGAGAGATCGAAGTCCTTGAACTCCTCGTGACGAACCGCTAGCTGGGCCGCTACGTTATCGAGGATTGGGATATCCAGCTCTATGAACCCAGCCACAACTTTGTTGTAGTAAATATTGTCCACTGGTGGGGTATCAACGATATTGACGTTGTAGTCTAAGCCCGCCAACGTCAATGGATTGTTACCGAGAAACTCAGAACGGTCACGCATTTGAAAACCGGTAGCCAACTGCAGAGGGCCAGCAGGTAGCTGCATTACCTCTCCTGTAATTGTCGCTTCGAAAATATCTAATTCATCTTCATTTAGTATGACATTATCGAACTCCGTAAATAGCGAATCCACTAGCTGTTGGCTGTTTCGGGTCGTGGCTTCATCATAGTAAGGAGACCGAGGGTCTGAAGAACCAAACGGGTTCCAGTATTCATTCCCATTTGGCCCGCCTTGGCCTAACAAAGCCTTCTGCATCTCCGCTATAGGTAGACGGTAATAGTCTTTGTGTTGCCGATCGAATTGTCTAGAGTAGTAGGTATAGCCACTCCACGAGCCAGCCAACTCAAAATTAGCCTGTACTTTGTAACGCTGTGTGTAGTATTCAGCTGGCTCCGGACTTCCGCCAGTCATTGGATTGAAGTGACTAGGCCAATTCTCAGGGTCCGTCAATCCAAATGGCCGGAAGCTGTATGGCACAACGTCGAAACCGTAGGGGTTAGCTGGATGATCCGCCTTAACTAGTAAAACGTTGCGATTATTCGTATTCTGGCCCAGAGTGCCTGTATTCTCGTAGGCTATATCGCGGAGGCTGTGGTTCATCGTGAACTCAAGGTTTATGTTTTCATTCGCTTCCCACGTGAAATTATTGTACAGATTGTACTCAGTATTCTCGCGTTGTAGAGGCCATTGAGAGGACCAGAACAAATAGCAGCCACTGTCACCAACCGGATAACCACTTGGTCCACTTCGCTGTGAGCCCAACCGCTGCTCTTCTGCTGTACCAAAGGTACCACAACTAGGGTCAACCAAATTCCCTCCAGTGATGGTGCCGCCGTGCTCGCTATTTAATTCTGGATTAGCGCCCATTACTTGACGATAAACTCCTGGATTGCCAGAGGAAGAATAGCCGTAAGCAACTTCTACAGTACGATTACGTTCAAAGGCCATCAAAGAACCGTTTTTGGAAACATCGGCAGCACCGACGTAGTTGATGCCGTTGCTAAAGGACCTACCCCACATTACGGCAGCAGTATAATCCTCTACTTGCGCCTTTTCGTCACGCTGGTAATAGGTGCGCGCTTTTACGCCATCGAATTCCTTGGTAGGAATCATATTCACTACACCCGCAACAGCATCAGATCCGTACAATGCCGAACCACCATCAAGTACCACTTCCAGTCGGTTCAGCGCAATATCAGGAAACATGGTAGATACGACATTATTAATCGAACGTACGCCATCCGCTAGGACGAGCGTGGAATTTTCGCCTAAACCCCGCAGATTGAAAGTTGCACCCGTGGAATCCTGGCTACCATCTTGGCCAGAGTTTACATTGCCAACGGTATCGGTGTTCTGGGTAAACGTTAGGTCGCGGATATACTGCCCAATGGACGGAGTACCTGCCTCAAAAAGGTCTTCTTGAGTTACAGTATTCGAATTTGCCTCCTGAGCGAATGCGCTATTACGTATGTACGATCCCGTAACGACAACTTCTTCTACTGCATTGCCATTCTGAGCCATAGTATTTACAGGTAACCCAAGAACTGAGATGGCCAATATAGCCTGTCTCAATTGGTATTTCTGGTTGCGCTTAAATAGATTAATCAATTTTTATCTCCCACTTTATTAGTTTGTTGCATATTGGTTTTATGATCATTCCATAACAAATTGGAATTACCCTTCTTCATTTTCAAATATCCTATTAAACTTCCCTCAAATTATTCACGTTATGAAACATTCAGCTGAAACCATTTATTGGCTCCAATCCTAATGAGGACAATACTGCAAATTGAAGTGAGTTAATCACAG
>Ga0055584_100006684_pt1 | contig 11299 bp, 10 predicted proteins | sample OSDHelmetaG_FD_58716 | JGI IMG/M metagenome (GOLD analysis project Ga0055584, IMG submission 58716) | Pelagic marine sediment microbial communities from the LTER site Helgoland, North Sea, for post-phytoplankton bloom and carbon turnover... | ecosystem: Environmental > Aquatic > Marine >...
CACCACCACCACCCCCGCCCCCGGACAACGGCGGTGGTACCGGCGACGGCGGCGGCGATGTTCAGCCATCCCAACCGCAAGCCCAAAGCATCACCTGGGACACCGACCTGGGTGGCGATCATGCGGTTGGTGACTCGATGCCGTTGAAGGCTCACGCCCAAAGCGGTGAGACGGTCACCTACACGTCCAGCAACACCAACGCGGCAACCATCTCCGGTAACAAGTTGACGTTCAAGAAGTTTGGTGAAAGCACCACGATTACTGCGAAGGTTGCTGGGGACGCGAACTGGAAACCAGCCAGCACCGCCAAGACAGTCAAGGTTGACGCCAACAAAAGCGCCTCCAACGGCAATGAGTTGCAAGACGCCATCACTGAAGCCGGTAGCAACCCCACGGTCATCCAACTCAAGGGAACGGACTTTACCCACGCACCGCAGGACGGACATGGGGATGACGACGCGTTCATTGTGCCTGACGATGCGCAGGTGACCCTCATCGGGAAAGGCACCCTAGATGGACGGAACCAGATGCGCGTGATGGAGGTCGCCGGCAAACTCACGATCAGTGGCGACATCAAGATCACCGACGGCAGCGCCAGCGATGGTGCCGGTATCCTCAACAAGGGGGCGGTGACCCTCAACAGTGGCACCATCACCGACAACGGCGCCGACTACGGCGGTGGCATCTACAGCGTCCGAGGGACGGTGGCCCTCAACGGGGGCACCATCACCGGCAACACCGCCACAGCATGGGGTGGCGGCATCTACAACAGCGACGGGACAGTGACCCTCAACGGAGGCCAAGTCGGCAGCGACAAGCCACGAGACGGTAACACCGCCAAGCTTGGTGGCGGCATCTACAACATCGGCCCCAATGCCAAGGTGACCCTCAACGGCGGCAGCATCGAAAACAACCAAGCCGAGGACGAAGGTGGCGGCATCTACAACACGGGGTGGAATGATCGTCTTGGAGTCGTAACCATGCTTGGCGGCAGCATCACCGGCAACACCGCCGGGATCCATGGTGGCGGCATCTACAGCTACGGCCCCGTGACCCTCACCGGCGGCAAGATCACCAAGAACCACGCCGACTCCGAAGCTGGCGGTATCTTCATGAATGGGGGCGAGTTGAAGGTGAATGATCAGAAGATCACCAACGAAGACGCGGCGAAAATGTTCGTGTACGGCAACACAGCCACGTATAGTAAGAACATCGCGTTCCGACCCAAGCCGTAGACAGTACACACGACCAGTGGCGGGGTTCATCTTCGGATGGACCCCGCCACCGTCATGTCTAGACGTCACTAGCCGGGGTCGCCGTAGTCGATGCGGTTTGTGGCCACAAGTGGTAGCAGGACTCGGGTGGCTCAGCGTGTGAGGGCACAGTCAAGCAAGATGTCTGCTGACCATCGACTCAGCTAGTGGCGAGGTCGTAGGGAGAGCGCCGCGCAGCGCACAGCACTGTACGGAAATGTGAAACTCCCCCGTGTCTACGAGGGAGTGGATGTAGGCCGCCGGGGACTCGAACCCCGAACCCACGGATTAAGAGTCCGTTGCTCTGCCAGTTGAGCTAGCGACCCAGAGGAAGCGTACCACTCCACTGGATCCAGCAAATCCATCAGGAGTTCAACGGGAATACCGGCGCGGAAAATCTCCCTGCCGAAATCCTCTGCCGAATGCATGACGGTGACTCCTCTGGTCGACCCCCGTCGTCGTTTGACTAGTTACTTCATCGGCACTGGCGGAAAATAGTTGAGTCCATGCTCACCGACCGATGGTCAATCTGTGACCTGGATGGCGCGCCTAGTCACCCGGTTGGGGGAGAAATTGCATCCGGCAACAGCCGAACCGGCTGTCCCGGCACGAGTTGACCGCAACGATCGGTGTCATCGGCCGTAATCACACCGATAACCGGGTAGCCACCGGTCGTGGGGTGATCCGCTCCCAAGATGATCGGCTGACCATCGGGGGGCACTTCCACCGCACCACGAACCAAACCCTCGGACGGTAGCGAGCGATCTCGATATGCGGCGGCACGGGGCAGTGGGGTTCCCTGGAGCCGAACACCTACTCGGTCGATGCGAGGACTAACCTGCAGATCGCCACTGGCGAGTACCTGCCAGGCCGCCGGGTCGAACCAATCCGCGCGTGGTCCGGGGGTGAGGTGCAAGGTGACCACCTCCGTGGCCGGCGAGGGTACCGGGGCGCTGGCGACGATCGGGTCGCCGGCGATCGCGGTGCCGATGGGTAGTTGAGCGCCCGCGACTAGTGGGGGCGGCCCCAGGTGCGCCAGGGAATCCCAGGATCGTGACCCGAGCGTGGTGGCGACAGCAATCCCGCCGCGGACCGCTAAGTAGCTGCGCAGTCCGCTGGTCGGTGGTCCGATCGCGAGTTCTGCCCCTGGCAGCATTCGAAAAACACTGTTGCGGCCACTGGCGGCGGTGCCCGCGGTGACCGGCCCTTGCGCCCCGGTCACGGCCACTTCGATCGCTCGGTCAGTGGTCAGCCGCAGTCCACCGGTTAGCACCTCAAGCCCGGCGGCGTACTCGGCGTTACCCACCAGTCGGTTAGCCAGTGCCAGGGCTGATCGATCGAAAGCGCCAGCCGGACCTACGCCTATGGCGGCGTAGCCGGGTCGACCTTGGTCCTGCACGGTTGTGAATGGCCCGGGCGCGACGACGGTGAGCATCAGGTCACCGGCTCGAATCGGACGAGGTCTCCGGCACGGATCGTGGCTGGATCAGCCCGCTCGGGATCGAACATAACTGCGTCGGTGCTTCCCAATAAGTGCCATCCGCCGGGTGAGGAAGTGGGGTAGATCGCGGTATAGCGATCGGCAATGGCGACACTGCCCGCGGGAACCTGAGTCCGGGGGGTAGCCAATCGGGGTAGATGCAGTGCCGGATCAGAGCCACTCAGATAGGCAAAACCAGGGCTAAAGCCAGTGAAGTCGGCGATGTAGTTCGGCTGAGTGTGGCGGTCGATCAACGCCTCGGTCGATATTCCCACGGTTGTGGCCACTGCCGCCAGATCGGGGCCGTTGTATCGAACCGGGATCACATGCTGGCGGGGGACTGGCTGCGCCGTGGTTCCGGCTGCGAGGCCAACTGCTCGGGCAGCTGTCGCTGCGGACAACTGCCTAGGGTCGAATCTCACCAACATCGTGGTCGCCGCAGGAACGACCTCCCGAATCCCAGGAATCGTGACGCTCACCAATGCCGCCAGTTGCCGACGCTGCTCAGGGTCAGGAAGCAGCAGCAGAATTGCATCGGCGCCAACCTGGCGGTAACGGGGAATGGTTGCTGACTGGGTATCAGCAAAGGCGGCGACCGTCACGTTGGCTGCCAGGAGCGCTTTCCGCACCTGACCAGCCAACGTCACCGCGTCGGGACTGTCGGAATGAAGGCACAGGCTGTCGGCAGAAATGCGTAGCTGGCCCCCGGTCACGGTTTCGATCGGCGTGCGCCGCGCCAATGCCAACGCCCGGCGGGCCACGTCGGCTGGCGACGTGATCAGCGCATCGGGGAATCGCCGTGGCTGCAACGTGGCGTCGTCGGTGTAGCTCCGATCCACGAACGCCTCGGCGTAGCTGTGCAGACCGACCCGGTCAGCTGCGGTCACGAGTTGGCTATCGGGCAGGGTGAGCACCGGCAGTCGGTAGCCCTCCAGCGCGTCCGCCACGATCTGAGCAGTGATCGGGTCGGCGGCCGCTCGGTTGTACAGTGCGCCATGCAGTTTGACGTAGCGCACTTGCGTGTCTGCTTGCCGAGCAGCCACGGTCAGATCGTTCAACTGGTCGGTGAGAGCAGCAGCGAGATCGTCCGCTGTGATCTCCATATCGAGCCGGCCAAAGTTCTCCCGATCGGGATACGACAGATGAGCACCCATGGCGACTGCATGCGCAGCTGCGGTCCGGCATACCCGCACCATGGAAGCGGCGTCACCAGCGTGTCCACCAGCGGCCACATTGGCACTGCTGACGATATTTAGCAGATCAGCATCGATCTGTTCTCCTGCCGCACCTGGGAGTTCACCCAAGTCGGCGTTCAGATCAATAGTCGTCACAGCGCCAGCCTAGGGCGACGCTGCGCAGTTGGGGTGAGTGACGGGACTTGAACCCGCGACATCCTGGATCACAACCAGGTGCTCTACCGGCTGAGCTACACCCACCGTGGGCCACGGACGAACCGTGGCCTACCCAAGTGTAGCCGTCGTCGATCGCTACGGCGTGGCGGGAGGACGGCTGAGCGCGTGAAGAATCTCGGGGTAGGCAGCGTGGTCGCGGTCTAGTTGGTTGCAGTAGCGGCTTTCGGTGAACCGTCCATCAGGGTTTCGCGGTAGTAGCGCAGTTCGGCGATGGAATCCAAGATGTCGCCCATAGCCCGATGATTGCCGGTCTTTTCCGGAGCGGCGTAATAGACCTTCGGGTACCACCGCCGAGCGAGTTCTTTCAATGAAGAGACGTCGATGACCCGATAGTGCAGATGGTTGTCCAGATCGGGCATGTCTCGAGCGAGGAAACCCCGATCAACGTAGATCGTGGAGCCCGCGAGCGGAGCCTTGCGATTATCAGGCACGTGAGACCGGACATAACTCAAGACCTGGTCAGCGGCCGCAGCCAATGAAATGCCTTGCGGAATCTCGTTGATCAAACCCGAATTTTCGTGCATTTCCACAACTATCGGGGCCATCTGGGCGAGTGCTTCCTCGGGGGGTCGAATGACGACAGTGATGCCGTCATCCACCGGGGTGAGGTCCGCCTCGGTAACGATGCAAGCGATCTCCACCAACGCGTCCACTGCTAGGTCCAGGCCGGTCATTTCGCAGTCCACCCAGACGATGCGACCGTCAGGAGTCGGTTCCGATTTGCCGTCTTGAGTGGCAGGCGCAGATGACATGTCCCTCACCATATCGGGCTAGGACGACGGAGTCGGACTCGACAGCGAGTCAGCGGACGATGGCCACCGTGGCATGGGCGTGATGAGCGACACCATGACTGACCGATCCCAGCAACAACCCCAAGAAACCACCCCTACCGCGCGAACCCACTACGACCAGGGATGCGGACTCTGACGCCTCGACCAGTAGCTGTACCGGGTTGCCCTGTTGGTCGTCGAGCTGAATCTGCAGGTCGGGGTACCGCTCGTGCAGGCCCGACAGGGATTCGGCTACCGATCGGTAGTCACTCTCGCGTAGCTCCTGCAGCATTTCGGGGGAGGAAAAAGTGGGTACGCCGGTGATGACTCCCACCGGTGGTAGATCCCAGCCATGCAGGACTCGCAGCGTTCCACCGATTCGGTCTGCTTCAGCGGCCGCGAACTGCAAGGCCGATGTCGAGGCGTCCGAGCCATCGGCACCCACCACTACTTCCCGACTCGCTGGGTCGACAGAACGGCGCACCACCACTGTCGTACAGCGAGCATGACTAGCTACTTGCCGAGAGACGCTGCCGAGCAATAGTGAGGTGAAAGTTCCTCGGCCACGCGAACCGACCACCAGCATGTCGGCGTGTTGGGAGGACTCCACCAGCGCTCGAGCGGGACTCTCCCCAATCACATCACCGGTTGCGGCCAGCCCACGATCCTTAGCGATCTGCAGGGCACGCTCCATCAATTCATTGCCTAGATCCCGTTCCGCATCCAGCAGGGCCGGGTCCGCAGAGAGTTGTTCATTGCTGGTGAGATCCAGTGGTGGCAGCGCCCAAGCCACGACAATTCGCAAGTGCGCGCCGGAGTGTTGGACATGCCGGATCGCCCACTCCAACGCGTCGACAGATTCCGACGAGCCATCAAATCCGACAAGGACCGTTCCCGACATTTCGACCTCCCGGCGCAGCCGTTCCTAGTTCCCGCCACCAGCCTACTGTTATCCACCGTTGCAGTTGGGTAGGGCCGGTCACAGGAGTATCCTGAAAGAGAAGGGTGCAAGGCACCCGGCGGTGGAGTTGAGGTGCAGCCTTGTCCCGGTGGGAGGTGCATCATGTCAAGCCAAGTTGTTCTGGGATATGACCAGTCGCCGATTTCCGATCTAGCTCTGGAATGGGCGGTAGGAGCTGCAGTTGAGCGCGGCGAGCCGTTGCGGGTCGTCGTGTGCTGGCAGGTCCCTGCGATGTTCGTCGGTACCAGTGTTGGGGTCGGCGTCGCGCCTGAGTCCGTCACCGGAATGGAAGCAGAGGCAGCCGGAGTGCTGGCCGAGGCGCAGGCCAAGGCGTCGGGGATGGCGCTCGATCTCGAGGTTCACGGTGAGATTGTCGTCGGTAGTCCAGCGGCTACGTTGGTGGAGCAGTCGCGGCAGGCGTCGCTGGTGGTCGTGGGTTCACATGGCCGCGGTGGCTTCTCCGGTCTTTTGCTGGGAAGTGTGTCCCGCGAAGTCGCTACCCACGCGTCCTGCCCGGTCGCGGTGGTTCGTGAGCCAGCCACACCGGGGGCCAAAGAAATTGTGGTAGGTGTCGATGGCTCTGACCACGCGCTGCGGGCGTTGGACTTCGCCTTCGACTATGCCAGCCGCAAGTTTCTGCGGGTGCGGGTGCTACATGCCTGGGAGGTGCCACCATTAGCAGCGCTATCTTCCAGCCCCGAACTGACCGCGCACCAGTTGCTGCACGATCTAAAGGCTGCGGAAGCTCGGGCTACCGCGGAGGTGGTGGCGGGCCATTCAGACCGCTACCCCGATGTGGACGTGGTCGAGGAGATCGTCCACGGATCCACCATTGGCCAGTTGGTCACCGCCTCGGAGACTGCGGCAGCGGTTGTGGTCGGGTCGCGTGGCCGGGGTGGTTTCCTCGGACTGTTGCTCGGCTCAACCAGCCACGGGGTACTGCATTACGCCAAGTGCCCAGTAGTCGTTGTCCACTGAGCGAGTTCGCACCGCACTGCGCACCTCCGGAGTGATCGGATAACTGCTCGCTAGCGACAGGCGGCGGCGTCCCGTTAGGGCGTTGCCGCCAGTCGGATCAGTTAACTCTTCACCCATCCCAGGGTGCGCTCGACCGCTTCTTTCCACCTGCTGAACAGCGCTTCACGTTCCTTCTCCGACATCTTGGGCTTCCAGCGCTTGCCCTCTGCCCAGTTCTTGTGAATATCGTCTTCGCTCTTCCAGAAGCCGACGGCCAAGCCAGCCGCGTAGGCAGCCCCAAGCGCGGTGGTTTCGATGACTTCAGGACGGACGACATTCACACCGAGAATGTCGCTTTGGAATTGCATCAACATTTCGTTGACCACCATCCCGCCATCCACCTTGAGGCTGACTAAGTCGACTCCGGAATCAGCCTGCATCGCTTCGATTACTTCTCGCGACTGGTAGGCGGCCGCTTCCAATGCCGCCCGGGCGATGTGGCCGCGATTGATGAACCTGGTCAACCCGACGATCACCCCACGAGCATCACTGCGCCAGTAGGGGGCGTAGAGACCGGAAAAGGCGGGGACGAAGTAGCAGTCACCATTGTCAGGAACGCTCATGGCGAGTTCTTCTACCTCGGGGGCACTTTCGATGATTTCCAAGTTGTCCCGCAGCCACTGGATCAAACTGCCCGTCATGGCGATGGAGCCTTCCAGCGCAAACACCGTGTCCTGCTGACCTATCTTGTAGCAGACCGTGGTGAGCAAGCCGTTCTCGCTGATGACTCGTTCGGTGCCGGTGTTGAGCAGGATGAAACTGCCAGTCCCGTAGGTGTTCTTCGCTTCGCCGGGGGTGAGGCAGGCTTGCCCGAAGGTAGCGGCTTGCTGATCTCCCAGGATTCCGGCGATTGGTACACCTGCCATGGACGCAGGTGATTTCACCTTCCCGTAGACCTCAGAAGAGGACTTGATCTCAGGGAGCATCGACATGGGAACTCCGATGGCATCGCAGAGGTTTTCGTCCCACTGCAGCGTCTCCAGATCCATGAGCAAGGTACGGCTCGCGTTGGTGGGATCGGTGATGTGGGCCCCTTCGGTGAGGTTCCAGATCAGCCAGCTGTCGATGGTGCCGGCAATCAAATCGCCCGCTTCGGCGCGAACTCTGGCGCCGGGCACGTTGTCCAGAATCCAACGAATCTTTGGACCGCAGAAGTAGGTCGCGAGCGGCAAACCGGTCTGCGCCCGGAACCGATCCGGATCGCCGAGTTCGTCAATAATGCCTTTGGTGCGAGTGTCCTGCCAAACGATGGCGTTGTAGACCGGTTGACCACTTTGCCGGTCCCACACAATAGTTGTCTCGCGCTGTTGTGTGATCCCAATCGCCTCAACGTCCTTCACTGGAATCGCGGCTTCGGCTAACGCCGCACCCATCACTTTGCGGGTGTTACTCCAAATCTCCATCGGATCGTGTTCCACCCAGCCTGCCTGCGGAAAAATCTGCCGGTGCTCCACCTGGCTGCTGGCAATCGGCTTTCCGTCATGTCCAAACAAGATTGCTCGAGTTGATGTCGTGCCTTGATCCAAAGACATCACACATTTCGCCATAGTCGCTCAGCTCCTAGACCAGAAAGTTCGGCTGTCGAGTTCCGACTTCGACCGTAGCGATCCGAACCGGTTGAAGCATCTGCTTCGCTCACTTCGGCAGCGATGCGGCGTCCGCCCTGCGATGCCACAGTGGGGTATGCAGGTAATGGGCGTCGACTTGGCCGCGGCTGACAACAATACGGCGCTGGCAGTGCTGGAGCGGGTGGATAGTCGCTGGCGCCTCTGCAGCTTGAGCAGCCCGGTGACGGATGAACAGATCCTCGCTGTCATTAGCGCACTGCCAGTAGGCAGTCGAATCGGTTTCGATTGCCCCTTAGGTTGGCCCGCCTCGTTTGTTGATTTCATTGCCGACCACAGCACTTTGGCGCAGCGCCCGGTCCCGGCGAAAGCAGACTTGCTGAAACGTTGCACTGATCGACGCGTGGCGGAACTAGTAGCAGAGCAGACCAACCCCCCGATCCGGCTGACGCCGCTGAGTGTGTCCTCTGATCGGATTGCGGTGCCAGCCTGGCGAATGGCCCACTTGGAAAGGCAGTTGCTGGCTGGTGCAGCCCCTGATCGCTCCGGAACTGGTCTGATCGCAGAAGTGTATCCGGCTGCTGCGCTGGCAATGTGGCAGTTACCCCATCGGGGTTACAAAGGTCGGGATGGCCGAGCAGTACGGGAAAAAATCCTGGCTGGGATCACTCAACGGGCGGGCGACCTGCTGGGCTTCGGCGACTACGGTGAACAGTTGTTGGCCAGCGATCACTGTCTGGATGCGCTCCTCAGTGCGTTGGTCACCGTGGCGATTGCCGTGGATCAGTTGGCTGCCGACTCGATTCCACGCGGGAGTAATGAGCAAGAACTGGCGATGACCGAGGGGTGGATCCAGCTACCGGCTCCGGATCTAACTGCCGTATTGGGCTGAGCGGCGACCGGCAGCACGCCAGGGGCTTGCTCCGCAAGATCACTCCAGTGGTTTGCTCCGCAAGATCGTCGCCAGATGGCTAGCGTAGGGGACGTGAACGCTAAGCGGCTTGTCGTGATGTTGCTCGCTGCCGTTGGCGGGTTCATCTCCTCGGCGCTGATCTACATTGCGCTGACCAAATCGGTTGATTGGGTCTGGCATGACAAGGGTGATGGGTCGCTGTGGGGGGAAGCAGGACCGCCGATCTGGTTCGCCATCCTGATTCCCGTGGTTGCTGGCGTTGTGGTGCACGTGCTGCAGACCAGAGGTGCGCTGTCGCCAGGCCCGCTGGAGGGTCTGGCTCTGGAGATGATTTCCCCGCGGCATTACTTGTGGTTTCTGGGCGCGATCGTAGCCACGATGCTTGGTGGGCTAGCGCTGGGGCCAGAGAACGCGGTGCTGGTCACCGCTGGCTTCGTCTCAGCGTTGGCTGGTTCCCGGCTCACTGGCGACCAAGATCGGATCGTGAAGTGGACTGGATTCTGGGCACTGGCCGGTCTGTTCTTTGGGGCGTACTTGCTAGGCGGGATTTCGGTGGCTGGCGGGGCGGAGTTTTCCGCCCAGACGGTCTTGATCGGTCTCGTAGCAGCCGCGTTAACAGCCATTATCTTGCTGGTGGTTCGCTGGGCGGCAGTAAGAATCTTAGGTATCTCGGGCGGGCGACCGCTGTTGTGGCTCATCGTGACGGGCGGCGCGATGGCGGGTGGTATCGCAGTGATTTATCACCTGATCACTGGCGAGACGGTGTCGCTCGCTTTGACCAGCGGCGAGCAGATGGTTGGCGAACTGCTGGCGCTCGGATCATTGGGTGCGATAGCCCTCGCTACCTTGGCGAAATCTCTGGTCTACATCATCACGTTGAGCACTGGCTTCCGTGGTGGCGAGTACTTCCCCGCGATTTTCATCGGGGCCGGTTCCGGCGGCATCGCGGCCGATCTGTTGGGTGGCTCGCTGCTAGTCGGGGCGGTAGCAGGCATCTCAGCTGGGGTCGCCTACCTCGCTCATCCGCCGTGGTGGGGGGCGGTAATCCTAGGCCTCGCACTGGGCTTCCTATTCGGCGGTTGGGCAGCGGTACCCATCTCTATCGCTGCGGCACTGATTGGCTCGGTCGTGCCTCGTGTCGACCCCCCACAACAAGACAAACTGCCCGCGACGCAGACGAGTCCACCTGCGTCGGGCTAGCAGTTTCAGCCGCCGAAGCGCTCGACAAGAGCAGTGGTGTCCGGCGAAGTCCATCTTGGTGGTGGCAAGACCCTAGCCCATCCGGCCGCTTCGGTATAGCCGTAGACGTGACCGAAGCCCGCGGGAACACTTTGGCTGTCGATCATGTCGCCGCTGACGCCGACAAAGGTGATCAGCGGCCACCACGACAACTGCGCTAGCACGCCCGGTCCGCGAGGTTCGGTCAACCAGTCCGGCTGCGACCACAGCAGTTCCGGCGCCCACCACACCACCGGATCGGAAGCGTTCTGCAAGTAAGCGATTCGGGGTGAAGACCATGTGGTCGCAGGTTCATCGAGTGCGGTGGGCGTATTGGCCCAGCGCAGATTTCGTCCGTCGTCGTAGACCGGTTGAATCTCAGGAGAGTTCGGTTCTCGTTCGTTGGTGTAGCGGCTCCAAAACGGTGTGCCGTTGGGTGGACCAGCAAGTAGCGCGCCATCCACTTCGGCGGTCAGTTGATCCAGATCGGAAAAGGGTGCGGTGGCACCAAAAGCCCCCAGGCTCTCACCGAAGATCACGAGTTGCGGCCGATCGTCGACCGGCAACGTCGACCAGAAGTCATGGACGGTTCGGAATAGCGCTATCGCCTCGTCTTGTGCGGCTTGCTGATCCAGCAGGAAGGACAAGAAGCTGGGCAGGATGGAGTACTGGGTCGCGACGGTGGCGGTGTCGCCGTTGTACATGTACTC
>Ga0055584_100006686_pt1 | contig 11296 bp, 11 predicted proteins | sample OSDHelmetaG_FD_58716 | JGI IMG/M metagenome (GOLD analysis project Ga0055584, IMG submission 58716) | Pelagic marine sediment microbial communities from the LTER site Helgoland, North Sea, for post-phytoplankton bloom and carbon turnover... | ecosystem: Environmental > Aquatic > Marine >...
CCAGCAAAACTCTATTTTATTAGCTAAGCTTACTTAAATGGCTGTATTTGCAGTTTACTTTGGTAAGGTACAATTAACGCATGAATCCGTTGGAAAACGCTTCGAATACAAACGATCTCAAACAGATCGACATAATAAAAATATACAGTGAAAAAAACTGTCTTATCGTCGACGATTTTCCTGAAATTCGCGGCTCATTGTCGCGAATGATTAAAAGCTTCGGTGCAAAACATATTGAAACAGCAGCCAATGGCGCAGAGGCCATCAAACTCTGCCAAAACAAAAGTTTTGATATTGTACTTTGTGACTACAATCTTGGCGCGGGAAAAGACGGGCAACAAGTACTAGAAGAAGTTCGTTTCCTACGTGTGTTACCTATGACAAGCCTATTCGTAATGATTACAGGCGAGTCGTCACGAGAAATGGTATTAGGTGCCTTAGAATACCAACCCGATGACTATATCACTAAACCTTATACCCAAGCCTCACTACGATTACGACTAGATAAAGCTATTCTTCGTCACCAAGCACTTCTTCACATTAAAAGAAGCATCTCTTTGGCTAATCATAACAGAGCGTTAGAACAATGCACTGATATGATTGATAGCCGTAGTCGATACGCTATGGATTGCTTAAAAATTAAAGCACAACTCCACTTTTTACTTAAACAATTTAATGCATCTGTTGCTATTTACCAAAGTGTACTAATGCATAAACCTCTCATTTGGGCAAAGATAGGTTTAGGAAAAACGTTATTAGCACAAAACAAACTCAAAGAGGCAGATGAAATACTCCAGTCCGTTCTAGATGAAGATCAACGCTATATCGAAGCACACGACTTGCTTGCCGATATATCCATCCAAGGAAAAGATAACCTTACAGCACAAAAAGCACTTGAACAGGCGACATATATTTCACCAAAAGCTGTATTGCGTCACCGCAAATTGGCAAAAATTGCCGATATTAACAATGATGACGAAACAACATTAAAATCTCATCAACAAGCCATACGATGGGGAACAAATTCTTGCCATGAATCAGAACAAGACTATTTTAATTACGTCAGAAAAATAGCCGACCTTACCAACGGTAATACATCTGATGAAGCAAAAACGATGATTCAACAAGCCAGAAAAATATTAACTCGAGCAAGAAAACGTTATGCACACAAACCCGATGCCATGGCGCAGGCACAGATGTTAGAAACACAGCTATACCTCAGTCAAAACGACAAAATCAATGCCAACAAAGCAGCAGAAAGAGCCGAATTCATGTATAAAGAGCTTGAGTTTCCACTTATTGAAACCAGCTTAGAGTATGCACGCACACTTCACGCACACAAAAAAGAAGCACAAGCACTTGAGCTCCTTATTGCCCTTGCCGAAGAGAACAAAGATAATAAAGAAATTTTACAAACTATCGATGGCATTACAGGGGAAGCTATTACCGAAGAAGGTAAAAAGGTAGCCGCAAAACTCACACAAAATGGTATTGAATTATACAAGGGTAAAAACAAAAATTACAAAGAATCCATACAAGTATTTAGTGAAGCGTTATTACTCTATCCTAAACATATTGGGTTGAACCTTAATTTACTTCAAGTACTCTCTTCTGATGGTACAGAAAACGGCTGTAATGACCAACACCAAGCCATGTGTAAGCGCCACTTACACACCGTTGAAACCATTGACCTCAATGAAGCCCAGCGCAGACGTTATCTCTTTATCAAGAACCAAATAGAAAAATTTTATCCAGAAATATTACACGATATATAGTGATTTATATTTTCTGAACCGCATTATAGCTTACCCATAAACACCTCAACTTTTCATTAAAGCATCAGAATGTAAACACAACATTCACTGCCATATAAATTTACCTCACCCCACCTCTATCGCTTTTATAAATCTGCTATCCTATGTCACCTAATTTATCATCCATCTTATGCAATATTACTTGCACTGGGAGTTTTCATGCCAACATACCGTTCTCACACCACGACACAAGGCCGCAATATGGCTGGCGCTCGCGCACTATGGCGCGCAACCGGCATGAAGGATGGTGATTTTGAAAAACCCATTATTGCTGTTGTTAATTCATTTACCCAATTTGTTCCTGGCCACGTACACTTAAAAGACATGGGCCAATTAGTTGCTCGTGAAATTGAAAAAGCAGGTGGTGTAGCAAAAGAATTCAACACCATCGCCGTTGATGATGGCATTGCCATGGGGCATGACGGCATGCTTTACAGCTTGCCCAGTCGTGATCTCATTGCTGACTCTGTTGAATATATGGTCAATGCCCATTGTGCCGACGCCATGGTGTGTATTTCAAATTGCGATAAAATCACACCAGGCATGTTAATGGCTGCAATGCGTATTAACATTCCTGTTATTTTTGTCTCTGGTGGCCCCATGGAAGCAGGTAAAACTAAGCTGTCAGAACACGCCTTAGACCTTGTTGATGCGATGGTAATCGCTGCTGATGATTCAGCATCCGACGAAACCGTCGCAGAATACGAACGCAGTGCTTGTCCTACATGTGGTTCATGTTCCGGCATGTTTACAGCCAACTCAATGAACTGTTTAACAGAAGCCCTAGGCCTAAGCCTTCCGGGTAATGGCACCATGCTCGCCACACACGCTGATCGCAAACAACTGTTCGAACGTGCAGGACACTTAATTGTTGATATTACCCGCCGTTACTATGAAAAAGAAGAGCTAAGCTTACTTCCTAGAGCCATAGGTAACCGTGCCGCCTTCGATAACGCCATGGCATTGGACATTGCGATGGGCGGGTCATCAAATACCATATTACACTTGTTAGCCATTGCCAAAGAGGCAGAACTAGATTTTACACTGCAAGATATTGACGCAATTAGCCGACGTGTACCACAACTATGCAAAGTCGCGCCAAACACACCAAAATACCATGTGGAAGATGTACATCGTGCCGGCGGTATTATGGCGATTCTTGGTGAATTAGATCGTGCCGGTATTTTAAATAGCGATAGTCCAACTATTCATAGCAAAACCTTTAAAGAAGCCTTAGCACACTGGGATATTCAACAGTCGCAAGATCCAAAAGTTGGTGAATTTTATCGTGCTGGCCCTGCAGGTATTCCCACACAACAAGCTTTTAGCCAGGCAACTCGATGGTCAACACTCGACGCTGATAGAGCTGAAGGATGTATTCGATCAATTGAGCATGCATTCAGCCTAGAAGGTGGCCTTGCTGTTCTTTACGGTAATATCGCGCTTGACGGCTGTGTTGTTAAGTCTGCAGGCGTTGATGAAGATAGCCTAGTCTTTGAAGGTGTTGCTCATGTTACGGAATCACAAGAACAAGCTGTAGAAGATATCTTAAGTGATAAGGTTAAATCAGGTGATGTCGTTATCGTACGCTATGAAGGCCCGAAGGGTGGACCAGGTATGCAGGAAATGCTCTACCCAACATCATATTTAAAATCGAAAGGGTTGGGTAAATCTTGTGCGCTCCTCACAGATGGTCGATTCTCTGGCGGTACATCAGGATTATCCATTGGTCATGCATCACCAGAAGCTGCAGCTGGTGGCGCCATTGGCCTTGTTAGAAAAGGCGACAAAATTAAAATTGATATCCCCAATCGTACAATCAATGTCATACTTTCTGATCAAGAATTACAAGCTAGAAGAGAAGAACAAGATAAGCTTGGCTGGAAACCACAACAAGCAAGACCACGTAAAGTATCTGCAGCATTAAAAGCTTATGCTTTACTTGCCACCAGTGCAGATCAAGGCGCTGTGCGTGATTTAAGTAAGCTTGAGGATCTTTAGTCTTAAACTACAAACATAAATCACAGACAATAAAAAAGAGAGCCTAGGCTCTCTTTTTTATTGTTAAATCTAATCATATAAATAAAAATATAATAATTAGACTTAACTCACTAATATGAACTTAGCCATTTAATGCTGAAGCTAAAGCTTCTTTACGTTGCTTTTCACTTTTCGCATACTTCAGCCAGCTATTTGCAAATTGCTTATGCTTTTTAGATTTTGATGCTTTAGTAAACGCATTAATAGCGCTATCAAATTTCTTCAACTCCATATAGGCAATACCTAAATTAGAATAAACACCTGCCTCATCTTTAGCATTACCTTTTTTAATGGCCGTTAATGCCGCATCAACAGACGCTTGGTTTTTATCCATATCAAGATACACACCAGACAATTTGCTATAAGCTTCTCCTGAGTTAAAACGATCACCAATTTCTTTCAATACGGGTGCCGCTTTTTCAGGGTTTTTAGCCTGACGCCAAGCAATAGCTAGAACATCCAAATACTTTTCAGAACGCTCAACAACTTTATCCTTCATGCCTTTTTCTAAAATTTTAGCTGCACGAAATGGAACACCCTCACCTATATACATATAAGCTAAGTTGACGACATCTTGTGGTTTTTTCAAACCACCCATAAGATAAATTGCATCCATCGCATGCCACTGATCTTGATCTCGCCCTAATACACCATAAACACTGGATAATTGAATCCAATACGTATGCTTAGGAAAGTTACGAACCATTTTTTCTAAGATTGCAACAGACGTTTTATAGTCTTCTTTATCAAGATATAAAGCATTTTGTAAACTATACCATTGCTCATCAGCGATTTTATCTCGCTCTTCAACCATACTAATCGCTTTATTAATATCGCGAATAGCACACTCTTTATCTCCTTTTTGATAACAAATAGATGCGCGCAACTGATAAATATCAGCACCCACATCATCAGACAAATCAATATATCGGTTTAAGTAATTAACTGAATCATCCAATTTATCAATGGTAAAAGACAGCTGCGAAACATACTTAAGTGCTTGCAGTTCAAGTCCAATCGGAATATCTGGAGACTGTTCTATCACTTTTTTGTAATATTTAATTGCACCATCAGTATCTTCAACTGAATACGAAATCCAAGCAAAGTAATTATATACTTGAGATAACTCGTACTTGTTACAATCATCACAACGTTTTTCAATTTTATTTAGTTCAGCAAGAGCTGCCTTTAAATCCGGCTCTTTACCAGAGCCTTCTTCAGGTGATGCATACTCAGCCACTTTAGCTAAATTTTTGAATATTTTCTCTCTCAGGCCTGGCAGCTTTCTAGTTTCTTGTTTTGCCGCTTCTGCTGTATTAACTAACGCAGAAGACACAGAGAATTTACGTGCAACCTGATCAACGAGCACAGGAACGGTAAATACTAAAGCAAACGCTGCCGCTGTGAGAATTGGTGTATGTAGACGCTTAATTATACTCATAATCCTACCAACTATTCTTCGGCCAATTGGAATGTAAATTTATTACGCACACCAGGAACCTCAATTGCCTCGCCATCGATAACCTTAGGCTTGTATTTGAATTTCTTGGCCGCTTTAACTGACGCACTAGCAAATACTGATTCAGGACAATCAACAACTTCAATGTTCGCTGTTTCACCGGTCTTAGTTACCGTATATTCAACGGTGCAATAACCACTTAAACCACGAGACATTGCACGACTTGGGTATTTAGGGGCAACCTTCACAATAGGTAAATAATCACCATCGCCACCAAAACCACCAATACCTGCAATACTTACTTTAACACCGCCAACATTAGGTGAAAAAGAAATTTTTGCATCAAGATCAGGCGCATCAAACTCTGGTTCAGGTAAATCAGGTGGTGGTTCATCTGGTTCATCTGGCTTATTCGGTTTTTGCGTGTCATATTCTGCTGTAATTTCACGTTCAGGCATTGTTATCTCAGGGATTTTAAACTCCTGAGACTCCTCTGGCTCACGCATATTACTTTCGATAAGCAAATGCATCAGCAACAACAATGATAACGTTACAACGACAGCGGGAATAAACGAGAAGAAAAATCTCAATATATTCATATCAGTTTACTTCTCCCCTGTTGCGATAGAAATTTCACCAGCACCGGCTTCCCGTGCAGCTAAAGCTACGTCAGTTAGCGTTTTGATGTTTGAACTCTTATCGGCCTGGATAACAATTTTACCTTTAGGTGTGTCAGAAAGAAGTACTTGTACTTGTCCTTTGACTTGACGAATATCAACTTCATTCTTATTGATCCAAACTTCATCTTCAGAGTTAATAGCAATTAATATTGGCGTTTTAACTGCATCAGACGTTGTTGCGTCTGGTCGGTCAATATCAATGCCCGGCTCTTTTACAAAAGAAGCTGTAACGATGAAGAAGATTAACATGATAAAAACCACGTCAAGCATCGGAGTTAAATCTATCGCTCCTACTTCTTCATCAGCTTTTGCGCTTTTTCTACTCATGACTACTCTCTTATTTAAAATCAAGTAACGAAGATTTAATGATCCATCGTCAAATGATCTTCTAGCAATTGGCTTTCGCGCTCAGCAATACGGTTAATAATCGTAGTACCAAACACGCCAGATAAAGCAGCAACCATACCAGCCATAGTTGGAATAGTTGCGCGAGATACGCCAGACGCCATAGATTTAGCGTCACCGCCGCCAGTCACTGCAAGAACATTAAAAACTTCAATCATGCCCGTTACCGTGCCTAATAAACCAAGCAGCGGACACAAAGCAACCATCGTTGACAACAAATCAAGATTCGCTTTAATTTTTTCAGTTACACGGGAGACCGTTGCATAGCGGATTTGACGTGCATTCCACGATCGGCGCTCAACACGCGCCTCCCAAGTGGTTAGCGATGTATGAACCAAACCATGCAACGCTCCCTTATAAAACCAAAAACGTTCAAACATTAAAGTCCACATAATAAATGTTAATGCGGCAATCCATTTAAGAATCGGACCTCCTTTGTCCACAAAAGACTGAATATCGGCAAGGGCCTCAAGTAAAGACACCATTAGTTGTCTCCTAATTAACTCTCAGCTTTTTCAGCAATTAAGCCTGCAGCCTGCTCATCCAAAATGTGAGCAATACGCTGAGCTTTACTATTTAAGAAGGTATGAATTAATACCGTTGGAATGGCAACAATCAAACCTAATACCGTTGTAACAAGTGCACCAGAGATACCACCAGCCATTGCTTTCGGGTCACCTGCACCGTAAATAGTAATCGCTTGGAACACCACGATCATACCGGTAACCGTACCTAACAGACCAAGTAATGGTGCAACCATTGAAATGATCTTCAATGTCGTCAACATACTTTCAATTGCAGGCTTTTCTTTGATAATTGCTTCTTCTAATTTCAACTCAAGGGATTCAACATCAATATTTGGGTTGTCCTCAGCTACTTTTAACACGCGACCAAGCGGGTTATTCGTTTTGGCTTTTTTAGCTTTAAGCTGGCCATTCACTTTGGCACTAACACCACTCAAAATAAGGAAACGCCACAAAGCAATCAATAATGCAACACCACCTACAGAGGAGATCACGTAACCAACACCACCACCTTGATGCCAACGCTCTTCTAAATCAGGGCTATTAATCAATGCTTTCAACAAGTCACCACCAAACGGTCCAGTAGGGTCAATTCCTACTTTCACAAAACCTGATGTAGCACCCTGTAAAACCAAGGCAGTATCACCTTTAGGTTGACGTGCCAACTCGTTTAATGTGCCACTCTTTTTATCATACTCAAGGTACTTACCATCAGAAACTAAGTTGTAATTACCAATACGTACAACATCACGTTGAGATTTATTACCTGATGAATCAGCAACTTCAGATGTGAATTTAACAATTTTGCCAGACTCCACCGTCTCACGCTGCAGCTCATACCATAAACGCTCAATCTCTTCAGAAGACGGAAGCTTGGTTTCACTGTTCATCTTTTCAATCAAGTCACGTAAAAAATCAGAACGACCTGGTAATTGAGCACTCACAATAGAGTTATCAATATTTGAGCGTAAATCACCAGCGGTAGACGTTAAGTGACCAAACAACTCTTTCAAAGAACCTAAACGTTCATCAAGTTGTTTACGCTTTTGTTGAACCTCTAACTCTTGTTCTTTATACGTTGTTTCCAAACGCGTAGAACGATCTTCTTCTGCTTTCTTGCTAGCTTCTGCTTGAGAAAGTAATTTAGCTTGCTGTGCTTTATCCTTACGGAACTCAGCTTCGCGTGTACGTTGTTCTTTTGTTTCACCAACTTTACTGTCTTTCACCATTTGTAACAGCTGGTCTAAAGATGCCGCTTTATCATCTTGCGCAAAAGTAGTGCCCGCTAAGGAAAGAGCACCAACAGCAATGGCGGTTAACAGAGTGTTTTTAACTAATTTCATCGTGCTGCCTCCGGAGCCAAAATAGGTAATTGCATAACATCAATAGAGGCTTGCTTCTTGGCAATTTTAATACCCTGCATAATAGCAGAACGGTATTCACCTGCATCTAGCGCAACCCAACCACCGGTTTTAGCATCCCATGCACCCGTTAAGTTTGTATCTTTGGTTTGATAAAGAAGAGCCACACGGCCAACCGCTAAAATATTAACCTGACGCTCTTGGCCATCAATGGCAAGTGTATCGGTATATGTTTCTACTTTACGGCCATATTCAGCTTCAATACTATAAGCTTCTAAGACTTGGCGAAATTTTTCCGAAACCGTCATCTTCGCACTGTCTTGGTTATCACGAAGCTGTTGAATACGCTTACGACGCTCTTCAATACGAAAAGGCATATCTAATTCAACAAATTGCTCAAGACCATCGAGCATTTTCAAGATCAATGGTTGGATTTGACGCTCTAAGATGGTGACCTGGCCAATCGACTCTTCAAGTTCATCAATAACTTTGCGCTGGCTATCAAGTTGACGCTCATATTGCGAATTATAGACACGAAGACCTTCAATATCTTTATTAACAGCTTTGAACTTTTGCAAAAGGTTTGTCGTTTCTTCAACAATAGAATCAACATTTTGTTGAGACTTTTGTGCTTGCGCCGTTTTATTTTGGCCAGCAGCCAAAATTTGATCAATTTTTTGATCGGCTTGCGTAGAGCCTGCAAACAAAGCTCCCACTGAAATCGCAGTAGACACCGCTACAGCTTTTATACCTAGTTTATTCATAATTCCCCCAACCTGGGTGCTCACATTTAAAGTTTCGACAAACAAATGTAGTACAACCTTCCTACAAAAGATGACTTAAGTAAAAATCAGATCAATAGACTACTCCATTCTCATGAGTGCTATCAAAGACAATCACACACAAATACAAAGCTCTAGAGCATCAACTTGATATTATAACCAGAGGTAACACTCCAATGGTAACACTACGATACAAGGTAACGACAAAGTAACACTCGTTCATTAATTAGTCGTTACAAATTCGCTCAAGTTCAACAAACGAATAACCTAGTGTGTTTGTTTCGTTTCCTGCAAAGTCTTCACGATACACCTCTTTCCAATCATTAGCATTGAGCTCTGGAAATACTGCATCCCCACTTATATTAGCGTTAACAACAGTAATAACAATGCGCTTAATCAAAGAAATGGACTGTGCGTACAAATCTGCACCGCCAACCAACATTATTTTGTTGACGTTTAAACGTTTTGCTTCTTTGGCTCCCTCTTCATAAGCAGATTCTAATGAATGAACAACAATAACACCATCAGCAGACCAATCGTTCTGGCGCGTAACAACAATGGTTGTTCTTCCCGGTAAGGGTCGTCCAATCGATTCATAGGTTTTACGCCCCATGACGAGAGGGTGTCCCATTGTTACCTTTTTAAAATGCGCTAGATCAGCAGGCAAAGACCAAGGTAACGTATTGTTTATTCCTATTACTCGATTTAAAGAATGAGCAACAACAATAACTTTCTCAATTTCATCTTCAATCACATCCACACCTTAAATCTACCCTAAAAACAACTCAAACAACAATAACTTAATATCATAAAGCAACAAAGAATATATTATTCATTACTTAAATTGATATCGGTGCAGAAATATGTGGATGAGCAACATAATCCGTCAACTCGAAATCATCGTATTCAAATGAAAATATATCTTTTTTCAATGGATTAATTTTCATTTTTGGTAGGGCAAGCGGCTCTCTCGCTAGTTGTTGCTCAACCTGCTCCAAGTGATTTAAATATAAATGGGCATCACCAAAAGTGTGGACAAAATCGCCAACTTCTAACCCTACAACCTGCGCAACCATCATCGTCAGTAGCGCATAGGATGCTATATTAAAGGGCACACCCAGAAAGATATCTGCACTACGTTGATATAACTGACATGATAACTTACCGTTAGAAACGTAAAATTGAAACATGGTATGGCATGGTGGAAGCGCCATGTTTCCGTTAGTAACATTATCTTGTGGTGAAATGGTTTCGTCAGGCAATAACGCAGGATTCCATGCAGAAATAATTAAACGACGAGAATGCGGCTTCGTTTTAATTAATTCTATCAACTGAGCAAACTGATCTATAACGTCACCATCTGCCGAAGGCCAAGAGCGCCATTGCGCACCATAAATGGGTCCCAAGTCACCTTCGGCTGTTGCCCATGCATCCCAAATTTTCACGCCATTATCTTTTAAATATTTTGTATTTGTTTCACCATTCAAGAACCACAAAAGTTCATGAATAATAGATTTTAAATGACATTTTTTTGTTGTCACCAACGGGAAACCATCAGACAGATTGAAACGCATTTGATAGCCAAACACACTAACAGTACCAGTACCGGTTCTATCTTCTTTACGGATGCCGTTATCGCGGACATGTTTCATTAGATCAAGATATTGACGCACAATTCAACCTATGGTTATTTCATGAATAGAATTTTTAAATACGATAATTTATTTTGCTTTTTGATTTTTTTCCGTGCCTCCAATGTCCTCAGATTTATTAAAGAACATGACATATACAAATATGGCTAAGCCCAAACCTATCATGGGCAGACTCAACAATTGACCACGCGTCATCCAACCAAACAATAAATCAGATTTTAAATGACTGTCAGGCTCACGCACAAACTCCACAATAAAGCGTGCAATACCATAAATAATTAAGAACAGAGAAGATACAGCTGCGCGCGGACGAGGCTTACGAGAAAACCAAAACACAATAGAAAAAAGTACGATACCTTCTAAAAAAGCTTGATATAGCTGTGAAGGATGACGAGCTAGCGCCTCAGGGTCTTTAGGGAAAACCATCGCCCAAGGAGCTGCAGGATCTGTTGCGCGCCCCCACAGCTCTTGCCCGATAAAATTACCTATACGCCCAAAACCAAGACCTATAGGCACCAATGGCGCCGTAAAATCCATAACCGTTAAAAAAGGCTTTTTGATTTTTCGCGAGTAAACAAG
>Ga0055584_100006688_pt1 | contig 11294 bp, 4 predicted proteins | sample OSDHelmetaG_FD_58716 | JGI IMG/M metagenome (GOLD analysis project Ga0055584, IMG submission 58716) | Pelagic marine sediment microbial communities from the LTER site Helgoland, North Sea, for post-phytoplankton bloom and carbon turnover... | ecosystem: Environmental > Aquatic > Marine >...
AATCTCCAGCTCATACGCTGCCTTGGCGACAACAACACGGTTTACGACCTCAGCGATTTGAGGCATGGTCCGTGCAATATCCATAGTCTTGTTCACGACCTTAGCACCAACGCCCCTATCACTTTTCCCTTGGCTGGCCTCATACAGTTCCTGCATAAATGTAGCATCGATAATGCCTTGGTCAGCTAGCGTTTGGATCATGTCGCCGGTAGGTGTGCCCTTATACTCAGCGACTACAAGGTCCAGCATATTTTCAGGTCCACTTTGCCAACCAGCTTTTGTTTTCCACAGTTCCTTGACTGCTACCTGAGTGACACCATTGTACGCTTTGAACAAAGCATCAGCACCTTTGAACCCATATTTGCCTATAAGGTATGGCTGAGCCACTAACATAGGTTGAGTCAAGTTGATCAGTGTGTAAGACGGTGACATCAAGAACCACGTGAACCCCAGCTTGGACATTACCGCGTCCCACTTGGATGTCTTGCGCTCGGACAACTCTTTGTTCCAGCGTTGGTTCAAAGTTCTTACTATCTTACCGGCCTTTATTTTATCCTTGGCTTCTGTGCGAGCGAACTTGTCAAGTTCTGACATAGCTTCAGCTTGATCAAACGATGTTTTCAAATCAGCCAGTGCCCATGACCCAGCAAAAGCACGCTCAGCAAATCCCCGGCGCATGTTGATCGACGCGCCTTTAACACGGTTACGCTTCAGCTCCGCTTTACGGAGAGAGTTAGCCAATAACATTTCAGTGAACGCAGTTTCCAGAGCCTTGAACTCTTGGCTGTTTTCGTCAAGCTTGCCCTTGGCTTTTTGTAATAAGGCCCCTGCTCCTGACCCCTCAACATGATTAGACGGTTGCTGTAAAGTGGACTCGACAGGACCATCTTGTCCGCGCATCTTGAAAGGGTTAGGACCACTGTTCAGCTGGTGCACACGTTTTCTAGCTGCACGCTCAGTTTCAAATGTCTCGTAGATTCTCTCTGAACGCTCGACAACCCATGACCCATCAATTTTGCGGGACTTTATTTTATCTAGTGGATGCTCAGCACGCAGAGCCTTAGCCGCCGCGTATGCTGATTTTCGGTCTGGGTGTGCCGGTGAAGTGGTTACCCTTTCCGCATCGACAGCAACGTCCCCAAATCGACGAAGTGGGAAGTATGGACCCTCGACCGAAGTGGAGAACAACACTGTTTCTAATGACTGCTTAACACCATCAGCCATATCAGCCATTGGGGTAAAATCTACGTCTGCAATATCAGCAGGTTCTTTTGCGTTGAGTATGGTTATCATGTCCGCAGCAGACAGCTGACCATCGAGCTTATTGGCCTTGGCTATTTTCTCGATAGTGGCCTTACGCATTTCAACACGCTGGTCCTTATAGAACTCCCGGACCTGACGAAAAATACTCTTAGCCCGGCCAGTAAGCTTATTGAACTCAGCTTGCGCGGCAGTGTGCCTTTCCTGATTACGCTTGATAGTAGCTGGGCTTTTCTTGTACCAAAGGTGCTTGTTCTTCATGCTGTAGAACGCGGCATCAGGGTGGATATTATTCAAGGTAGAATCCCGCATCAGCTTACCCAGCTGCTCGGTCATTTTATACCCGCCCTTGAACTTCTCCATTTCTTTCCAGAGCTTATCGATACTGCCAGCTTTTTGCTGCAACTCACGTGCAATCTGTGTCTTCTTTCGGTGAATGGCCTGAAGATTTTTAAGTAAATTCTTGCCATTCTTAACGAATCTGTGGGAGTGATTCCGAATTACCTGATCCATCGTGCTGAGGTTCAGCCGTACTGAAAACGAATTACTAGCATCCTTAGCAAATTCTTTTACATCCATTTTTCTGTTTATGATATCGCCCATGCCTTGCACAGTACCGCGAACACTTTGATGCTGAAGAACACGGAGTGATCCATCACCCTGCATCTGAGCCATCAGTTCTTCTTCGGTAGGATTGTACTCATTGATATCAGGTATCTGGCTGAGAGGTCGCTGAGTCACAGCTTGCCGTGGCACGATGTAAGGTGCCGCATTCTCTGCCCGGGCTTGAGCTATTTCAGTTGGGCTCATAAACAGGTTGTTGCTTAGTGTCAACGCTTCAGCAAGAGCAGATTTAGCTTCGACTGGAACTCCAAGCATATTTGATACGATGTCGATAAACTTTGTCCATAAGGTCTCACCCTTACCAACATTGACACCAGCCAGTGCACGTTGGAAGCTGGGATTAGTCATCGCTTCAGCGACGAACTCGTCGACATTCGTAAAACCATAGTCTTGCGCTGCGTATTTGCCCCCCTCACGCTCTAACTCTTTAATCACGCGCTTGCGTAAGGCTTCAAGCTTTAAGGCCGTAGCATTGTTTGTACGAATTGCCTCGCTTGTCATGGCATGAACCATTTCGTGCATGAACACCTTCACGCTAAATCCGTCACCCATAATGCTATCGTTCAACATGATCTTAGGCTCACCACTGAGCCCATTAATGAATGCACCGTTGGTCGTAGGTTTGGCAACTGTCCCCATTTGCTCTGGAGTAGCACGCATGGTCATTATTTTGGCCACGCCTATGTCCCGCATTCTCTGGATCAGAGTTTTATAGGGGTCACCTTCAGCCAGTTCAGCATCGATAATATCTAGGACATCGCTGGCTCGCACAACGCCGCGCTCGTCATAAACTTCGTCCAAATACCCTGCGGCTATTTCTCGCCCAAACATAATATTTTTGGCTTCGGGGTTACCGGCCAGTGACTTAGCTTGTGCTTCTGGCGCTGAGTCCATGTATGCTCGTGAGTCCTCAACATAAGCAAGCGCGGTCTCCGAAATCATAACCTCAGGGATAGTTTTTGTTTCCCCTGTCTTAGGGTTGATAAAGTCCATCGTCCCAACTTTTATGTTTCCTAGTCGCTGCTGACGTGCGTACTCCTTTTCAGTCATAACCCATGCGTTAAGGCCAACATCATCAGGACCTCTTTTGGTCACTGCGAACTCAGCAGCATTCTTTGCATTTGAAGGTGCAGCGAAAATACCCCGAATACCGTAGCGTGATGACCATTTCAAACGTGGGTCCATATTCAGAGCCGCAGTTGCGGCTTTCGAGCTGCCGTGCACCAGATAAACAAGGCGCTCCCCGGTCTCGTCAAAGTGCTGCTTGTTAAGCTTCTGCATATCTGCCTCAAGCTCAGCCACCAACTGCTCGTAATCAGAAACTTTTTTGCTGGGTGACCGATCTTCTAGCACCGTCCCATCAGCTAGATCAGCGAGGAAAGCGTTGTCTTCTTCACTCAGCTCTGAAGTCTGGTTTGTAGACGGGTTAGCGTTAGCATCAAGATACTCGTCGGCCACATCATAGGCATTCTGGAATTCCTTACGAAAATCGTTCTGCATGTTTTTAGCACCGACCGTCGAGCCCATACCCATAGCTGGCATAAACACGCGATCAATACCAGCATCACCCACTGCTTTCAGGACATTGGTCATTGCCTTACCCGCTAAATCTGGCGTAGCTTTTGGAGGCATACCTGATTCTTGATAAGTCACTGTCGGAGAAACTACCAGCCAACCCGGCTTACCCACGGGTATCGGCGTACCTTCTGGATAGGTGCGTATCACAAACGCCTCACCCAGAGGCATATCCCCATCATACAAAGCTTGCATCTTAGCCTGTACACGGTCTTGGATTTGGTCACCAAACATATCGACATAAGCACCATCGATATTCTTGCCAGCGGCCTTCATGTTTCCTTTCATGTAGCCTTTATTATTAGCCGGTGACACGACAGCATCCCCAGCTTTCATGCTGAGAGTAGCGATGTCACCCGCTTGCGTGGAGTTGGCAACAGATTGTGCTACGACCTCAGTACCACCCTTCATACCTACTGCTACGATGTCAATATCACTAAGCGTCTTCTTCGCTGGCTTGCCCGTATCTGGTATGCGCCTAGTCGCTTGTTCCTCAATCCATGTAGTGACGGGAGCCTCGGCAGCTGGCGTTGTGATGCCAAGACTTTCTTTACCCATAGGCGCTGGCTTTTTCGCTGTGGCTTTCTTTTTGGCTACTTCAGCTTTTAGCTTAGCTTCTGTGAGTGCAGGATCAACGATTTTGTTTTTGGCAAAAGCTTTTGATTCAGCTTCCATCTGGGCTGTTAACCGGGCCTTTTTCGCATCGGCAGTTTCAGCTCGTTTGCGTGGCTTCCTCTTTACCTTAATGACCGGCTTGATTTTTTTAGCAGCTTCTGCGGCAGCGGCAATTTCTTCTGCTTGCTTAACGGCAGCAGCTTCTGACTCTATTTTTTTGAGTTGCTTAGCTTTCAGTTTATCACTAACACTTTGTTCTTCTGCTGCTGCACGCTCAGCAAGGATGGCCGCTTCTTCCTCAGGGCTGCTGCGCTGGCTTTTTGCGTATTTTTTACTGATGTCTTCATCAGCTACCCCTTTGCCTACTACGTCTGTTCCACGGGCTTCGGCTTGTTCTGTTGTAAGTTTAGCCTCAACGTCAAGAATTTCTTTTTCTTCCTCAGTCACTTCCTCAGCAACAGGTTCCTCAACAACACCTTCATATTCAGGGGTAGGTGTTACGGGCTCGACAAGGTCCAAGTCCATATCAACGCTTTCTGCTACTACGGGCTCAGCAACAGGGGCAGCTTTCTTGCGGCGAGCCTTAGTAACTGCTGCTGCTTTCTTGGCTAGCGGTGCGACTACTTTCGGTATGCTCGTTGGGCCTTCATTTATTAAGCGATTAACTTCCGCACTCAAGCCCTTGTGGAACGTATCCAGTACAGGACCCCATCCACCAGTAGGTGACCGACGACCTTTACCACCCGGGTTACTCCTTCGGCCAGCGATAGGGCGACCACCACGCATATCGGAGGTAGCTTTGCTAGCTGTTTTGTTACCCGCTGCTTTGTGTAATATCGCTTTTAGCTGCTTAACGTCATAGCCTTCCTTCTCAAGCTGGGGTATTACATTAACCGCCATGGTTACCCATACTGAATCCGCAGCCATAAGCTGTTCTTCATTGCCTTTAGGCTTAGGCCCTGACTCGCCAGCATACTTATCAATAGCTGCTTGATGGTTTTCAAGACCTAACTGAACAACATCAATAGCTTGCTGTGTACCGATAGTCTGCGGCTGGCCGTACTCAAGTGTTTCATTGAGGCCAGCTTCCAAATCTGTCACAGGCGCAGTTTCTAAACCAGCCTCTAAATCAGTAGGTATTCCCCGGTCAGCAACAACAGCCTGTGGGTCTTCTACTGAGACCTCAGCACCACGGGGTTCGGCCACGGCTTCAGCAGCTGCTAACACCTCGCCAGCAGGATCAGCGACCGCTGACTGTACGACCGTACCATCAGGGTCCGTTACTACAACTGCGGGAGCGCCGGGAGTCTTACCCTGACCACCAATACCAGTGGCCCCAGCGATAACTGCTTGTTTAGCTGCTTCATCGCCATTCTGTATGGCCTCGTACAGGTCAGTTACTATCTGTATGCTTTCAGCAGATTCAGGAAACACTAAGGTGCTTCCATCGCCCAAAGCCATAGCTCTTTCACCTTCAGGAAGATCGGGTACTGCTTGCCCCTCAGGCAGATATACTGCCTTGCGCTCTGCCGCTGGGTCGCGCATGACTTCAAGTTGGCGCTCGATGGTCTCTGGAGCCTCAGGCACAACAGCCCCGTCAGGGACTAATGCTGCAGCCTCGTCAGCAGCCTTCATGTCTGCTACGACATACTCGTTGAGGTCCAAGTCCATATCGACACTGTCTTGCTCAGCTGGTGCTGAGAAGTCATCAACATAGTTTTCAGGCTCTGGCTTTTTACCGAGACCAGTCCCTTCAAGAATCTTATCAGCCATGTCGCTAAAAGTAGCTTTTGTCTTATCTATTCCACTAGCGATAGCTTCTTTTTCAGCAGCAAGGTTTCCAGCAGCAAGGTCCGAGATAGCGCCGGGAGTACCCAAGCCAGTACCAACACCCAAGCCAACAAGAAATGAGTGATTAGCCTCAGATAAATCGACACCAAGAATAGCGTCTTTTAGTGACATATTCTCTAACTGATTAGCATCGTAAGTCTGCTCAAGAATACTGGTCAGCCACTCTTGTGCACCTTCACCTAACGTGGTTTCAATGATGCGTGAAAATGCTTCGCCACCACCACCCTTTCTAAGGGCAGCATTCATTGGGATCATTTCAGGAAGTGCTTCAGCAGCGACTGCAAATAAGGCAGCATTTGATGCTTTAACGTGATCGCCGCCGGTCTTCTCCATCACTTCGCCATATTTGGCACCACCTACTTGCGCGGCGAGTGCGCCGAACATACCAACACCACCAGTGAGCGCACCCACCGCCAGTGGGCCAGACATGCCATACAAGCCCTCACCAACTTCGTATAGATACCCTTCAAACCCCTCTGCGTCGATCTGGTTTTTAGGGTCGTTCAGCATTAAGTCGCCACCTTCCTGCAACAGCTTGCCAGTCTCTTGCAATGAAGCGCGAACATCACCATCGATAACCATATCCGCAGCATCGACACCTAGTCCTACGATGTCACCACCAACTTTTTTGGCAACGTCACCAACATAATTAAGCGCGCCTTGTACTGACCAAATTGGATAGTGGGTTTCGTTACCCATCAGTGACCAGTCGTATTCACCAGTACCAGCGTCTGCAGCGGCCATCGCCAAGCCGCCAACTGCCTGTGCGTTTCTGATATTGCCTCTATCGACCAAAGTACCAATATTTTCAGAAGTGGTCTTCTCAGGGATACCTGATGCTACGGACTCATTCCTAGCTAATAAAGATGGTGGTTTAGGGGCATCCAGCTGAAACCCCGGGGGAAGCGCACCCGCAGTTTGTTCCTCGTCTTCATCGAGTACGAAACCGGCTGGAAGTTGAGCCGCCACTAGATGGGAATCCAGTCAGTACCATCCCACTCTACTACTTCCCCTGTGGTCGGGTTGGTCGCTGTTGCTCCGATCGCAGGACCAGCAGTCGCGGCAGTCGCTGGGGTAGCAGCTGGGGTGCCCGGGGCTGGTATCGCTGAAGCTGGTGGTGCAACTTCTGATCCATCCTTCGGTTCATATTGCTGCTCAAGGCTAGCCCACATATCAGTGATAAGTTTGTATCGCTCTTGCTCACGCTGGTAAGCTTTTTCAACAGTTGGGTTGATTGTATACTCGTTACCTTTACTCCTAGCAAACTCTGCGCGTTTGTTTTCTGAAGCCATAGCTTCATCTGCAGCTTCCATGCTCTTAGCAGCAGTGTTCATCCTCTGCAACAAATCGTTACGCTTGGCGAAATAGGTCTTGCCAGCTGCCTTAGTACCACCACTTGCATAGTATGCGGATTTAGCTTCAAGCTCCTTAATTTCAGCCTTAGTCTTTTGGCGTTCTAGTTCGCGCTGGGCACCACCCTGAATATTATCAATCTGCTCTAGTTTCAGCTTAGCAGCGTCAATTTCCATATCCGCTTTCATTTTCTCAATAGAAGACTCAGCCTTGTTAATATCCGCTTCAGTCATATCGTCAGCACGCTTGGAAGCTTTAACCAGTTCCTCCATGTTGCCCACGATTTGCGCGATCTTCTGGCGAGATTCCTCGTTCTGTACGCCAGACCTAGTCGCGTCAATAGCAGCTTGACCTTCCTGCATCTTCAGTCGGCGCTCACCAAGGGTCATATCGTTACTGACTTGTTCTGATAGGCGACCTTCGGTGATATCAAAGCGGGTACGATCTTCTGCAGCTGCAGCTGCGTCGAGTTCCGCTTGACGAACAGCGTCAGCGTATGCGACAGGGTCCTCAGATATCCTGACGATGTCAGCCATATCTTGTGGACCAATAGGCTTACTTTCTACCAGCTGTCCAGTATCCTCGTTGTATATATTTGCAACCAGTTTTCCGTCAACTTCTTCAATCTCCGCACGGTTGCCATCAGGGAAGCTAGTGTACGCTTCCTGTAGGGCATCCTTAGCGGTCCTGAGGTCACCTGCCCTCATAGCTGCCATAGCAGTAGCTGCGTTCTCACGCAACGAACCCTGCTTTGTAGAGGCTATGTGGGCATTAGCGTCTGCAAGTGCTTTGGGTCCCATAGCCCCGGCTTTTTTCCGAATACCTTCTTCCCAAGACTTCCAATCTTTACTGGTAGTGGTCTTCTTCCGCTTGCCCATTTGCTGCACCGCAGCCTCAGATTCAGGAATAGCAGTTACTTGGTGGGGATTTGCTATCACCGGCTCATCAGCAAAGTCAGCAGTCTGGTCTGCGAGCATGTTGCTTTGCTCTGAAGCAACCATTTGTGTCGTCTGCTCAGCTTCAGGAATAGCTGCCATCATAGAACCAAGTTCTTCTTGGTCTCGAATGCCTTTTTGCTCTTGCCCGAATCTGTATCCCGCAATGCCCTGATTGACAGCATTAGTGAGCCCTAAATCTTGGACTCTCAGTGCATCAGCACTTACCCATTTAGCCATTTCAATTTGCTCCTACTGCATTCACTGCATTCGGTGGCGGCGGGTATTTATCCGCTGGCCACTTAGTTTCCGGACCTGCATAAGCGTGAGCACGTGGGTCTCTGGTCATTTGGTAGCCAGCCCGTATATCTGGATTAGTTGGTATGGCTGAGACCTCCCCACCAGCTGCGAAACTTGGGCCATCATATACGGGTGTAGGAGTATACCGTGCGTTAGGGCGAGCCCTCATCGCTGGTGCTGGTGCTGGTGCTGGTGCTGGTGCTGTTACGACTGGGGTTACAACCGGCTGCGCTTCTGCTTGGTTAGCACGAAGCTGGTCGAGGCCACTAGCGATAGCAGCTGCCCCTCTAGCCATACCGGAACGTGCTGCGGGTTGCTCGATATCTACCCAACCGCCTTGAGCAAAACCCATTACCTCGCCACCTTTGTACATACCCATATCTGGTGCTACGGCCTCAGGAGGTGGTATGCCTAAAGCTTCATCGGTGACCTGTGCAGTTTGCTCACGTTCAGCAAGTTCTTGCTGCACCTTCACGATCATCTTGTCGAAAAACTCTGTTCCTTTGCGCTTAACAACATCAGCTGGAATGACGAATTCACCATCGGATAACTTGGCATCAATAGCGTCATCGGTCGGGCCACCCGGGCCTTCAATTTCGCCACCTTCAGCCATAAATGGAATAGCTGCGGCACCGATAGTCGCGACAGAACCCAACATATCACCACCCGCAGCATTTTTATTCGATTGGTTCGCTGCGGCAGTCTCCGCTTTAGAGCCAATTGCGCTGCCCCACGCATCTAATGCGGCGTTACCTTGCCCATACAATTCACCAGCGTCTTGCCCATACGTGGGGATAGCACTAGCGCCAGCTGCAAAGTTACTTTTCCCCTGTGTATCGAGGCCGCGACCTTGGTTTATGGTCCCTTGCTCAAGCGCCATGCCTGTCTGCTCTACACTACGGCGTGCATCGGTAGCAGCGCCAGCTTTCGCTTTCGCTTCCTCCATACGAACACCCACATCAAGGGCTTGGTTTCTTGTTTGAGAGGGATCAACACCATACGACTCTAACCGACGAAGGGCGCTTTGCCGCGCGGCTTCGGATTGTGCGGCAACTTCCGTCTGTGCGGCGGCGGCTTCGGAAGTCCGTCTTTCCGCTGTGTCAAAATTCTTAACCTTATCAAGATACTGTTCCTCAATTGGTTGGTAAAGTTCCTCGTATCGGGCTCGGTCTTCACCAGCTCGGCGCATTGAGTCCTCGGAGTAATCCAGCATTGAATCATCAATGCCAGATAGCCGGTCCCTGTTTTGCCGCCATTGTTCTTGATCGTATTTTTGGCGCTCATCGGCCATCCCATACTGCGATTCAAGCTGGGCTTTCGAGATTTCGCCAATCTCGTCAAAGCCTTTCAGCGCATCACTAGTGCCAGAAGGTGTGGATTTCTTTCCCATTACGCTGCCTCTTTATACAGTTTTTCCATGCGTAGCCACTTGCATTCGGCCCGATACATAGTAAATATTATCAAATCCCCATCATCAGCACCGCCTTTTATTCGGCACTGCTCGGTAAACCCAGCCTGTAAATTCATTTTCACAGCTACAGGATTGCCCGTAGACACCCTTGATGTCACGATCTCACGACCATGTACGATGAAAGGAAAGTGGAAACATTTGAACAAAAACTCCTTAGTCAGCCAGTAGCTGCCCGGGGTCCCCGCGCTGTGCATTTCCACCATATTCTCGGACCATCCGTCATACCCAATGGCCCCAATCAAATCTTGTTTCTTTTCATCGAACTGCCCGATACAAATAAACTCTGCCGTAGGGATGTATCCTATCTGGTCGCAAAGCCAGTGCTTGATTACACCTTGGGGTTCAACGATAAGCATTATGGGATACCAGCGTCTGCTAAGCGTTTTTCAATATCAGCTACGCGTTGCTCCAGCGTTTTGCCAGTAGCATCGACGACCCCTATATTAATCATGTCCTGCACAGTAGTGAAGCTGTCGAGTATGTCGCCTTGCTCCCGGCCTTGTATCCTAGCCCGTTCATTCAATGCAACTACAGCAGAATTCAGTGATTGAATAGATGCCTCTGGCATGGGTAGCCCCGGCCATCTACGCTTACCAAATATTCCTCTGAAAATTGGTGGGCTAAACATCAGCTAACCCCTTACCAGTTTCAGCAACAGTAATTGAATACACCCTACGTCTACCCCTGACTTCGAATGTCCAAATATCATTCTTGAACCCACTCGGTAGCTTTATCATACGCTTATCACTGACCTGCTGCGAATAAACGATTCGGTCATCAGCCCAAACTGTAAAAGTTACATCAGAATTTCTTTTGAGCAGCTGCGCGAGGTCGATCAGTGGTGACCCACCTATGGCAAGTCTATTCTGTGGGACCAAATCGAATGGTGCTGGCATTTCCTGCACGTAAGAGCTACCCATGGCACTTGACCCAATGGGGTGAAGTCTGGTCTTTATGCGCTCGGTATTGTACTCACGAGCCGCTATTGCTACGTTCTCAATATCTTTTATCACATCAGCTATAGAGCACATATCAATCACTGCGGCACCGAGATTGCAGGGCTTTTGGAAATAAAATTCTTTGGACTTCCATTGGTAAGCTACTCGCTCGCGCATAGAATCGTCCCAGAGATAAACTGCCCCAGACCTGAGAACATAAACCTCGCCGGTACGCTCGTCAGTCTGGATCATGTCGACACGGTTGAACGAATCGAACTCAATAAATGCTTCCTGTTCATCCCCCGGGTTAATCGATATGCCTTTATTCTCAGTATAAAAGCCAAGCCATTGGTCTTCATACTGTGCGGCCTT
>Ga0055584_100006689_pt1 | contig 11294 bp, 6 predicted proteins | sample OSDHelmetaG_FD_58716 | JGI IMG/M metagenome (GOLD analysis project Ga0055584, IMG submission 58716) | Pelagic marine sediment microbial communities from the LTER site Helgoland, North Sea, for post-phytoplankton bloom and carbon turnover... | ecosystem: Environmental > Aquatic > Marine >...
CTGCGTCAATCTTTTTGAGTTCCTCTTTTACCTTTTCCTTTTCCGTGCCTTCTGTACTCTCTAATTTTTCGCGTAAGTCCTGCACGCGCTTTGACTTGTCGTTGATGAAGAGGAGGTATTCGTAAAAACTCTGATTTTCAACGGATGTCTTCACCTTCATGTTCTTCACATAATCGCCTGCTCGGGTCTCCATTTCAATCTTTGGCTCGTTCACCACGAATTCGAAATAAGACTTACGGTCTGACATGATGATCGAGTAGATGCCCCCGCCGATCTCGTCTCCTGTGAAGTGGACGGTATTGCCATTCTCGACCAATCCCGTGTCAAAATAATACTGTTTTCCTCCGTAGTAATTGGCCATGTACACCACGCTGTCAGTGCTGTCGCTCAATCCGGAGATTTTGAAGGTGAAATCGTAATTCCGAATGGGCTCTTGACCAAATAACGAAGCCGAAGAGAGGGTGATGAGGGTAGCGAGGAAGAGGTGTCTCATGATGATTTGTAATATGCTTCAAAGCAATTCAAAATTGCTCTGTGATAAAAGTCCTTTTAACGTTGGTTTAACAGGAAGATATTTGTGATGTTTATGTGACCTATGTTTGCACGCTGCGTCTTACGAATAAACAATCTTCTATATGGACAGACTCTTCTATTTCGCTGTGGTTGTCTTAATGTCCGCGCAAGGATGTAAAAAGGACGGGTGCAATGATCCCTTAGCCTTTAATTATGATCCCGAGGGAACTTCGGTAGAAGCTTGTGTCTGGGAACCTGTTCCTGTTGAAGTTTCCTTCACTACTAGTTATGGTGATGTCGCTGTGACGTCTGGAGCAAACCCTACACGGTTGACCACGGATGACGGCCGCTCTCTACAAATCGACTATTTCGGCGTCTACTTAACGGAAATGGCCTTTGTGGTGGATGGTAAGGCTGGTCTATTAGGGAACGGCACGAATGATTGTGTGGAGCGGGAGCAAGACGCACATTTGATGTTAGAATCAGATCGAACGTATACGGGATCCTTTCTTCCCAATGCAGACGCAAACGTCACGGCCATTCGCTTCAACGTAGGCGTAGACTCGTGCAGGAACGTAGGATTGGATCCTAGTACAAAGTTGAGCGGACCGTTCGCTCCTAAGTCGCCGACCATGTATTGGTCATGGGCGTCAGGCTATCGTTTTGTGACCATCGAGGGCATGGTAGATGCTTCTGCATCCGCGGATGGGTCTGATCTTCAAAAATTTGAATACCACACTGGTATGAATGCTCTTTTAAGAACCGTTGAGATCCCCATGGAAGAATTGACGGTGGAAGATGGGAAGGTCATCGTCCACCTCAACCTTGATTTCAAGCAAGTGCTATCCAATGTTGATTTCACGGCTGAATTGGTCACGCATACCATGGATAATATGCCGCTTGCAATGAAGATTACAGAGAACACCAAAGAAGCTTTTACTCTTGATTAAACGTTTCGTTCATAGCTTATTAGGACTCTTCGCACTTTCAATTCTGTTGAGTTTTGGGGCTTGCAAAGAAGATCCGCCAGCGCCGCAACCCGTAGAAAAGGATCCGATCGTTTCCATTCGGTCTGAACTCGTTAGCCAAGGTTCGGTCTATAGCATTGATGATGAGTTTACGGATGCAGAGGGAAATCGAGTGAAGTTAGTCGCCCTCAAATTCTATTTGGCTGACATTACGTTCATCGATGATAATGGAGGTCGAGCGGCCGTCTCAGAAATTGAGCTGTTTGACCATAAACCCATAGACGCAGCAATCACTACCCCACAATGGCCAAATGTGTACAGCTACGCCTTACCAAAAGGAACCTATTCGGCCATTGAGTTTGGCCTAGGTGTGCCCGGTGACCTCAATGGTATTGACCCTGCCACTTATGACAATGATGAGGCTTTGAGCATCTACAGCAACATGTACTGGTCATGGGCGTCGATGTATCGTTTTGTGATTTTAGAGGCCAAGATGGATACAACTGGTGGGGATAATTTTGACCACGATGTGATCTTCCATTCGGGTTTGGACCAATTGTATCGCCCTAATATTGAGCGCAAGGTTCTCTTCTCAGCTGAAATGGATTCGGAGTCAGAAGTGGTGCTCCAATTGGATTGGGAGAAGGTTTTTTACCAAGGCGATGAAGGCATCGATATTCGAGCGGAGAATATTACCCACACTGCCGATAACGCCGAAGACCTTGACCTTGCTGCTAGGTTTACGAACAACTTGGTGGAGGCCATATCAGTCAAACAGTGATTTCCGAATGAAGATTACAGTTGATAGTCAGCAATCTCACTTTTTACTTCGGGAAGCAAGGATAGGAAGGCTTCAAATTTTTCACGGATCTCTGAACTGGGCTTTTCATCCTTTCCCATGTCTTCCAGTCCCTGCAGGAACGCGGTCATTCGCGTCATTCCCAAGCTTCTGAATCCGGACTTTACTTTGTGCGACGCTTTACGAATGGCGTCGTGATCGACTGAATTTACCGCCTGCTCGAGCACGGGTACGTCTTGCTCAAGCCCCAGAAGAAACACATCCAAAACCTGCCCGATAAATTCAGGGTCGTCTGAAACATTTTCTTTGATGTAGGTGAGGTTCAAATGCGCCATGCGTGCAAACTTAACGGCTTTCCTATAAGATTCCGAAAACCAAATGAAAACCGCAGCTGACCTTAATCGGGGAGGCGATGTATTCACCGAGGGCGCCTCCGAATGCTTCCTTTAGGTCAACGGCAGTAGTCCTTTGCCGATAATCTGTAAGGTAGGATCTGTTTTCCTTATAGCCGAGTCCGAAGAACATATCTAATCCAAAATCGTCGTCAGCCATCAGCTGAACTCCGACCAATCCGTTCAAAGTGAAATTGGTCCATTCCTGACGCGGGAAATTTTGATCTTTTGGTTTCCAAGTTGCCGCGGCGTAGGATGTATGTATGGCAACGTAGATGCCACTGGGCGTCATCAATTCCTTCATCGATTTCCCATCGCTCATCTTGATCAAATAGTAGCGAGCTTGCAATTGAAAGCGGTATCCAGGAAATTCATACTGACTCGCTTGTGCCTTGATGCTGTCGTCGGCGAGGGCATTGATGAGCAACGACCGGTTTAGGTAGCTCCCTACTACTTGGTAAGAAAATCGCTCGCCACCTACGACCTCAAAGCCGAGTCTGTATTCCGAAGTATTGGGAATCGGGCCGTGAAGGATAGGGATGGGATTGAATTTAGCGTAGAAGCGTTTCGCCTCTATCACGGGCTCCTTTGAGATAAGAGTAGGTCTTGGAGGATTTGATTGCGCAAAGGAAAGCGTCGCGGTCGAAAGCAATACGAGTACAGCGAGTCCCCAACACCTAATAAGGCATGCGTGCTTTCGGAGCAGTGGCAAGGGAGCCAAATGCTTGTTGAATGTACTTGTAGTGTCCATAGGTTGCGATCATAGCCGCATTGTCTGTACAAAACTCGAACTTAGGAAGGTATACCGAACACCCTTCGTCTTCAAATTCCAACAAACGATGCCTTAATAAACTATTGGCCGAGACACCGCCGGCAATTCCGATGTGCTGAATCCCCGTTTGCGCTATGGCGAGCCGCAGTTTTTGGAGTAAAGTTTCTACGATGGTGTGCTGGACAGATGCGCAAATATCAGCGAGGTTTTCTTCTACAAATGCCGGATCTTTCTTTACGTGATCTCTAACGAAGTAAAGTACGGCTGTTTTGAGTCCACTAAAGCTGTAGTTTAAGGAGGGTGTATCCGAAATTGGAAACACAAATCGGTGAGGATCTCCGGCTTTTGCATGGGCATCGATTAGCGGCCCGCCGGGGTAGGGAAGGCCTATTATTTTGGCGGCTTTGTCAAATGCTTCGCCGGCGGCATCATCAAGTGTTCTCCCGATAACGGATTGTTCTAAAGGATTGTCAACCTGCACTATCTGCGTATGACCCCCACTCACCGTCAAACAAAGGAAGGGAAGAGGAGGTTCGCGCTGTTCGGGCGATTGAATGAAATGCGCGAGCACGTGTGATTGCATATGATGCGCTTCAATCAATGGCTTGCCAGTACTGATCGAGAGCCCCTTAGCAAAACTGCTCCCTACCATCAATGCTCCAATCAACCCCGGACCCACGGTATAGGCAATTGCATCGATTTCTTTGAGGGTAATTCCAGCATCCTTAAGTGCCCGATCAATCACCGGTAAAATATTGCTCTGATGGGCCCGAGAAGCGAGCTCAGGTACAACTCCGCCGTATTGTTCGTGCACGTCTTGATTGGCAATGTAATTGCTCAAAACGCGACGGTCGCGTAGCACCGATGCAGACGTTTCATCGCATGAGGACTCAATACCGAGTATCGTGATGTGCTCCAAGCTTTCGCGTAATTTTGATGACTTGACTAAGGTGAATAAACAGCGACACAAAACTACCAAAAAGGTACTGAGGCTATTGGCGATGATCATCGCAACGTTGCTGATGATTCCGATCGTAGCAGCCCTGCTGCTTTTCATTCCGTCTATCCAAAACTTTGTTGTGCAAAAGGCGGTTCATTTCGGCAGTCAAGCATTGCACACTGAAATCCGATTGGGAGGAGTCTACATCGAACCGTTTCGAACACTGCGTTTGGATGAATTGCTGATTCGAGATCAGCAGCACGATACGCTCCTTTATGTGGAAGCCCTGAAGGTCGACCTAACTCGATTCGACAGGGAGTCTAACTTCTTGGCGCTGGATGAAGTGACATTGGTGCATCCCTACTACAACCTATACATACCAGAAGGCGACTCGGTAACCAACATGCAATTCTTGATCGATGTTTTTAAGACGGATGCGCCCGATACCCATCGGGTGAAGTTTGGAATCGCATGCGATAATCTTACGTTGGATGGCTTGCGCTTTGATTTCAACGATAATAGGGTCGAACCTCTCGGTGGAAATAGGGTAGACTTTAATCACCTCGCCGTTCGGTCGCTTTCTGGGCGAATCAGCGACATAGAAATTGGAGATTCAATCATGGCTTCAATACATGGATTGCACCTCGCGGAGCAAAGCGGGTTTCGTGTGAGATGCCTTAACTCCAATGTTGTCTTCGCGACTGACAGGGTTGAGTGTAAGGACTTACAAGTGGTAGCCAACCTCTCGGTTTTGGAAGGAAGTTACTCCATGTATTTTGATGATTTCCAATCCTTTAAATCCTTTTTCACCGATGTGCGCCTCGAGGCATCCCTGTCTAAGGCACGCATCCATTATTACGATGTAGGTTTTTTCAGTGAGAGTGTCCGAAATATGCTCACGCCCATGCAATTCAAGGGAAGGGCATCGGGAACCTTGAGCGACTTGCGAGGTGAAATCGACTCCTTGTACTTTGCTGACCACGGCTTTCTCTCCGGAAAGGTTCGGTTAAGGGGACTTCCGAACATGGATGAATTCAACATCAACGCAGACATCGATCACCTAGAAGTGCGTGCATCCGACATCGAGCGTCTTCGAATCCCCACTCCGAGCGGTTTTCAGATGTATTCGCTGCCTGAAGAGCTAGACCGTCTGGGTACGATAGGGTTTCAAGGGAAGTTCATGGGCTTCATCAGTGATTTTGTAACGTTCGGACACCTCACTACGGCCCTAGGAAATATGGAGGCCGATATGAACATCAAGACGGGAGGAGATCAGCTCGCATATTCTGGCGAACTAAAGACCAAGTCGTTTGACTTGAGGAAACTGGTCAATGACCCTCTGTTTGGATTGACCGCACTGGATATAAAGGCCTCAGGAGTGGGCGTGGATGCTAAAACAATGAAAATCCAAGCAGAAGGACGAATAGATCGCTTTGATTTCAATGGGTACTCCTTCCAAAATATTACCGTAGACGGGTCTGTTCTGAAACAAGTGTTTGAAGGAAGCCTTTCCATGGCAGACCCCAATGCGGCGTTTGATTTCGTAGGGAAAATCGATGCGAAACCTGAGGTGCCGATTGTGAATTGCGTCAGCAGGGTCACTCAATTAAAACTAGGTCCACTCGGCCTCGTTCCTGAGGATACGTTCGGCGTGGTTTCGGGACGCATGACCTTGAATATGCAAGGCCTGAACAAAAGCAACCTTCACGGTGCTCTAACGGTGCGTGATTTTGAGTATTCCTCAAAAGATCAGAAGATTAAACTGGACAGTGTTGTATTGCTGGATGAGCTTTTAAACGAAGGTCATCGCATAGAATTGATGAGCGATGTTGGACGCGCACGTTTCGCTGGAAAGACAAGTCTTTTCGACTTACCATATGCCTTTTTGCTCATTGCGCAGGAGTATGCTCCTGCTGCAGTTGAAGGAATAGAATTGGGCAAGGTAGACACAACCCAGGTAGTGGATTACGACCTTTTGGTTTACGATAGTCGACAATTGGAGAAGTTCATTTCACCCGACTTTCACTTGGGTGGACAAGTGCACATCACTGGTAACCTGCGAACGCGAGATGCCTTCATGGATGTGCATTTAGACACGATATCTTGGAGGTATGGAGATTTGGCGATGAGCAACCAGACCGCTGTTGTGTCTCCCGGTGGAAAAGGGCTGCGGTTTGATGTGAATGCCAGTGCTATGGCTTTAACCAATAGTTTCTTCCTTGAGAACCTAAGCTCTCGTTCATTGCTTTACAGCGACACCTTGGAAAGTGATATCTATTGGGATAATAATACTTCTCGATCTGACAGTGGGGCGGTCAGCTTGCTCGCGTATCGCTCAGAAGACTTCCCCATGAATATAGAGTTGAATCAGTTCTTTGCGCGCATCGCTGATGCTACATGGATATCTGAAAAGCAAGCAATTCTGCGTTCAGACAGCACGCGACTTTTAATCCAAAACCTAGACATTCAAAGCGGATTAGGACAAATTACCTGCAATGGTGAAGTCTCTGCACGCAAGGATGCTGACCTCTATTTTGATGTTCGTCATTTCAACATGGCATACATCAGTCGATTTGGTCTTGTAAGTAACGACGTTCATGGCTATTTCAATGGAGAGGTCAACGTGTATAAGCTTCAGGAATCGATTGTGGCGGAAACAGACCTCACCATTGACTCGCTCATCGTTGACGATTTTGACATTGGGAGCATCACCGGAACTTCCAAATACAGCTCAGAGCGAAAGGCGGTTGAACTCAACCTGGAGCTGAGCTACAAGGAACAACGGAATGTTCGTGTGATGGGGGAGTACTATCCCTTGCGCGATCAGGATCAATTGGACTTAGAGGTGGCACTGAATCAGTTTCGCGCTTCGATCATTGAACCCTTTGTGAGCAATTACGCCCAGCAATTGGAAGGTGTGATCAACGGCTCGGTAAGCGTCTCCGGCAACATCTCCGCGCCTAAACTGGTCGGCGCTATGAAGCTGAAGGATGGCGCTGTGCAGGTTGATTATTTGAAAACCTACTATAAGGTGCCAGAAGCGACTGTTAGTATTGATGATGATATGATTACGGCTGACTGGATCAAGGTACTTGATCCGAAGGGGAGCGTCGCTAGACTGAATGCTTCTGTCTACCATGAGCAGTTCAGAAACCTAAACTACGAAATCTTCCTGAGCGCCGAGAATTTCATGGCGTTGAATACCACGATTGCAGACAACGAGGCCTATTATGGAGTCGCAAATATTACTGGAGATGTTACCGTTAGTGGTGTACCTGGATTTACAGAGATTTCCGTGGATGCATTCACGAACAAAGACACCAAGCTTTCCATTCCTCTGGATGATGGCGGCGAAATAGGATCGATCGATTATATCCGTTTCGTTCAGCCCAAAGAGAAAAACAAGCGACGCATCACAGAAGCGGTTACACTAGAGGAAGAGAGAAACAGTCTCAACCTTGATTTTCAATTGGCCGTAAATGACGATGCAGAAATCCAAATCATCTTTGATGAGAAGATTGGTGACATCATCAAGGTGCGTGGAAATGGAGACATGCTTATGCGGATCGATAACCGGGGTACGTTCAACATGTATGGAGATTATACCATGACGGGTGGTGATTACTTGTTCACACTTCAAAATGTTGTCAATAAACGATTTACAGTGCTTCCTGGAAGTAAAATTTCATGGTCAGGATCGCCTTTGGATGCGAATGTTAACCTCACCGCAAATTATAACCTCAGGGCCGCTCCCATCAACTTGACCGCTTCAGTGGGAGATACTTCAGAGGTGTACAAGCGAAGGATGCCCGTAGATGTCAAATTGAAAATGGAAGGAAAACTCCTTGAGCCAGATATTTCTTTTGACGTTGACCTCCCAAGTCTACCTGAAACGGACATTGCCAATCAACTCTTGGATGTAAGAACGACCAGCAAGCAGGATATGAATGAACAGGCGTTTGCACTGCTTTTGACGAATCACTTCTTTGCGCAAGGAAGCGGGGTTTCTGCGTTGGGCGTTGCAGGTCAAACTACCACCTATGAAATGATGAGCAATCAGTTCAGCAACTGGGTGTCGCAATACTTCGATAACATTGATTTCGGTGTCAACTATCGTCCAGGAGATGAAAATGCTGCCAATCAGACGGAAGTGAACCTCTCAACAGAACTGTTCAACGATAAAGTCTTGGTCGAGGTGAACGGAAGCGTGCAAGGCAACAACGGATCTTCTCAGGATGCGAACAACGTGGCAGGTGAATTCAATATTGAATACAGGATCAATAAGTCGCTCCGGGCGCGTGTATACAATGAGGCGAACAACTATAACCCAACCAACTTGAACCAATCTCCTTATACGCAGGGTGTGGGTGTTTTCTATCGCAGGGAATTCGACTCCTTTTTAAAAGACTTCTTTAAGAAAGACAAGCGACGAGATATTACCAAATGAAAAGGCTGGATGTCGATCCAGCCTTTTCATATGTTCGTCGTTCTCTTACTGAATGATCACTCGCTGGTCTATTCTTATATTTAATCCTTTTATCGTCATCAAGTAGATACCACGCGGCGCCTCTGAGAGGTCAAGTTCGGCGATGGTGACGCCACTGCTGCCGGTACGAACCGTTGTAATGAGCACATGTTGACCTGCGGCGTTCAGCACTTGAACATCGTAGTTCCCAGCTTCAAAACGCTCCATTTCAACCATGAACCTTCCTCTGTTCGGATTCGGGTAGATGCGTAGAGAAGCGTTAGATCCATTGCCCAAATCCGCCGTTGTTACGTTGATACATGTGTCATAAGCTACGATTACTTGATCGGTGCCGATGCATCCAGGCACATCACTCACGCTCACCTTGTAGAGGCCTCCAGTGAATACATCAATCGATTGTGTGGTGTCACTGGTAGACCACAAATAATTGTTGAATCCTTCACCAGCGTCCAAAGTCACTACTGGGCTGAAGTCGTCTACACACACAATCGTGTCATTTCCGAGGGCTACTACTGGAGGTGCGACGAAGGCTACTAAAGCGGTGTCGGCCGCTGCACAGCCGACTGCGTTACTTACGGTTACTGAATAGGATTGCCCCGCTGTTACCGTAATGGATGGTGAGGTATTTCCGGTGTTCCATAGGTAAGTGACGAAGCCGTTTCCCGGGGTGAGTATTACTTCATTGCCTATGCAGCTCGTAACATCACCGCCCAAGCTGATGGAAGGTGCTGTAAATATGGATGTCACCTCAACATCACCTACTGCAATGCAACCGTTCGTATCCGTTACAGATATGGCATACGTGCCGTTGTAAAGGCTAAAGGCCGTGTCATTTTGCTGTGACAGATCATCGTTCCAAGCATAAGTGAACGGACCACTTCCAAAGGCATCCACATAAGCATACGCAATGTTCTCATTGGAACAATTATTCGTCGTGCTGTAAATGGCCAGTGACGCGGCGCCCAAATTACTCAAGGCGATACTCTCAGAGGCCGAGCATCCTGCAGAATCTGTAATAGATACCGTGTAATATCCCGCAGGGAGGTTGTTCACGAAAGGCAAGGGGGTTGCAGATGAATCATTCCATAGGTAGCTTGCTACTGGTCCTTGGGTATTCGACACCGAAGCCAATGCACTTCCGTTTGAGTCTCCACAATCAGGTTGAATACCTGCGATGGATATGGTGATTGCGGTTGGTTCAAGAACGTTGAAAGGAACAGTGACTACACAGCCACTGTCGTCCGTCACGGTCAAGTCGTAATTACCTGCCAACAACCCGCTTTGATTGGTTCCGATTCCTCCATTACTCCAAGCATAAATGAATGGAGAGGTTCCATTGGTTACCGTAGCTGTGGCAGATCCACTCGCTTCAGCGTTACAATTCGCGTCAGTAACGTCAACCGACACTGCAGGAGCGTTGATGTTGTCCACGTTGAAGGAGGCTTCTATGGAGCATCCCGCGCTGTCCGCAATGGTTACGGCGTAAGTTCCACTGCCGAGCCCGCTTATGAGTGCAGTTGTGTCACCCGTGTTCCATAGGAAGGTATAGCCGCCATTGCCAGCAGTAACTGTAATGTCAATGGCGCCTGTATTCTGCGAACAACTAGAATTGTTGACGGCAGAGGTATACGTAATCGCATTGTAAAGGTCCATCTGGATGGAGTCTGTACTTGAGCAACCAGACGCATTCGTCACATTCACCCAGTATTGTCCCGTTGCAGTAACAAGAATAGAATCACTGGTCGAGCCTGTACTCCAGGCGTACGAAGACATTCCCATTGGAGCATACAAGGTGATGGAGCTGCTGCAAACGCTTGTGTCATTGCCAAGCGTAAAGACCGGGTTTGAACCATCGGCACCCACTGAAATACTGTCGATTGCGATGCATCCACTCGTGTCTGTCACAGAGACAAAATACAAGCCAGACCCTATGCTGAAGGCGGTATCGGTAGTTTGCCCTAAAGCATCACTCCATAGATACGTAAGAGGCGAGAGGCTCGTCGCGGAAACCGCTGTATAACCGTCACCACTTCCTTCACAGTATTCGTTCATGGCAGTCAATGCAAGCACTGGCGCACCGTCATTGCTCACAATGGCAAACGCTGAATCCTGACATCCATTTGCAGCCGTTACAATGACTTGATACGTGCCAGCAGGTAAGTTAGAGGCTGTGTCTGTGGTTTGTGTAAATGGATCATTCCATGCAAATGAATAGGTCGCATTTGGAAACACATTCACAGCAGCCGTACCATTAGAGTCTCCGCAGGTCGCGCCAGTACTCACTACAGAAAGTAGAATGTTATCAGGTTGATTGACCGCAATCGAATCTTCCAGAATGCATCCAGCACTATCTGTAACCGTAAGAGCATATGTGTTGGCAGTGATATTCAAAATTGAATCGGTCACCGCACCATTCGACCAGTT
>Ga0055584_100006690_pt1 | contig 11294 bp, 9 predicted proteins | sample OSDHelmetaG_FD_58716 | JGI IMG/M metagenome (GOLD analysis project Ga0055584, IMG submission 58716) | Pelagic marine sediment microbial communities from the LTER site Helgoland, North Sea, for post-phytoplankton bloom and carbon turnover... | ecosystem: Environmental > Aquatic > Marine >...
GATCAGCCCCCAGAGGCTGCCGGCCGAAAGAAGGTTGTCTGTTTGCAAGCGCGACATCGTTTTTACTCCTGCGTGCTGAGAATTTTTTCGGCCTGCTCGCGCAGAACGAATTTGGTGACTTTGCCCGAAGCGTTCACGGGAAGCTCGTCGACGATCTGGATGTATCGGGGCACCTTGTAGTTGGCCATATTCTCCCGGCTCCAATCGCGGACGATGTCGGCCGAGACCTCTTTGCCGGGCGCGGCCACAAGAAAGGCCATGCCGACCTCGCCCATCCGTTCGTCGGGAACGCCGATCACCGCGACCTGCGCGGCATAGCCGCTATCGTAGAGCGCATTTTCAATCTCGGCCGGGTAACAGTTAAACCCGCCCATGATGAACATATCCTTGATCCGGTCGGTGATGCGCAGGTTGAAGTCGGCGTCAGCGACCGCGATGTCCCCGGTGTGGAGGAAGCCATCTTTGTCGATGGTTTTCTCGGTTTCTTCGGGGTTGGCGAAATACCCGCGCATGACGTTATAGCCGCGCACGATCACTTCGCCGGGTTCGCCGGCGGGAACGTCGCGACCTTCGCTGTCGACCAGTCGGACTTCGACGCCGTCGATCGGTCGTCCCGAGGTGGTCGCAATGGTTTCGGCGGCATCTCCCTCGCGACACATGCTGACGATCCCGCAGGTTTCGGTCAGGCCGTATCCGGTAATAACCGTCTCGAAGCCGAGATCCTGGCGCATCTGGTTGATCAACTCGACCGGAATGGCAGCCGCTCCCGTGACGGCGAGTCGGAGCGAGGAGATATCGTGCCTTGCCAGATCGGGGTGGCTGAGGATGCTTTGGTAGATGGTCGGTGGTCCCGGCAACATGGTGATACGATCGGGTTCGATCCGCCGCAGGACTTCTTCAACGTCAAATGTGATTTGTGGAAGGATCGTCGCCCCGCGAAGAATCGCTGACAGCCAGCCGGCCTTGTAGCCAAAGGCATGGAAGAAAGGATTGATGATCAGGTAGCGATCGCCTTCGCGCAGGCCCACGCAGCCCGACCACGCCTCGAAGGCCCGCAGGTTCTGACCGTGAGCGGTCATCACGCCCTTGGGTTTTCCGGTCGTCCCCGAGGTGAAGAGAATATCCGAGAGGTCGTCGGGACCGATGGCCGCAATCTGTTCGTGAATGGTCTCGGCCGTAACGTCGTTGCTCGTGTCCAGAAAATCCTCCCAGGTATCAGCGCCGTCAGAGCGGCCACGGAAGGTGATCACCTTCTCGAGGGAGGGTACATCCTGTTTGCGAATCTCGGTGGCATAGTCGACACCGAGGAAGTCACTGACCGTGCAGAGCATTTTTGCGCCGCTATTTTGTAGAACGTAAGCGGCCTCGCCTGCCTTGAGTCGGGTATTCAGCGGGACGAGAACGCCTCCAGCGGATTGCAGGCCGATCGCTGCGAGGATCCATTCGGAATAATTCGGAGCCCAGATGGCCGCACGGTCGCCGGCTTGCAGGCCGGCTGCGCGGAAGGCTCGACCAGCTCGCAAGCTGCCTTGGGCGAGTTCACGAAAGCTCAGGCGGATGTCGCCATCTTCGATCGCCGAGGCGTCGCCGAAGCGGTCGCCGGCGCTTTGTACCAATGCGGGAATGCTGTGTTCCATCGATTTATTTCCTGTCGGGGAAGGTTGTGTCCGGTTTCGATAATTGAGTCCTTCAGACTTAGCGAAGGACACCGAGATGGGCGAACCATTCCTGAACATGGTTTGCCCGGGTACTTCATCTCATGGTCGAATTGTACTGAGCAAGGGCCGGGATCGGCCAGGTTTCGATTTCGGGTATTGGTTGCGTAAAGAGCCTCGCCTCGGCGGCGGCCGCGAGATCGAGTCGCCGGAAGAAAACTTCGAGCTCGTCCAGCCACCCCGGAATCTCGAGTCCGGCAAAGCAGGGGGGCACGTCAGCCAGTCGTTGGCGAGCTTTGTTCCATTGCCCCTGACAACCGCGAGGGTTGCCGCGACGAAGGTGCTCGAGAGACACGACGATATGGAGCAGGCCCTGCAAATGCCTCCGCCGTTTGCCTTCGGCTTCGCGCCAGAGATCTTCGAGGGACTCGTGGGCCTCGAACCATTGCCGGCTCCGGATGAGGTAGAGAGCGTCTGCCATCACACCGCAGACTGTACAGGTTTTGTGACCGCCGGCAGAGCGCGATGGCAGGGTGTTTTGAGCGGGGGTGGTTTTTTCGTTGCGACCCAGCTATACTTGGAATGCAAGTACGCACCGAGACACAATGTCTTGAAGCGTGACGGCGACAACAGCACCTCTCGATCAACGACCGAGGTCGCGCCGTTTCTCTAGAATCTTTCCCGTTCCTGTTGTGTGGGTCAGAACCAGAGGCCGTAAAGGTTCCACGAGGGAATCTCTGCGGCGGAGATCCACATTGTCAACGAAGAAAAAGGAAATTGCGAAGCCCGAGCTGGGCTTTGCCGGGTTTGAGTTGCATGCGTCCCTCAACAAGGGACTTCGCGAGGCCGGGTTTCTCGATCCGCGCCCCATTCAGGAAAAGACGATTCCGGCAGGAATGGAAGGACGAGACGTGCTGGGGCTGGCGCAAACCGGAACCGGCAAAACCGCAGCTTTTGCCTTGCCGATTCTGGACCAGAGGATTCGGAACCAGAGCAAGGGCCCAACGGCTCTGATCCTGGCACCGACCCGTGAGCTGGCCAATCAAATTGATGCCGAGATCCGCACGCTCGCCAAGTTCACCTCGATGCGCACGGTCACGGTATTCGGTGGCAAGTCCATCAAGATGCAGGCGCAAGCCTTGCGGCGACATCCCGAGATTATCGTGGGCTGCCCGGGGCGCGTTCTTGACCTGCTCAAACAGGGGGAATTGGATCTCGGACGCATCAAGACCGTGGTGCTGGATGAAGCGGACCATATGTTCGATATGGGCTTCCTGCCCGATGTGAAACGCATTCTTTCGGCCTGTCCCGATGAACGCCAGAACCTTCTGTTCTCGGCGACCATGCCCAAGGAGATCCGCCATCTGGCGGATCGGATGTTGCTGAATCCACAAGTGGTCGAGTTGGCGCATTCCGCTCCGGCCGACCGGATTGAGCATGTTCTGGCGCCGGTGCCGCAGGACCAGAAGCGTGACCTTCTCGAGTCGATTCTCAAGAGCGACGATTGCCAGACCGCGATCGTCTTCACCCGGACCAAGCACCGTGCGCGCCAGATGGCCGTGAAACTCGACAAGCAGGGCCATCGCGCGGTTGCCCTGCAGGGGAATATGTCTCAGGTGCAACGCGACCGTGCGATGGATGGGTTTCGCAAGGGTAAATTCGATATTCTGGTTGCGACCGATATCGCTGCTCGCGGCCTCGATGTGGCGGGAGTTTCCTATGTGATCAACTTCGATCCTCCCAGCACGCCGGAGACTTACACCCATCGGATCGGTCGGACGGGTCGTGCCGAGTTGAGCGGCAAAGCGGTGACTTTTGTGACCCGCGAGGACCGTGATTGGATTCGGGATACGGAGCGCTATCTGAAATCACCGATCGAGCGGCAGCAGTTTGATGGCGTCGATGCGGAGAACCTCGAAGCAGCGCCGTCGAAGCCGGCGGCGGCAGCCAGGCCGAAAAATCCGAACGCTCGAAAATCCTATGGCAAGAAGCCGGCCTTGCAAAAATCCCGTCAGCGAAAGCCTCAGCCAGGTGGTAGCGGGGGCCGTCGCGGTGGACCCGGCCGTGCTCGCGATGGAGCCAGCGCGAAGGCCGGCAATCGCAGCCGAGGCTGAAATTTGCGGGTGCCCTCATGGGCACCCGCAAGGCTCAACCCCGAAAGACCGAGATCTCGGCCGCGTCGGGCCGGTCCGTGTATTCAATCGTGGAGATATGGTGGGACGAGTCGTACTTGCCGCAAGTACGAACGTAGTTGAGGTAGCTCTCGGGGTTGAACAGAGGCCCCACGTTGTCGGCAAAGATCACCGCACCCGGGCGCAGTAATTGGTGTTTCTCTAGAGCCTTCAGATCTTCTTCGTAGAGATCCTTCCAGTGGTCGAGAAAAACCAGATCGAAGGGGCTTGGTAGGGAGGGAATCCTGTCGCCCGAGGCACCGGCAATGATCTCGACCCGATCGGCGAGGCCGGCAAAGGCGACGATATCGCGTGCCCCTTCGACGGATTCGGGGTCGATTTCCACGCAGGTTAATTGCGCTTGCGAGGGCAGGTCGCGTGCGATCAGGACCGCAGAATATCCGCAGTAGCTGCCGAACTCGAGAACGCGTGCCTCCGGCGAAAGTTTCTTCACCTCTTTGGTGAGCAGGGGGCCTTTCTCCGGCCCCACATTCATGAGGAAGAAATGGTCCTCGGCATATTGATCCAGTGTGCTCAGGACCTTCGTGGGGTTGCCCTCTTCGGCGTTGGCCAATACGAAATCGCGCACCTCGAGTGGTTTGCCGAATCCATCTTCCATCTTCGCCATCTGCAGTCTCCTTGTTTGGAATGGATTTTAGCCTTCGACGGGCGGGGTTCCAAGGCACCCCGAGGAATCGAGTTGCTTCGCCTGCCTTCGGACTGCGATATTCCGAGCGTGGAAGTTGGCACCGTCATCCTCGTGATCTTCGTTACTCTGGTGGCGGCGATAGTGCAGACGGTAGCGGGCTTCGGATTTTCGCTTTTGGCGGTTCCGGCACTGGCCATTTTCATGGAGCCGGCGCAGGCTGTTCCTCTGTCGGCGATGCTCTCCTTTGTGAATGCCAACCGCGTGGCACAACAAACTCGCGGGGAAACGCCCTGGCGGCTGGTTCTCCTGTTGCTGGTCGGGAGCCTTTTCGGCCTCCCGCTTGGCTTGCAGGTGCTGCTCTACCTTTCACCAGATCTGCTTCGTTTTCTGGTGGGCACGGTGTCTGCATTGATGGCGTTGGCCATCGCGGTCGGTTTTCGCTGGCCCCATTCCGACAGGGCATCGTTCCTCACGGGGTTCGTCTCCGGAATTCTCTCCACCAGTACAGCGATTAACGGACCTCCGATCGTGCTCTATCTGCAGGCCGCCGGTTTGCGGGCGGAAGTTTTTCGCGGTGCACTATCCAATCTTTTTGTGCTCAACGGGATCTTTGCCCTCGGCAGCTTTCTGATCGCCGGCCTGATTGGTTACGATTCGCTGGAATTACTCCTTCTGGGCCTCCCCTTTCTTTTTGTCGGGCATTGGTGCGGGGAGCGCTTGCTGAATCTTCTGGATGCCGAGCGGTTTCGATCGTTCGTTCTTCTCCTTTTGGGAATGGCGAGCACGGCGATTGCCATCGCGGCCCTGCTCCGTGCGGTTCCCTTCTGGTAGGGGGTAGGCGTGGGCGGTGCACTTCAGGGACTGCGGGTTCTCGAACTCGCGGACGAACAGGGCGAGTATGCGGGAAAGTTGCTCGCGGATCTCGGCGCCGAAGTTTGCAAGGTCGAGGCACCCTCGGGCGAATCGAGTCGACGTCTGCAACCACGTTCGGTCGAGGACCCGGCAACCAGTGATTGGTTTCGCTACGCAAATACCTCCAAGCAAAGCCTTCTTCTCGATCTGGAAGACCCCACGGATTGTGACGCGCTTATGGAGCTCTCGCGAAATGTGGATCTGATTCTGGAGACCCGAGGCCCAGGCTTCCTCGAGAGTCATGGACTGAGCTTTGCAAAGCTCCGAGCGGAAAACCCGGGTTTGGTGCTCACCCGGATCAGCGGATTTGGTCAAGACGGCCCTCGTGCTGGCTGGCAGTCTTCCGATCTTGTTGCGACAGCTCTCTCGGGGGCGGCCTATACGACTGGCTGGCCGGATGAACCACCAATGTCGTTGGCGGGCTTTCCCGCCTATATGATGGCCGGCACAGCGGCCGCCAGTGGATCATTGATCGCGCTTCGCGCGGCGAAGATTTCGGGCCACGGAGAATGCGTGGACGTATCCCTTCAGGAAGTGATGGCCTCCGTCTCCCACGTCGTCGGGGCCGGGCGCTACCTGGAGGACGGCGTGATTTCGTGCCGCGAAGGGTCCGGGCTGACCGCATCGGTGCCGTCGGGTGTTTGGCCTGCCCGGGACGGTTCGATCTATCTGACCGTGAACCGTCCCGCCCACTGGAGAGCCCTGGCGCGTTGGGTTGCCGAAACGGGTGGTAGCCAAGCGATCCGGGAGCCGGTTTTCGAGGGCCCTTCCGCCAACCGGCAGGCCTATCGAGAGGTGATCGACACGTGGCTGGCCGAGCATTTTGCGCGCATGACGGTTGCGGATTGTTGCGCTTCGGGACAGGAAAGGCATATCGCGATCACGCCCTTGCAGGGTGCGGCACAGGTGGTCGCGGATCCGCATTTACGAGCGCGCGATTTCTTCGTTCGTCCCGAGGGGAGCTCGCAATCGTTCCCCGGAGCACCCTATCGCCACGCAGCAACGCCGTGGCGGATCGCGAACCTCGCTCCGAATCCGGGTCAGGGCGGGGCGCTCCTTCAGAAGAAATGGCTTTCCATCGAGCGGCCTAGGAAATCTCCCGGGAGTCGGCGTACGGGCACGGTCGGCGCGGTTCCGCGGATAATAAATGAGGGCCGTGACGCGGGTGCTCTCGCCGGATTGCGTGTTCTGGAATTCACCGCGGGAATGGCAGGCCCATGGGCGGGGCGTCTGATGGCTTATCATGGCGCTGAAGTCGTGAAGATCGAGTCCCGGGCAGCGGCTGATGTCACCCGTTTATATATTTCCCCCAAGGCTCCTGATGCCGGTATCAGCGAAGTGCTCTCGCCCTGGTTTACGGATTGGAATGCCGGCAAGAATTTCGTTGGTCTGGATTTGAAAAAGCAGGAGGGTTGCGATTTGGCGCTGCGACTCGCGGCAGAGGCCGATGTCGTAATCGAAAATTTCGTTCCTGGAGCGATGAAACGGCTGGGTCTCGATTTCTCCGCACTGGCGGCCGTCAATTCTCAATTGATCTACCTGGCGACTTCAGGTTTTGGTCAGTCGGGGCCGGCCGCAAATTATGTTTCCTGGGGGCCGAATATCGAGGCTGTCTCGGGGCTCGCTGCGCTTTCGGGGCTCCCGGAGCGTGGCTGTACGATCACGCAGTATGCGTATTCGGATCCGGTGGCGGCCCTGCATGGGCTGGTCGCTGTTATGGCCGCGCTGGAGTATCGTGAGCGGACGGGTGCGGGGCAGTTCATTGACCTCGCACAGGTAGAGACGTGTGTGGCAACGATCGGGGACGTGATGATGGCCGCGCTGGCTGGAGATATGCCCGAGCCAGCCGGCAACCGTCGCGAGAGCGGGGCACCCTACGGAATTTATCCGTGCGCAGGCAAGGACCGTTGGGTTGCGATCACCGTGCGTTCCGATGCCGAGTGGGCAGCATTTTGTCGGGTCGCCGGTCATCCGGAATGGATGGCCGATCGCAGATTTGCGAACCACGAAAATCGCCGGCGGCACGTCGATCGACTCGACGAGATGGTCGCCGGATGGACGTCGGCGCTGCCGGCAGAGGCGTTGATGCAACGCCTTCAGGATGGCGGTGTTGCCGCGGGCGTGGCGCAGCATGTGGAGGATCTCTTGCGGGCCGATCCCCAATTGGCGGCCAGAGACTTCTTTGAGGACATTCAGCATCGCTCGGCAGGAACCGTTCGGGCCAGTCGGCCGGGTTTTCGATTGACCGAAACCGGAGGCAGAACCTCGGATACGGGTCGTGCTATCGGGGCCGATAATATTCGAGTTCTGCAGGATTGGCTGTCGTTTACGGACGAGGACATCGCCCCTTATCTTCGTGCCGGCGTGCTCGAGAATTGAGCGCTCGCCGGCATCTGACGTGAGCAGCCTATTTGTCGGTCTTGCCCATCGCGCCGGCGGCCCGCGCCGTCGCGACCTTGTCGGTGTCCCAACCCAGAATATCCTCGAGGACCCGATCGGAGTGCTCGCCGATGGTCGGTGCCTTGGTCGGGGTCGGGAGCTGCTCATCGATGAACTTCAACGGCGTCGGCAATTGCTCCGCGTCGAGTTGGTCGATGCTGTAGAGCGGAAAGCGATGCTGGAACTGCGGATCGTTTTTCAAGGTTTGCGGAGAGTTTACCGGTGCAATCGGCGTATTCTCGTCGTTGCCGAAGGCGATCCACTCGTCGGAGGTTTTCGTCTTGAAGATATCCCGGAGTTCGTGCTGCAGTTCGCGATTGCCTCGCGCGTGGTCGGCGTACTTCGACCCGGGCCACTTTTCGAAGAGCTCGGGGCGCCCGACGCCATCACAGAAGTTTTTCCAGAAGGCCTGCTCGGATGCCATGAAGAGGATATGGCGTGCGTCGCTGGTTTCATAGAGTTGGTAGCGCACGCCCTCCTTCATTCCCGCAGTCCCGACCGCACGTCGCTCGTAATTGTCGGCCTTGTTGCCTGTCACAATATCTTCGGGGCGCTCGTAGGCCATATAGGACTCGCTGCGATACCAATCCATGTAGGCGGCAGCATCACTCTGTGCGATTTCAAGATTGGAGCCCTCACCGCTCTCACGCGCTCGAATCACGCCGGCGAGAATCCCGAACGCCCCAAAAAGGGGTCCTGCATGGATGCCCATCGAGGGGTGTGACGGCAGGTAGCAGAACTCCTCCTCGTCGTATTGGGGTTCGATCAAGCCACTCCAGACATCGTACGCCACACCGTGACTGGGCATGTCCTTGTAGGGGCCGGTCATCCCGTAACCCGAGATATTACAGAAGACGATCTGGGGGTTTACTGCCTTCAGGTCCTCGAATCCGAGTCCGCGTCGCCCCAATGCTCCCGGCCGCATCGCCTCGATGACCACATCGGCTTCAGCGACCAGATCTTTGAAGATCTGGACGGCTTCGGCATTTTTCAGGTCGAGGGTGATACTTCGCTTTCCCCGATTCACATGCAGATGCATCAGGGAGATGCCCTCGACGATGGGCCATGTCATCTCTCGAATATAGTCTCCTGCAGGAGGTTCGACCTTGATGACATCGGCGCCAAGGTCCACGAGATGCGAGGTAATAGCAGCGGGTCCGAGCATCGAGCACTCGATGACCCGGACACCGGCGAGAGGGGCAGCTGTATGGCTCATGCTGTCTTTCCTAGCGACGGGAACCGGGGAACTCAATTTCAGCACATCGCCCCGATTGCAGCATGGTTTCAAGGGCAGTACGGTGCCCGGCATGCGTGGTACAACTCAACGATTCGCTGCGTGGCTCGGAGCCCGGCCCTTCCCCCTGCCTCTGGATATCGACTATCAGGAAAATCGGTCCCGCCATGCCATTGGCGCGACATTGCTGGCGCGGAGCAGGGGGTAGGACATCATGTTGCGAATCGGTCTGGTCGGGTCGGGGTTTCTCGCGGGGATTCGAGCGCGCTGTTACGCGCAGGTCGGTGGTCGGAAGGGTACTCTCGTGGCGATCGCCTCCCGGGATGCCGCGCGAGCGGCAGATTTTGCGGCGAGCGCAGAAATCGAGACCGTTTTTTCGGATTTCCCGGCAATGTTGGCCTCGCCGGAAATCGATGTGGTCGATTTATGCGTGCCGAACCATTTGCACCGAACGATGACGGAAGCGGCGGCTGCGGCAGGAAAACATATTATCTGCACCAAGCCTCTGGCTGCGTATATCGGTCAGGACCTGGCTGAAGACGCTTCGACCGCGGGGCAGCAAAGTCGCAAGAAAATGCTGGCTGTCGCTACCGCGGATGCACAAGCAATGGTTGCCGCAGCGGAGCAGGCCGATGTCCGTCTCTGCTACGCGGAGAACTGGATTTACGCTCCAGCTTTTCAGCGCGCGGCGGCCCTGGCGAAAACCTCCGGAGGACGTTTGCTGGAGATGCGTGGCTGGGAGTCTCATTCCGGCTCGCACTCGCCCTATGCGAAGCAATGGGGACATACGGGAGGAGGCGCCTTGCTTCGGTTGGGGGCCCACCCGATCGGGGCGATGCTGAGGCTCAAATACGATGAGGGACTCGCGCTCGACGGGACGCCGGTAGTACCGGTCTCCGTGCTGGCCGATGTTGCGGATTTGACGCGTACGCGGGGACTGACCGCCGAGCAGACCCGGATCGCTACAGGTTGGGAAGACGTCGAGAACTGGGGATGCTGCATGATCGAATTTTCAGATGGTGCCCGGGGCGTGGCGTATGGCAGTGATAATTGTCTGGGAGGAATGCAGAGCCGCCTCGAGCTCAGCGGCTCGAATTTTCATACCGCGGTTCAGATGAGCCCGAACGACCTTCTGCGCAGCTACACGCCCGACGCGGATGTCTATGGGGATACCTACATCATGGAAAAAGCAGATACCTCTGCAGGTTGGACGACGCCGATGCCCGACGAGATGTGGACCAGCGGGCATGCCTCGATGCTGGAAGCCTTCCTTGACGATATTACAGCAGGCCGTGATCCTCTTGCAGATGGCGCTCTCGGACTCGCGGTCACGGAGGTTGTCTATGCAGCTTATCTTGCTGCGGAGAATGGACAGCGGGTTACCCTTCCGCGATAAACTTGCAGGACCAGCGGGGTGGCGTAACCCCAGAAAATTCAGGAATTAAAAATGGCATTGACAGATAAAGAGAAGAGTTTCATCAAGCAATCGGTCGAAGGCGGGATCCCTTTTTGCGAGCGAACCGGAATCGAGCTGGTCGAATGCGACACGGGTTATGTCAAAATGAGGATGCCCTTTGAGCCGAATATCAATCACGTCGGCATCATGTACGCGGGAGCCTTGTTCACTCTGGCGGAGGTTCCGGGTGGCGCTCTTTTCATGACGGCCTTCGATGCCAAGAAGTATTACCCGATCGTCAAGGATTTGAAGATTCGCTTTCGGCGGCCGGCCAAGACCGCGATTACGGTGGAAGTGACGATGACGCCTGAAGAGGTCTCGGGGATCGAGGCTGAGGCGGAACGAGAGGGGAAGGCCGATTATTCCTGGAACTGCGAATTGAAGGACGATAGCGGGGAAATCGTGGCTCTGACCGAGAATCTCTACCAGTTGCGGCGCTTCGGAACCTGACCGCGTTCCTTCAGGAGTCCTCGCGCAGGCCCAGATCCTTGATCATGCGCGTAAGGCTTGGGCGGTGGAGTCCCAATAGCTCGGCGGCGCGCCTCTGATTGCCATCGCTCTGTTGCAGGGCCGCCTCGATCAGAGCTTTTTTGTAGTCGCGCAGGAGGTCCTGCAGGGAGGCTGTGCCCAGAGCGGCGCCCGGAGAGGCGCTTCCTGGCCTCGTCTCGGAGGGGATTGCGCCGGCTTGATCGGCTCCAAGGTTTTCCTGCACCCGAAGCACCGGTCCATCCTCGAGGACGATGGCTCGCTCGACGGTGTTGCGCAGCTCTCGGATATT
>Ga0055584_100006691_pt1 | contig 11293 bp, 14 predicted proteins | sample OSDHelmetaG_FD_58716 | JGI IMG/M metagenome (GOLD analysis project Ga0055584, IMG submission 58716) | Pelagic marine sediment microbial communities from the LTER site Helgoland, North Sea, for post-phytoplankton bloom and carbon turnover... | ecosystem: Environmental > Aquatic > Marine >...
CCCAAACAACCCTGTATGTGACAAGGATAGGAATTCCATGAAGGTTCTGGCCAACACGCTCAGACCCGGTCATGCCATCGAGCATGACGGCAAAAAATATGTCGTGGTCAAATACGAGCTCATCCTGCCTGGTAAGGGCAACGCATTTATTGCTATCGACATGCGTGATGCAATTTCTGGTGTCAAAACAAATGAACGTTTCCGGACTCAGGAAACCGTCGAAAAACTGATGACATCGGAGAAAACCTGCACGATGTTGTTTGCTGAAGGTGATCAGATCAATCTGATGGATTCAGAGACCTTTGATCAGTTCGCGGTCTCGATCGACATGGCGGGTGACGCCGGCGTCTTCCTGACGGACGGTATGGAAGTCACGGTTGAGACAGTGGACGACGTACCAGTTGGCGTAAGGTTGCCACAGCACGTCACCCTTGAAATCACCGAGGCCGATGCCGTTGTCAAAGGCCAGACCGCCTCCTCTTCCTATAAACCGGCCGTATTGGAAAATGGCGTAAAGACACTGGTTCCACCGCATATCGCTGCTGGCACCCGCGTTGTTATCAACACGGCAGACGCCACCTATGTAGAGCGAGCGAAGGACTGATAATCCAAAAGCCGGGCAATCACGCCCAGCAATCGAGAAAAGGCGCCTACCTCTATGTGGCCAGCAATAATAAACGTCATGGACAGCGCTGCGCGAAAAGCGGCTCGAAGTCTGTTGCACGATTTTGGCGAAGTCGAACAGCTACAGGTCTCCCGTAAGGGTCCTGCGGATTTCGTCTCGGAAGCAGATCGCCGGGCCGAGCAGATTATCAAATCCGAACTCAACAAAGCCCGCCCCGGGTTTTCCATGCTGCTTGAGGAAGAAGGCACCGTTGGTTCAGCATATGCCGCTGACCGATGGATCGTTGATCCGCTCGACGGTACGACAAATTTTCTCCATGGCATTCCCCATTTCGCGATTTCAATCGCCCACGAACAAAACGGTGAGTTGATCGCCGGAATGGTCTACGACCCGACCCGCGACGAGACCTTCTGGGCCGTAAAAGGCGCTGGATGTTTTCTGGGCAACACGCGGCTCCGTGTGTCTGCACGTGACAGTCTAGACATTGCTATTCTTGCGACCGGGGTCCCGTTCGGCAACCGTCCCGGCAAAGAGGAAATGCGGGCTGCATTAGTTCCCGTTATGGATCGAACAGCCGGCCTGAGGAGATTCGGCGCAGCCTCTCTCGACCTGGCCTATGTTGCGGCAGGCCGGTATGACGCGTTTTGGGAAATTGGCCTTGCCCCATGGGATGTCGCCGCTGGTATCGTTTTGATTCGCGAAGCAGGTGGTCTGGTAAGTGAGCTCGACGGTCGAGCAGATCCTCTAAACGGTGGCACTATCCTCGCGGCAAACAGCGCATTATATGACCCTGTCGGCAAAATGTTGCGCGATGCCATACGCGGCAAACGCTAACAATACCCACAATCAGCACCTTAGGCTAAGTTGTTGTGGCGAGAACCGCGCTGCGCTAGATTAATGAACGATTTTACCTTACTGGTTAAACAGGTTACCGGGGAATGAAAGACAGGCCCGATCAGTCGGGATACTGTTGATCATGGAGATCTATGACAGCGTTTAATCCAATCAAGCTCATCTATTTCATCACTTTTTTAGTTGCAGGGACCAGCACAGCTGCCACGGCCCAGCAATTCCTGGGTGGTAACGGCCAATCTAATGTCGTCGTTGATTACAGCGTTATCGACGATCTCGGGCGGTCGCCAACCGTCCCTCAGCTGCTCCTGGGCGTTCCGGGAACCGCTTCCGTCCCCGGCAATCAGCCTGCGATCTCCATGCCAAAGTTCCCGGTCATTTCAAATGGACGATCATCGGCCAATTCCAGTGGCATCGTGCTACGACCACCCAAGGCCATGCGGAAGCGCGCTACACCGAAAAGACCGAAAGCACGGAAGGCGGCACGTACAGTCACCCGAACCGCGCGACGGGCACCCAGCATAGAGACAGCACCCCGTCAAATCCGTCCCTTAGCAGCACCAACGGCCCCAACCTTGCCAGAAGCGATACCGGCACCGCCAGTGCCCAAAATTTCAGCTCCAGCGCGTATGCCAGTCCCAACCACCCCTGCCGTCCCTGCGGCACCAAAGATCAAGACCCCGGCGGTCGAGCCTAAAACGCGCGTCGCATCGTTGTCACCTATTGGGAAGCCCCTCAAGGCAGGATCAACGACACGCATCGGTTTTAGCGAAGGGTCCGCAAAGCTCAATAATGATGCATCCGCCCGTTTGACGGATGTTTCAACGTCACTGAAGAAGAACGACGCGCTACGTATTCAGCTCCTCGCCTATGCCGGTGCCAAAGACGGATCTGCAAGTCAGGCACGGCGGCTTTCGCTGTCTCGCGCTCTGGCGGCAAGATCCTATTTAATTGAAAAGGGTATTCGCGGTACGCGCATCGACGTCAGAGCGCTCGGCAACCGCTCTGGCAATGGTCCCGCCGACCGTATCGACATAATTGTAACATCGCGCTAACCCGCAATCATTGTGATACCGTTATAATCACCTTGGTATCCCATACTGCTGCAGGAAAGATCGGATGAACGGTCCCCGGCGTTATTTAGTAAGAATGCTGCTTTTTATTGTTGCTATCGCGCTAGCGGTAACAGGTCTGTATTCACCTCTCGTCGACGCCTTTATGGCCAACCCGGCCCTTAATGGTCTCATTTTGGGTGTCCTCCTCCTCGGGATAATTTATATCTTTCGTCAGGTCGCCCTTCTCATACCAGAGGTCGCCTGGATCGAAAGCTTCCGCAACGACCGCGCCAACACTGACCAAACACCGCCGAAGTTGCTGGCCCCCATGGCAGCGATGCTGGGTGAACGCAAAGGGCAGTTCAGCCTGTCTGCTTTATCGCTGAGTTCACTACTCGACGGAATCTCTTCACGCCTCGAAGAATCGCGCGATTTGTCTCGGTACCTCATCGGGCTGTTAATATTTCTCGGATTACTCGGTACCTTTTGGGGCCTCCTGCAAACAATCGGTGCTGTAGGTGACGTCATTGGCAGCCTGTCCGTCAGCGGCGGAGACCTCGCCCAAGTGTTCACCAATCTCAAGGCAGGGTTAAAAGCCCCACTCGCGGGCATGGGAACTGCTTTTAGCTCTTCTTTGCTCGGTCTCGCGGGATCTCTGATCTTAGGGTTTTTGGAACTACAGGCCGGCCAGGCACAAAATCGATTTTATAACGATCTCGAAGACTGGTTGGCGGGCCAGACACGACTATCCTCCGGCAGCCTGGCGATTGGCGAAGGAGATCAGGGTGTCCCCGCCTATGTTCAAGCACTGCTCGAGCAAACCGCCGACAGTCTGGAAAGCCTGCAACGCACGCTCGAGCGCGGGGAAGAAAGCCGGATTTCCGCCAACAGCAGTGTCGTGTCCCTCACCAACAAGCTGGACACTTTAACCGATCAAATGCGGACAGAGCAGTCGCTCATGACGAAGCTGGCGGAGACACAACTCGAAATAAAGCCGCTGCTCGCCAAGATCGCCGAAGCCTCTGCCTCCTCGTCTTCTGACGAAACAATGGGTAAATCCATGCGCAGTATCGATACACAACTCGCAAGGCTCATTGAAGAATTAGGGACAGGCCGTAGCGAACTGGTTTCCGAACTACGGAGCGAGATTCGGGTTTTATCACGTACCATGGCCGCAATCGCAGAACGGTCGAACCAATGACGGCGTGGCACTGATAGTCAATGGCGACGCGATCCTACAGACGCAACGGCAACTCAAATATCTGGCCCGGCTTTGTCGATGCCATCTCCACGCTCCTGATTATCGTTATCTTTTTGCTGATGATCTTTACGGTCGCGCAGTTTTTTCTCTCGGAAATATTAAGCGGTCGAAATGACGCTCTTGATCGCTTAAATCGTCAGATTGCCGAGCTCGGGGAAGTGCTCGCCTTAGAGAAAGAATCAAACAAAGATCTACGACAGGAAATAGCCCAGCTTTCAACTGAATTGCAGGGATCAATCTCAGCGCGAGACACTCTTCAGCAAAACCTGGCCGCGATGACAAACGACCGTAATCGTCTGGCGGAATCGCTTAGCAGCGAGACACAGGAACTAGAAGTCGAACGCGAGAAACTCCGAGTCCAGCTCGCCAGGCTGCAAAGCCTCCAGAATGACATCGAGGCCCTTAAAAAGGTCCGGGCAACGTTAGAATCAAAAGTAAGCTCTCTCGCCGCAACGCTTGAGCAAAGCAATTCGGAATTAACAACTGCCCGCGATCGGAGCAAGGCACTGGAAGCCAAACTCAGCACCGCAGAAGAACGAACAGCCTTGGCGCAAATGGAAATCAAAGAAAAAGATATCCGGTTAAGCCAAATGCAGGACACGGCGGCGAATTCAGCCAAATCTCTTGAGGACGAGAAGGCCTTATCGGAGAAAGCCAGAGCTCGCGTCGGCCTGCTCAATCGCCAAATAGCCGCTCTCCGTCAGCAGCTAGCCCGCATTTCAAGTGCGTTGGAAGCCTCAGAGGCGAAAGCACGCGAACAGAATGTTCAGATCGTAAATCTCGGGTCACGTCTAAACGAGGCTCTTGCCAGTAAGGTAGAGGAGCTCGCTCGTTTTCGATCTGAATTTTTTGGAAAACTGCGGGACGCCCTTGGGAACACAAAAGGCGTCCGTGTCGAGGGTGACCGCTTCGTGTTTCAATCAGAAGTCCTGTTCCCGTCAGGGTCCGCCAACATGTATGGTGCCGGGCAAAACCAGATCAGCCAGCTCGCCGGAACCCTCAAAGAAATTGCCGCACGTATCCCCAAGGATATCGACTGGATCCTGAGAGTAGATGGTCATACCGACAACCGCCCTATTAAAACGGCACAGTTTCCCTCAAACTGGGAGTTATCATCAGCCCGCGCGATAGCTGTCGTCAAACAGCTGGTTGCCCAGGGCATCCCACCGCATCGCTTGGCCGCCACCGGCTTCGGGGAATTTAGACCGCTCGATACACGTGCCAACCCTGCCGGGTTAAGCCGTAATCGCCGGATCGAGTTTAAACTCACCGGGCGCTAAGAATTACGCATAAAAAAACGGCCCCGCCGAGGCGGGACCGTTCATTTTTAAACGACTGAGCGTTTTAGCTCTTACAGTCGATTTTCTTGGCTTCCGATCCAGCGGATGGATAAAGGAATGTGCAGGTCATGCCAACTTTGATAGCACTCCGCTTAACCTTCTTACCGTTGACCATAACCTTTGTACGTGAACCGGATACCTTGGCCCGTACTTCTTTACCTTTGTAGGAAATCCATACGCGCCGGTTTTTCTTTTTGGTCTTTGTCACCTTGCCGGTGTGACTGACCAACTTAAAGACAACTTTGCCCTTTTTGCCTTTGTAGATCAGCGCCTCTTTAAGACCCGCGATAACCTTCTCATCGGATTTCGTCACCCTGCCGATCAATGCCTGGACATCTTCACCCGTAACCGGATTTAGCTCACGACCAAGCTTCAGGATCGCTTTCTTAAAGTCTGGATCCGCCGCCATCGTATTAAAGGCAACCCGAAGGGCCTTCACGCGTGCTTTCGGAACACCTGGTGGTGCCACAAATGGACGACCCATTTCGAGGCGCGCATCATTCAGCTCCATGATGGCCTTATCTTTGGCGTTCTGGGCCAAATCTGCAGCCAAAGGCACCTGCGGGATAGCCACATGTTTCCGGGTCGAAGCCTGGACCAGAATATTGACGAATTCCTTGCCCGGCTGGAACCAGCGCTTCTGCGCTGACGACAGCGAAGAGTAGGAACCACACATGCCATCAAGTTCCTTACGCTCAACCGCGAGGGCAGTTTCCGTAGAACCCGGATAGCCGGAAATAACCTTGAACTTGAAACCAAGCATGTTGTTCAGGAAGGTCGGTACCGTCTCACTATCCGAGGCGATGCCAGAACCTCCCATATGGGTAACCGTGGTTTTCAAATCTTCATAGGTTTTTGCTTTTGCTCCCTTACGAACAACACAAATCGTTACCTCATTATTGAGGCTACCAATCCAGTTAAACTTGTTGGGATCAAAGGCAGCCCCCGGACGTCCCATGATCGCATGGAATGGCGCCGTCCGCTGTACATGACCAAACACCGTGCCGTCTTTTGGCGCACGGACATAGAGGAAGTTTGCTGCCCGCAAACCACCAGCACCCGGCATATTCTGCGCGACAGCATTCGGCTTGCCTGGGATAAAGCGGACAATATGGTCTGCCAGTACACGGCTATAGGCGTCATACCCGCCGCCAGCACTCGATGCGACAATTACGCGTAGGGTTTTCCCTTTATAAAAATCCGCAACAGCATCTGCCTGTGCGGCTGTAGCGCTGACACCGAGACCCAAAGCGGCACCAGTCATCACCGACAAAATATTCTTAAACGAACTCATTAATCAATTCTCCCTGTTATCCCTTAATCGAATAGGATGAAAAGACTAACATGAGGCCGCTCGCTTTCAAGGTGAAAACGCGGCAAAGTGGAAAACGAAGACTTGTCTATAAATCTGGTTAAAGGATTGGATAATGAAAATCGACGGCGGTTGCCAGTGCGGCGCCATTACATACGAAGCAACAGTTGACCCGGAAAGCTGCGGCATATGCCATTGCACTGATTGCCAAAAATTTTCGGGCGGCGCGTTCCGCATTGGTGTCGTCGCCCAGGGGGAAAACTTTAAGTTACTGTCAGGTACGCCAAAAACTTATGTCAAAACTGCAGAAAGCGGAAACCACCGCGCGCAAGTATTTTGCCCGGATTGCGGCACCCATATCTTCTCTACCTCTGTTGGTGATGGTCCTAAGGAATTTCGCATTCGGACCCCGACCACTAACCAGTGCAGTCAGTTAACGCCTAAATCTCAGGGCTGGTTCCGCTCAGCTCAGGACTGGGTAATGACGATATCGGCAATCCCCAGTCGCGAGAAACAGTAAATTATAAACACTATTCAGCAGCGTCGCGGGATGTTTCTTCGCGGTCAAACTGAAGCGCCGCGAGCCGTGCATAAAGCCCGCCTTCCGCAATCAACTCGTCATGGGTACCCGTTCCGATAATTCGTCCCTTATCCATGACAACGATGCGGTCTGCTTTGAGCACTGTCGCCAGGCGATGGGCAATTACAAGTGTCGTCCGATTCGACATCGCTTTGTCGAGGGCTTGCTGCACACTACGTTCGCTTTCAGCATCTAGTGCACTGGTCGCTTCATCCAACAACAAAAGCGGGGCGTTCCTTAGAATCGCACGCGCAATCGCAATCCGTTGTCGCTGCCCACCTGAGAGCCGCACACCCTTTTCGCCAAGGAATGAGTCAAACCCTTCCGGCAAGGGATCAAGAAATTCAGTTGCCATTGCCGCATCTGCTGCTGCCCGGATTTCCGCCTTAGTGGCTTCCGGCCGCCCGTAACCGATATTTTCCCATGCATTGGCAGCAAATATCACAGCATCCTGCGGTACGATCGCCATACGTGCCCTTAATGCTTCAAGTTCAATTTCGCGCAGATCCAGCCCTTCCAACGTCACGGCGCCTGCACTGGGATCATAGAAGCGCAGCAATAATTGAAAGACCGTGGATTTACCGGCACCACTCGGACCGACCAACGCCACTGTTTCGCCCGCTTTGACGTCGAGTGAGAAATCCGAAAGAGATGGCGTTTCCGGACGCGATGGATAATGGAACGTCACATTGTCAAACGTCACTGCCCCCGTCGCGGTATCGGGCAGGGATTTTGGGTTATCTGGTGATCTGAGTTTCGGCACCGTCCCGAGGAGTTCGACAAGCCGTTCGCTGGCACCCGCGGCGCGCTGCAAGTCGCCGATGACCTCACTGATCGCGCCGACAGAACCGGCAACGACAATGGCATAGAAAACAAACGCAGAAAGCTCGCCAGCGGAAATCCGGCCAGAGATCACATCATGACCACCGAGCCAAAGAATAACCCCAATCGAACCAAACACCAGCATCATCACCGTTGCGGTCAGAAAGGCCCGCGCCCTAATGCGGATAATGGCGGTGTCTAGGGCTTCTGAAACGCGTCCGCCAAACAAGGCTCGATCTATTCTCTCATGGCCGAATGCCTGAACGATCCGCACCGCATTCAGTGTTTCCTCGATAAACGCACCAACATCAGCAACCCGATCCTGACTGGCCCGAGATAGTTTCCGCACACGCCGCCCAAAGAAAATTATCGGGACAACGACTAACGGCACCACCAGGAACACAAAACCGGTTAACCTTGGGCTGGTTATCACCAACATTGCCGTACCGCCGACAAATAGCAGCAAGTTACGCAGTGCCACTGATACCTGCGAGCCAACAACCGATTGGAGCAAAGTCGTATCCGTTGTCAGGCGGGATAAGACTTCACCAACTCGGGTCGTTTCAAAAAATTGTGAATCGAGATCGAGGATATGATTAAAAACATCACGTCTCATATCAGCAACAACTTTTTCACCAATCCACGATACAAGAAAAAACCGGGCATAGGTTGCCGCAGTCAAAGTCACAATAATGGCCAGTAACCCAATCAGCGCATTGTCCAGCAACTCTTCATTACCCGCGCTAAAGCCGTGATCAACGAGCGACCGCAATCCGACTCCCATAACCAGAACAGCAGAAGCCGCCGCCGTCAGGGCCACCAAAGCCCCTGCAATCGCCGCTTTATAGGGCTTTAGATAGGGTACGATGCCCCTCAACGCCCCCACTGACGCCCGCGGTCGATCTGCCGCTTCCGATGTATTTTCTGGCCGTCGCGCCATTCTCTATCCGAAATCCAAAACTGTAGGTAATTTGGTACCTAACAAGCATTCCAAACCCGCCTCGTCAACGTTCAACAGACGTTCTTTCAATACTGCATACAAGGCTTGCTCTTGCTCTAAATTCTGCTATATAACGCGCGCCCGTTGCGGAGGAAAAGATGAAAGCCGATATCCACCCTGAATACCACGAGATCACTGTCGTCATGACTGACGGCACCAGCTATAAAACTCGGTCAACCTGGGGCAGCCCCGGTGACACGATGAAGTTGGACATTGATCCTTTGAGCCACAATGCGTGGACCGGTGGGGATCAGCGTATCAATAGCCAGGATGGCCAGGTCGCCAAATTCAATAAGAAGTTTGAAGGTTTCGGCCTGAAATAAGCCGCTTTCGCGGATTAGATCTCAGCTTTTATGCTATCAGCCGCCAACTGGCGAACCAACGCGCACGTCCGGCGAGACCGGTCAATCAGGCTTCGTACTGTTAGGGGCAAGCGCGCCAGCCTCTCTGCATCCTCAACCTCGTCAGCATCGTCAGCCTTTTCACCAAGGTTTCCAGCAGGTTCCGTATTTGCCTCTTCCTGACCAAGCTCCCCGGCTGAAATAGCTTTTTGCAACATCAACCACGCCATCGCGTCAGTCAAATCCCGCGTCATGGAGGATAACTTTCTCGTCAGCCTTAGCTGATCCGGGGGGTCCAGCACCCCCGCTTCATCCTGCATCGAGTCTGAAATATAATCCCGTATCGAAACCAGCAGTTCGTAGGTATCCTGATAAGTCTTTTCAATGAAAGGGTTTATGGGTGCAGCGTCAGACATAGTGCTCATTATGTTGATTTGAGGCTTTGGTTAAAGCGAAACAATAAAAATTTCACCTAAAAAGAAAAAAAGCTGCCTCAAGGGCGGCTCTAGTTTAATAGGGAGGCGTCAAAAGAATGGGATGAGGATCCAATGACGTGATTGATAGAAAAACCTATTCATCACTTTGAACTCTATAATCTACAGGTTAAAGAATGGTTAACGAGACAAATACTTTTAAAATTATCGCCAATATTTATTAAAGGGCAAAGTAACCCCTATTTCTTAAAAAATGCCTCGGCGGCACTGGCATGAGATTTCTTAGCAGCGATATCAGTCTGAACGCGAGTGATCTCTGCCTTTAGTTCAGAAATATATTCTTCTAATTGTTCGATCGAGAGTGTCTCAATATCTCGTTGCGTCCAGTCTTTTGGCCGGACGATATCGTCTTCATCATCCATAATAGCGCCTCCTACTCTTGCCAGTTTGAATTGAGAGGATTAGACCTGCAACCGTTTTTAACATCCAGATTATGGACCTATCTATGATCCAAGCTCTGCCCCAGGAAATGATGGCAATAGACATTACTGAGCCCGGCGGCCCAGAAGTTCTCAAACCCGGCCAAAAACCTCTCCCGACGCTCGGGGAAGGAGAGTTACTGATCAAAGTAGCAGCGGCTGGCGTTAACCGGCCGGACGTAATGCAACGGCAGGGAAACTATCCACCGCCCAAAGGCGCACCCGACACCCCTGGCCTGGAAGTTTCCGGAACAATCGTCGCCCTTGCGGATGATGTGACGGGTTGGGCAATCGGCGATGAAGTTTGCGCTCTCGTCGCTGGTGGCGGCTATGCGGAATATTGCGCAGCACCAGCTCTGCAATGTCTACCGATACCAAAAGGCATATCGATCATCGATGCGGCCGCTCTGCCAGAGACATTTTTTACGGTTTGGGACAATGTCTTTACTCGCGGTGGGCTTTCTGCGGGAGAATCAATCCTGATACATGGCGGCTCCAGCGGTATTGGTACAACAGCAATTCAACTCGCTGTCGCTACGGGTGCCACCGCCTATGTCACCGCGGGTTCTGATGAAAAATGTAAAGCCTGCGAACAATTAGGGGCGACAAAAGCAATCAACTATCGTGATGCCGATTTCGTCGACGTTATTCAGGAAGCGACCGACAAGAAAGGCGTAAATGTGGTGCTCGACATGGTTGGCGGTGACTATGTCGCCAGAAATCTGCGGGTTCTGGCGAAAGGTGGGCGTCTGGTTCAAATCGCTGTACAGCACGGCACCAAGGCCGAAATACCGGTTCATGTGATCATGACGAAACAAATCACCTTTACGGGATCAACCTTGCGACCGCGCTCGGTAGCAGAAAAAGCATTGATTACTGAGCAACTTCGTGACAAAGCATGGCCATTAATTGAAGCGGGTAAGGTCAAACCGCTGATATTTGAGCGTTTTCCTCTTGCTGATGCTGCTAAAGCACACGCACTGATGGACAGCAGCGCTCATATCGGTAAAATTGTCCTAACGGTTTAATAGCGTGCGCTGATCGCGTGATCGCGTCGCTGTTACGCCCCAGAGCAAGCATTCCGCATTGCGGTTTGCAGCTGTCGGTTCGGCGGCTGGGGTGTCGCGTGTGTCCGAAAACAAAGGAGAGACCATGAGTCAGGTCCTTATGCCAAAAGCAACGGCTGTTTGGC
>Ga0055584_100006692_pt1 | contig 11291 bp, 7 predicted proteins | sample OSDHelmetaG_FD_58716 | JGI IMG/M metagenome (GOLD analysis project Ga0055584, IMG submission 58716) | Pelagic marine sediment microbial communities from the LTER site Helgoland, North Sea, for post-phytoplankton bloom and carbon turnover... | ecosystem: Environmental > Aquatic > Marine >...
ACCTGTGCTTACTGCGGTGTGGGTTGCGGTATTGCCGTTAAGCAGGAAATACATGCAGGCCAAGTGATCCATGTTGGCGGCGACGTTAAACATCCTGCCAACATGGGCCGCCTGTGTATTAAAGGGGCTAACCTAGATAGCACTCTGGTGCAGGCAGGTAGGTTGTTGACGGCTCAAGTGGACGGTGAGCCGGTGAACAGCGAGAAGGCCTATGACGCTGTTGCTCAGCGTTTACAGCAGGTGATTAGCGAACACGGTCCCGAAGCGGTAGGCTTCTATTTGTCCGGACAGTTGCTAACCGAAGACTATTATATTGCCAACAAACTTTGCAAAGGCTTTATTGGTAGTCCAAATTTAGACACCAATTCGCGCTTGTGTATGTCATCGGCGGTGGTGGCGCAACAGCGCGCCTTTGGCGAAGACTTGGTGCCAGGTTGTTATGACGACCTAGAACAGGCTGACCTTGTGTTGTTAGTGGGTTCTAATATGGCTTGGACGCACCCTATTGTGTTCCAACGTTTGCTTAAGGCCCGCGAGCGCAATCCAGCTATGAAAATTGTGGTGTTGGACCCGAAGCAGACAGCAACGGCGCAGTTGGCAGACATGCACCTCGCTCTAGCCCCTGCTAGCGATGGTTACTTCTTTACCGGCTTGCTGGCTTATCTAAATCAGCAAGATGCACTGGATTTGGATTATATTCAGGCCCACACGGAAGGCTTTTCTGAGGCCTTGGCAGCAGCGCTTGTTGCTACCCCTGATATTGCTAGTGTAGCCCGCCAGTGTGACTTATCGGCCGCGCAAGTGGCCAAGATTTTCGCCGCTTTTGCTAACACTGACAAGGTGGTGAGCGTTTATTCCCAAGGCGTTAATCAGTCCAATACGGGTAGTGATAAGGCCAATGCCATTATCAACTGTCACCTTGCCACAGGTAAGATTGGTCGTCCTGGTGCTTGTCCATTTTCTATTACCGGTCAGCCCAATGCCATGGGAGGGCGTGAAGTGGGTGGTATGGCCACACAGCTAGCCGCCCACCGCAGCTATGACGATCCACAACAACGGGCTCAGGTAAAACAATTTTGGCAAGCACCGCAGTTGCCAGAACAAGCTGGCTATAAGGCAGTTGAACTGTTTGATGCTGTCTCGGATGGGCGTATTAAAGCCATTTGGATTATGGGCAGCAACCCCGTGGTGAGTTTGCCCAACGCCGATAAAGTACAGCGTGCGCTAGAGCAATGCCCATTGGTCATTGTTTCAGAAACCCATGCCAATACTGATACCGCAGCATGTGCTGACATTCTACTGCCAGCCAGTGGTTGGGGTGAAAAAGACGGTACTGTCACTAATTCAGAGCGTATGATTAGCCGTCAGAGGGCCTTTGCTCCCACGCCACAAGGTGTGCGCCAAGATTGGCAAATTTTGTCAGCGGTAGCACAGCGTATGGGACATGGGCAGGCCTTTGCTTTTACCAGTAGTGCCGATATATTCCGCGAACATGCACGACTATCGGCCCTAGAGGACGATACGCCACGGCAGTTCAACTTGGGCCCCTTGGCACAAATATCCGATCAACAATATACCGACCTGCAACCCTTGCAGTGGCCGGTACACCGTGATGACAATAGTGCAACTGGTTGGCAGGGTAGCCCGCGTCTGTTTGCCGATGGGCAGTTTGCTACGCCTTCGGGCAAGGCTTATTGTTATGCTGTAAGTCCTGCCTTGGCGCAAGGCGAATCTAGTCAAGACTATCCCCTATGGCTGAATTCAGGCCGCTGGCGTGACCAGTGGCACAGTATGAGCCGTACCGGTGAAGTTGCGCAATTGAGCAAGCATGAGCCAGAGCCGCGGATCGAGATGCACCCTTTTGACGCCAAGGCTTATGCCATTACCGACGACCAGTGGGCACGTGTAAGCAGTGCTCAGGGTGATTATGTGGCACGGGTGCGTACCACTTCCTCTTTACGCCAAGGCCAGCTATTTGTACCGATCCATTGGAACCAGCAATATGCTAGTAAGGCGAAGGCGAGTAGTTTGGTTGCGGCGATTGTTGATGTCAGTTCCGGGCAGCCACAATTCAAGCAGGTGCCGGTGAAAGTTGCGCCATTAACGATGCAGTGGCAAGCGCGCTTGGTTTGCCGTCAAGCGGTGTCCATGGCCGAACATGAACATTGGGTAAGGGCGCCGCTACAGGATTTCTGCCAATACCAATTGGCGGGTAATAGTGAGTTTGCTTGGGTCGATTGGTTGCGTATGGTTTTGCCTGAGCAGGATGAAACCATGGTGCTGCAGTCTAGTGAAGCCCATAGCTTGCGTTTGGCCGTATACCAAAAGGGCCGGCTGATGGCGCTCTTGTGGGTGGCCAAAGAACTGCCCGTCATTAACGACGACTTGATTTATAGCCTGTTGCAGCAACCGCGCTTAAACGCCAGCCAACGCTTACAAGCCTTGGCTGGACAAAAAGGCCGCAAGGTGGTGGCAGATAAGTTGGTGTGCGCTTGTATGCAAGTGACAGCATCGGCTATTGATGAGGCCATTGACCAAGGTGAAAGCAGCCTCGCGGGTTTAAAAAACAAGCTCGGTTGCGGTAGTGGTTGTGGCTCTTGTCTAGGTGAAGTGCAGGCACGCTTGAACAAGGCTTACGCCTAACCCAGTCTATAATCTATTTTTGGCAGGGCTTAAGGTGCCTAGGATTGAGTATATGATCTTGCCACTGCGCACATTGCTAGTCATGTGGGAAGCTTGGATGCGATGTCAGCCTAGGTCGCGGAACATAAACTCGATACAAGGTGCACGATGGGTACAGTTGCGAGTGTAATAACTCAGCAACTCGTCGACATCGTTGGCTTCAATCAGCCGTATATGGCCATGGCAAGTGTGGAAGTTGGGCTGTGACAACATGGGCTAACCTAGAGTGCCTCAAGGGCATCTTGTAGGGTTTTGATACCCACGATATGCATATTAGCCAAAATGGGGTCGGAGGTGACTTTGGGTACGTTGGCAATAGGTACAATAGCTCGGGTAAAACCGTGTTTAGCAGCTTCGCGAATACGCTCTTGACCGGAAGGTACGGGGCGAATTTCGCCAGATAGGCCCACTTCGCCAAATACCACTAGCTGTTGATCCAAGGGCTGACCACGTAAGCTAGAAACGATGGCCATCAACATGGCAAGGTCCGCACTGGTTTCGTACACCCGCACACCGCCAACCACGTTAACGAATACGTCTTGATCACCCGTATGCAAACCACCATGACGGTGCAGTACCGCCAAGAGCATTGCCAGACGGTTTTGATCAAGGCCAATGGCCACGCGTCGTGGGTTATTGAAATGGCTTTCGTCCACTAGCGCTTGTAGTTCTACTAATAGTGGACGGGTGCCTTCCCAAACTACCATCACCAAGCTACCTGCAGCGGCGCCTTCGGCTCTGGAAAGGAAGATAGAGCTTGGATTTTTGACTTCTTTAAGGCCCGTTTCTACCATGGCGAATACGCCTAGTTCGTTAACGGCACCAAAACGGTTTTTGTGGCCACGTAAGGTGCGGAAGCGACTGTCGTGATCACCTTCCAATTGTAAGGAGCAATCAATCATGTGCTCCAATACTTTCGGGCCTGCTAAGTTACCGTCTTTGGTAACGTGACCGACTAGCAAGAGAACAGTATTGCTCTGCTTGGCATAGCGCACTAACGCAGCAGCACACTCACGTACTTGGGAAACGCTGCCTGGTGCCGAGGTGATGTCAGCCAGCTGCATGACCTGAATAGAGTCGACCACTAATAGTTTAGGCTTAACACTGTCAGCCGTGGCAATGATGGATTCAACATCCGTTTCTGCTAACATCTTTAGGTTGGTGGTCGGTAGCTCCAAGCGCTGAGCACGTAAGGCAACCTGCTGTAAGGATTCTTCGCCAGTCACATACAAGGCGCTCATCTGCTGAGCCATGGTGCACATGAGTTGCAGCAACAAGGTACTTTTGCCTGCGCCGGGATGGCCACCAATTAGAATGGCAGAACCTGGCACTAGGCCACCACCTAACACACGATCTAGTTCGCCGATATTAGTGCTAAAACGCGGTACCGTGGCAATGTCGACGTCGCTTAGGTCCACCAGCTGTGCCGCAACACCGGCATAGCCCTTAATACCTTTTGCGGCGATAGCCGCGCCACCTTTGGCAACGGGGCCAAGACGAATTTCTTGCAAGCTGTTCCAAGCACCGCAGTCGTTACATTGACCTTGCCACTTGCTGTAGTCGGAGCCGCAGTCGTTGCAGACAAAGGCAGTTTTTTGCTTGGCCATGTTATGAGCTTATATTTAGTAGGTCGGGTTTTAACCCGACATTTAGGACCTGTTTTGTCGGACTAAAGTCCGACCCACATTAGTTGTTGAGCAAGCGCGCTGCATCTTTGGCAAAGTAGGTAAGAATGCCATCGCAGCCGGCACGCTTAAAGGCCAGCAGTGATTCAAGCGTTACCTTGTCTTGATCCAACCAACCGTTTTGGAAGGCTGCCATATGCATGGCGTATTCGCCACTCACTTGGTAAGCAAAAGTTGGCACTTTTAATTCAGTTTTAACGCGCTGTACTATGTCTAGGTAAGGCATTCCTGGCTTCACCATGACCATATCAGCACCTTCTGCGAGATCCAAAGCCACTTCATGTAGAGCTTCGTCGGAGTTAGCTGGATCCATCTGGTAGCCATGCTTGTTGGACTTGCCGATGTTGCCAGCCGAGCCTACGGCATCGCGGAAAGGGCCATAGTAGGAAGACGAGTACTTGGCAGCGTAAGACATGATGCGGGTGTTGACATGGCCTTCATCTTCGAGGGATTCGCGAATGGCCGCGATGCGGCCATCCATCATGTCCGAGGGGCCTATAATATCGGCGCCGGCGACCGCTTGTGATAGTGCCTGCTGTACCAAAATTTCTACAGTGATGTCGTTAAGGATGTAGCCCTTGTCATCAATGATGCCGTCTTGGCCATGAGTGGTGAAAGGGTCCAAGGCCACGTCGGTCATAATGCCTAGTTCTGGGCAAGCATCTTTTATGGCACGAATGGCGGTTTGTGCTAGCCCGTTGGGGTCGTATGCAGCTTCGGCCATTGCGGATTTGGCAGACTGTGGTGTTACCGGAAATAGGCAAATACAAGGGATGCCCATGGCCACCAATTCTTTGGCTTGCTTCACCAACAAATCTACAGAGTAGCGCTCTACACCGGGCATGGACGCCACTTGTTCGGTCTGGCCTTGGCCAGGAATAACAAACATGGGGTAGATTAGGTCGTCAGTAGTCAGCTGATTCTCGCGCATCATACGGCGTGAGAAATCATCGGCACGCATGCGGCGCATGCGAGTTAAAGGAAACAAACGTTGGCTAGTTGCAAAAGTCATGATGGTATCCGTTGTGGTGTTCTTTAGCCATTGTAGCGCTTTGCTGCGATCACGCCAATTGGCTTTCTAGTTGCTCGTATTCTTCTTGGCACAGCAGCCAATCTTCTTCCACCTGTTCGGCTTCTTGGGTTGTGCTGGCCTGTTTTTGTAATAGGTCTTGTAGCAGCTTTTTTTGTTCTGCTTCATACAGACTTGGATCTACTAGTTGCTGCTCTAGCTGGCTTTGCAAAGCGTGTAATTTATCTAAACGCGCTTCTAGCTTGTCTAGTTTTTTCTTCAGGGGGCTGAGCTTGGCGCGCTGCTCGGCTTGAATGCGTTTTTGTTGCTTACGATCTTGTGCAGATTGATTGCTAGCGCTATCATCGGCTCGGTTTTCACGCTGTTCTAACTGTTTGGCTTTGGCCTGTTGTTGCACAAGCTTTTGCAGCTGTTGCTGGTAGCTATCAAGGTCACCTTCATAAGGGCCGATTTTGCCATCGGCAACCAGCCAGTATTGATCTACTACCTGACGTAACAGGTGGCGATCGTGAGAAATCACAATCACCGCACCTTGGAATTCTTGCAGAGCGCGGGTGAGTGCATGGCGTGCTTCTAAATCTAGATGGTTGGTGGGCTCATCTAACAACAACAAGTTGGGCTTTTGTAGTGCGATCATGGCAAGCGCCAAGCGTACTTTTTCACCACCGGAGAAGTTTTTCACGGGTTCAAACACGCGATCGCCTTGCCAGCCAAAGCTACCTAAGAAGTTACGCAGTTCTTGCTCGCTGGCTTTCGGTTTTAGGCGTTGCAGGTGTAACATGCCGTTGGCTTCTAAGTCCAAGGCTTCTAGCTGATGCTGAGCGAAGTAACCAATATTAAGGTGTTCACCAGGAATAATTTGCCCAGCTAGAGGTGGTACATCACCGACCAGGGTTTTAACAAAGGACGATTTGCCAGCGCCATTGGGGCCCAATAAAGCAATGCGAGAGTCTTGCAGGATGCTTAGGTCAGCTTCTAACAATGGCTTATCGTAACCAATGCTCACTTGATTCATCGTGATTAGGTTGGCACTGATCTGGTCGAATTCTGGGAAGCGAAAGCTAAAGGGCGAATCGGCATAGGCCGGTGCGATCAGCTCCATGCGTTCTAGCGCCTTAACACGGCCTTGGGCCTGCTTAGCTTTACTGGCTTTGGCTTTAAAGCGGCGGATAAAGCTTTCTATGTGAGCAATTTCAGCCTGTTGTTTGTCGAACATGCTTTGTTGCTGGGCCATGCGCTCGGCTTTTTGACGTTCAAAGGCCGCGTAGTTGCCACGGTAGCTGGTCAACTGTTGTTGATTCAGGTGCACGATGGTTTGTACTACCTGATCCAAGAAGTCACGGTCGTGAGAAATCAAAAACAAGGTGCCAGGGTAGGTTTGTAACCAACCCTCTAGCCACATGGTGGCATCCAAATCCAAGTGGTTGGTTGGCTCATCGAGTAGCAATAAATCCGATGGGCACATGAGGGCCTGAGCAAGATTCAAGCGCACTCGCCAGCCACCAGAGAAGCTGGCTACGGGTTGTTGCCAGTCGACTTCTTGAAAACCCAAACCTTGGAGTAATTGTTGAGCGCGGTTCTTGGCTGTGTAACCGTCTACATGGTCGTAGTCCGACCAGGCGAGGGCTAGAGCCGCATCGTCATTTTTTTGTTGCGCTTGTTGAATGCTCACTTCGGCTTGGCGAAATAATATATCCCCATCCAAAACATGGTCGAGGGTGGAGCGCTCGATATCGCCAATTTCTTGGGCCATATGGGCTAGGCGCAAGTTGGGTGGCACTTGCAGTTCACCAGAATCTGGCGTGAGCTGATTAAGCAAGAGCTTGAAAAGGCTGGTTTTACCCGCACCATTACGCCCAACCAAACCATAGCGTTGGCCCGAATGCAGGGTCAGGTTGGCGTCTTTAAGCAGGCTGTTGCCGCCGCGTAATAGATGTATATCGTTGAACTGGATCATGGTGGCGAATCATAGCATAAGGGCTTGCTAGACCCTATGGCAAAGGCCCTTGAATCCCCGTAAAAGCTGGTAAAAAGAGCAACAAAGTGTGAAGGGTTTGTGAAGAATTGTTGTTCTGGGTAGATAATTTTGATGGTTATGGCATATTGCACTAGTTATTAGTCATTTTAACCCTATATAGATAATAGCTGGGTGGTCATGCAGTGTTGGCAAGACCCCTAACCAAATAATTAATTTGAAGGAAAGATCATGAAAACTACCCTTAGTCGTCTGGCGGTAACCAGCGCACTAGCCCTGTCTGCAGCAACAGCACAGGCCGAAGTAAATCTGGAAGATCCACAGCAAAAAGTAAGTTACAGCGTCGGTATGCTGATTGCTGGCCAGTTGGCTAATGACTTTGATGATCTAGACCTTGCAGCTTTTGTTGAAGGCTTTAACCAGTTCTACGGTGGCGAAGCCACTGCCATCACGCCACAAGAAGCTATGCAAGCTGTACAGGCTTACCAACGTGATCAAGAAGTAGCGAAGAGCGCTAATGCAATGGCAGAAAGTGAAGCCTTCTTGGCGGAAATGGCACAGCAAGAAGGTGTAGAAATCACCAAGTCTGGTCTACAGTACAAGGTACTTGAAGAAGGTGCTGGTGTGATGCCACAAGCTACTGACACAGTAACCGTGCACTACAAGGGCACGTTGATGAATGGCCAAGAGTTCGATAGTTCTTATTCTCGTGGCGAACCAACTTCTTTCCCGCTTAATGGCGTTATTGCTGGTTGGACCGAAGGTCTTCAGCTAATGAAAGAAGGCGGCAAGTATGAATTTTACATTCACCCAGATCTAGCTTACGGTCCACGTGGTGCTGGTGGTTCCATTGGCCCTAACGCAGCATTGGTATTCCAAGTAGAATTGATCAAAGTTGGTGAATAAGCCCGATTAAGGTTGGTTTAGGTGTGTTTATGCCTAAATTGGCTGTTGTTTAGGAATTTTTCCGATACAACTACTGCCATTTTCTAGCTATCCTACACATATAGGATTGATGTTAGCCGGATTGGCCGACAGGGAATGGCAGGATGCCTGACAATATTTACCACATGGATATGGTTGTGTTGTTACCGAAAACAAAAATCCCAGCCAATGGCTGGGATTTTTATTGCTTATAATTTGTCGGGTTAAAACCCGACCTACATGATTTGTAGGTCGGACTTTAGTCCGACAAGCATCAGCTTACAAGAAAGTCAGTACGGCTACCATTACGGCAGTCAATGCCAAGGAGCTGTGGATAGCACCCTTAACAGTAGTCAAAGGACCTTGCTTGCCTTTAAGAGCGTTAAGCTCAAGCAAAGCAATGATGGCCAACATGGCGATCATGGAAGGTGCGCTCCAGTCTAGCTGTGCGTAGCTGCTTAGGCCGCTGTGACCAGGGGAAGCCAGCATACAGAACACCATAGGCGCAGAGAACAATACGTTGTGACGAGAAGCCAAAAGGGCTTTTGCGCCAGCAGCAGCTGCGTCGCCATCTTTCATGCCTAGAGCGATTTGCTGGTTAGGCCAGATGATCATCCATACGTTCAAGAACATCAAAGTACCAAATGCAGCACCAATCCAGATGTAGTTGTTCATAGCAGTTGGGATGGTGAATAGCATAACCACACCAGTTAGGAAGGTACCCATAGCACCCCAACGGAACCACCAAAGAGCGCTTGGCGCTAGCTTGGCTTTGGCGTCAGATAGGCCTTCTGGGCTTGCTTGCTTGAAGTAGCCGCCTTGGATGAAGTTGAAGTAGTAAAGCATGCCAATCCAGGTAATACCGAATAGCACGTGTGACCAACGGAACAAAAATCCTAAAACTTCCATAATGAGCCTCTCTCAATGGTTTCTTTTGGTGGGCTGAGCCCTTATTAGGTGGGGCTATTGTACCAAGGTCGAAGGCTATTGGAATAACTTGGCCGCAAATTGTGCCGTTTTTTAAAGGAAAAAGTGGCCTAAGTCCTTACAGAAGTTAGGTTTATTGGTGATTTTGAGGGTTTTTTGGCAGGCAGTGAGACATTTGGGGTCAGACCTGAGGTCTGACCCTGTAATGCTGAATAAACTAGGTTATGCTTCTAAGTCATCCAAATAACGTTCGGCATCCAATGCCGCCATGCAGCCAGTACCGGCAGAAGTGATAGCCTGACGATAGATATGATCCATGACATCACCGGCTGCAAAGATACCTTCGATGCTAGTTTGCATAGCATTGCCTTGAGTACCGCTTTGTACAGTTAAGTAACCATTTTCCATGTCTAGCTGACCAGCAAATAGGTCTGTATTGGGCTTGTGGCCGATGGCAATAAATACGCCATCTACGTCCAGATCTTTGGTACTGCCATCTTCTGTGCTCTTGATACGCATGCCGGTAACGCCCATGTCATCACCTAATACTTCATCCAGTGTATGATTCCATTCGATGTTGACGTTGCCATTAGCAGCACGGTCTGCGATACGATCGGCAAGAATCTTCTCGGAACGGAATTTATCGCGACGGTGTACTACGGTTACTTCGGCAGCGATGTTGGCCAGGTACAAGGCTTCTTCCACAGCGGTGTTACCGCCACCTATGACTGCGACTTTTTTGTTGCGATAGAAGAAACCATCACAGGTAGCGCAGGCGGAAACCCCCTTGCCTTGGAATGCTGTTTCGCTTTCTAGACCTAGGTATTGGGCGCTGGCGCCAGTACAGATGATTAAGGAATCACAAGTGTATTGCGTGCCTTGTCCAGTTAGCTTAAAAGGTCTTTGTTTTAGTTCAACGGCATCAATGTGATCAAATACGATGTTGGTGTCAAAGCGTTCGGCATGAGCCTTCATGCGCTCCATCAAGTCAGGACCTTGTAGACCTTCTACGTCACCAGGCCAGTTATCAACATCGGTGGTAGTGGTGAGCTGACCGCCCATCTGCATACCTGTAATAAGAGTTGGTGATAGGTTGGCGCGGGCCGCATAAACGGCAGCAGTGTAACCAGCTGGGCCGGAACCTAGGATAATCAAACGATGGTGTTGAACTTCACTCATGACTTTTTCCTTGAGAAGCTAAATTAGGCATAGCAAAAATATGCGCCCGACGATACCATAATTCAAGCGTTAGAACGGCAAAAAACAGAAATAGTAAGGAAACAAGCATGTTAGATTGGCAAAACATTGATACGGTCATGCTCGACATGGATGGCACCTTGTTGGATTTGCATTTCGACACCTATTATTGGTTGCAGCATCTACCTCAGCGTTATGCTGAAATTAAAGGTGTTTCCCTTAAGGAGGCGCAAGCTTATATATATCCTAAACTGAGGGCCCAAAAGGGCCAGTTAAATTGGTATTGTTTGGATTATTGGCAGCGAGAACTAGATATCGATATTATTGCTTTGAAAAGAGAAATCGACCATAAAGTGCAGTTTTTGCCTGGTACCGAGAGTTTCTTGGATTGGCTAAAAACCACTAATAAGCAAATTTTTTTGGTTACTAATGCCCACAAAGGCAGCCTAGCGGTAAAGCAGCCCCATGCACGTTTAGACCGTTGGTTGCATGGGATTTATCATTCTCATGACTATGGCTACGCTAAAGAGGAGCAAGGATTTTGGCAGGCTTTGCAAGCTGATATAGGTTATGACTTAGCGCGCACCTTGATGGTGGATGATAATCTACAGGTGCTCGCCGCTGCAGAGGAGTCGGGTATAGGTCACTTGCTGGCTATTAGCGAGCCTGATACCCAAAGACCTGCTCAGCATACAGGTGATTTTGAAAGTGTGGCCAACCTAGGTTTGGCAATCCCTTAACTAGAATTCAGTTAACAATGAAGGACAAGTAGTGACAGAACAGACAGCAAAGGTGCGCCTAGATAAGTGGCTATGGGCCGCTAGGTTTTTTAAAACCCGCGGCGTCGCTAAAGCCGCGATCGAAGGAGGTA
>Ga0055584_100006693_pt1 | contig 11290 bp, 8 predicted proteins | sample OSDHelmetaG_FD_58716 | JGI IMG/M metagenome (GOLD analysis project Ga0055584, IMG submission 58716) | Pelagic marine sediment microbial communities from the LTER site Helgoland, North Sea, for post-phytoplankton bloom and carbon turnover... | ecosystem: Environmental > Aquatic > Marine >...
TTAAATCTAGATTCTTAATAACATCACGTTTATCACTATCATATTTAAACATTTTATAAATACGTCCCCCTTTTACACTCAAGTTAGGGTCATCAGGTAATAATGGAAAAAAAGGAAGATTGAAGAAACTGTGAAGTGTCACTCCACCTGCATTGATAGCCGCTATTCCCGTCGGAGCAAGTACAACGAATTTTTTACGAGTAGTACTAGCAAGATATTTCAAAAATGTAGACTTACCTGTCCCCGCCTTACCAGTCAGAAACAGAGAATGATTAGTATATTGAATCAGATTCAAAGCCTCTTTGAATGGCTTCGTATCAGTATCTACACTATTTGGGTCAAATGCTAAATGATTCATACTTACAAAATACTACTTTTTATTTGATATTATCAAATAAAATAAGCCCTCAGTGAAAAAAATTGATAAAGCTTGACATTTTTGTCGTACAAATTAAAAACATTCTTCACCAAAGTAAGTCCTTTTTCCTTATCTTTGTACAGATAGAAACCGACAAAGTGAATTCGTCGGGCTAAAAACATCACTGACAACAAAGATTATGGAAAAATCAAAGAAGATTCAAGATAGTGAATCCCCCAAAATGGCATCATGTACACACGTACATACCCATGAACACCATGAGTCTCATGCACATAACCACGGGCATCACGACGAACATGGACATCACGACCACCACCATCATCATCATGACTTGTCAAACATGAGTAACAAGAAACTAGTGTGGGTCACACTTCTAAATCTATTTATCACCGTAGTCCAAATCATAGGAGGATTTTTATCAAACAGTCTGTCTTTGTTGTCAGACGCCATTCACAATTTAGGCGATTCATCCGCGATATTTATAGCATTTTTAGCCAGCATGCGAAGTAAGAAGAATGCAGATGAGCAGCACACCTTTGGTTATAAACGAATAGAAATATTAGCCGCATTTTTCAATGCAATAGTACTGATAGCCATCTGTCTATTCCTCTTTTACGAAGCCTACAAACGAGCGATAGACCCTCAACCAATAAAAGGGATGATGATGTTTATCGTAGCTACATTTGGATTATTAGCTAATTTGATTTCTGTCATTATCTTGCACGATAGCAAAGAAGGCAGCCTCAACGTACGCGCTGCATACCTTCATCTGATGGGTGATACCCTATCTTCAGTAGCTGTCATCATCGGAGGAATAGCCATCTGGAAATACGAAATATTTTGGATAGATCCATTGATTACAGTACTAGTAGGCATATACATTATATATCATACATGGGGTGTCGTCAAAGAAACGGTTGACATATTGATGCAAGCAACTCCAAGCAACATAGACGTTCAAGCAATCAAGAAAGCTGTAGAGGAAGTAAATGGCGTAGACAACATGCATCACCTACATGTATGGAGATTAAATGAACAAAACATTCACCTGGAGACTCACATCAATCTAAATAGAAATATGGATATGCTAGCCATGATGAATATAAAGACCGAGATTGAACAACTCCTGACAAATGATTTTGGTATTACACATATCACACTCCAGATAGGATATGAGTGTCCTGACTGTACAGGTCAATTAATCGTCAAACAAGAGAACAAATAACGATAAAAAGAATCGAAGTTGAGACCAGCCTTAAGTGGATAATCTCAACTTCGATTAGTATACTATATAAGAAGTCTATCAGTCACACAAAGGTACCTTGATGGCATCAGCCATCTCTTTGGCTAAACGAGCGACCTCAACTCGGTCATTTTCCGTCATAGATTGTTTCATCTCTATAGGTGCTCCGACTACTTTAATTTTCAATTTCTCAGCAAAATCCTCACAAAGATGTTTGACTGCAGTACCTGCCCAAGAGAACGAGCCAAAATAACCAAAGTAACGATTTTTCAAGCCACGACCTTTGAGTCGACTAATCATAGCCTCCACCCCTGGGTATAACTCAGCATTGTAAGTAGGTGACCCGATGATCAACCCATTATAACGATACACATCAGCCAACATATAGCTAGGACTAGCCGTCGACACATTATGCATTTTTATCTTCTTGACGCCATTGCAAGACAATTCACGAGCTATTTCCTCAGCCATTTCCTCCGTATTGCCATACATAGAACCATAAATGATAACGACTCCTTCTTCAGCCTCACAAAGACTAATCTTATTGTATAAGTCAAGCATAAAAGGTATCTGTTCATGCCATACAGGACCATGCAATGTACAAAGATATTCAATATCCAATTTTGCTAAGACTTTAAGAGCTCGTTGCACCTGAGGACCATATTTAGCGACAATATTTGAATAATAGCGCACAGCATTTTGAAGATAAGGCTCTATCTCCATTTGAGAATCCACGAAACCACCACTCAAAGCAGTAAAACATCCAAAAGCATCTCCCGAGAAAAGAGATTTGCTAGCAGTATCGTAAGTCATCATCGTCTCAGGCCAATGCAACATAGGTGTAATGTAAAACTCAAGCGTACGAGAGCCAAGGCACAACTTATCGCCCATATTCACAACAACCTGTTCTCCTTCTACTCCGTAAAACCCTTCAAGCATGCCGAAAGTTCGAGTATTTCCCACGATGATCATGTCAGGATAATACTTCTTCAGCAAAGCAATAGAACTAGAATGGTCAGGTTCCATATGATTAATAATAAGATAATCAATAGGACGGTCTCCGATAACACGTTTTATTCTCTTTAGGCTTTGTCCAAAGAATCCTGCTTCAACAGAATCCACCAAAGCTATTTTTTCATCAACGATTAGGTAAGAGTTGTAAGACACACCATCAGGAAGTGACCATAAGCCTTCAAAAAGTTGAGTACGACGATCCTGTACTCCTACATAATGAATTCCCTGTGTGATTAACGAATGATTTTCCATTTTAAAATATTTATATTGTTGATTTATTTACTGCTTATTGAACGAAAGAGACCCTAAAAATAAACAAATATCCTTTTTCTAAGAATATTTGTTTATATTATTTAGTATATACGTAAGAATCCCCCTGTACTACCCCTTTGATACGCATTTTTTGTTTAACTTTATCTACAAATTCATAATTTTTAACACCCCACCGAGGTGCTACGAGTAAATCATCTGGAGACTGAGAAACGAACCGTTCAACGACAATATCCGGACGCAACCGACGTAGAAATGCAATCACAAAATCAATATATTCATCCACTTGATAAGTTCTTACAAACGAAGGATTTTCAGCAACCTGATGCATCATCTTGGTTCCTTTAATGAGCTGTAACTGATGAAGTTTCAGTGTATTGAGCGGCAGTGCTGAAATCATTTCAGCTTGTGCTATTTGTTCTTCTTCACTACGTCCGGGCAATCCCAGAATCATATGAGCCCCTACAGGAATACCATAAGAAGCCGTAGTCATAATTGCCTCGACAGAATCTTGATATCGATGTCCCCTATTAATCAATTCAAGCACATCATCATAACAACTCTCGAGACCATATTCGACAAGTACGAACGTACGTTTATTTAGTTCAGCCAGATACTGATAGAGTTCAGGCCACATACTATCCGGTCTAGTTCCAATAACCAATCCGACCACCCCAGGAACAGACAGTGCCTCTTGATACTGACGTTTAAGATTTTCTAAAGTTCCATACGTATTGGTATATGCTTGGAAATAAGCCAAATATTTCATTTGAGGATACTTCTTGCCAAAGAACCGGATTCCTTCTTCTAATTGCTGCGTGATAGACTTTTCAGTCTGACAATATGCAGGATTAAAAGTTTGATTATTGCAGTAAGTACAGCCACCCAATCCAACTTTTCCATCGCGGTTAGGGCAAGTAAATCCCGCATGCAAAGATATCTTTTGCACTTTAAAAGGGAAATACTCTTTTAAGAAGTCATTAAATGCTCTGTATAAGGGTTGCTGAGCCAAATGAACCTTCTTAGAATCTGATACTTGCAATTTCATGAAGCAAAGATACTATTATTATTTCATTTTCTTGAAATAGTTAGTATCTTTGTCATAAGACTATAAAAGAATAATTATGCTCATTTTCAATACGACTTATCAGGTATCAGAGGCTCAAGCTAGAAACTTTCTAATTTGGCTTACGCAATCATATATCCCTAGTGTTCTTCAACACGGGGCTCTTTCGGAGCCGCACCTTGCAGAGGTATTATCTCATAAGGACGAGAACAGTCGTTCGTATACGCTCCAGTTTGACGTCAAAGATAGTGCTACATTGCACAAGTGGCATACCGACCAAGGAGTAAAAATGTCCCAGCAATTAGTAGAAATGTTTCAGCAAGAAGTCGTTGGATTTGCTACTTTGATGGAAAGAATGGAGCTCAATTAATCTTTATGTTGACTAAAAAGACAAGCATCGTTACTGAAAAGATTATTTTAGGTATCGACCCAGGAACGACTATCATGGGATACGGTGTACTTAAGATAAAGGGAAACAAACCCGAATTGGTAGCTATGGGCGTCATTGATTTGCGCAAATACGCCGATCATTATCTAAAATTGAAATGCATAGCAGAACGAGTCTCTAGTTTGATAGAGAGTTTTCTCCCCGACGAGATGGCTATTGAAGCCCCCTTCTTCGGAAAGAATGTGCAGTCGATGCTAAAATTGGGCCGTGCTCAAGGAGTAGCCATGGCTATGGGCTTACTCAAGGAAGTACCCATCACAGAATATGCGCCATTGAAAATTAAGATGGCCATCACAGGTAAAGGAGGAGCATCAAAAGAACAAGTAGCAGATATGTTGCAACGGATGCTACACATACCGAAAGAAAAGATGCCTAAGTTTCTAGATGCAACAGACGGATTAGCAGCCGCTTATTGTCATTTCTTGCAGATGGGACGTCCGAGTGCTGAGAAAGCCTATGGAGGCTGGAAAGACTTCATGTCAAAAAACCCAAATCGTGTCTCTTCACCAAAGGTAAAAGAGATACAGCTACTTAAAGAGAAAAGAAGAAAATAATATATTACCTAAAAAAATAACAGTATGCAAAACAAAACATACTTGTTCGTATTGGGACTTGCAGCAATGCTTGCTAGTTGTTCTACCAACAATTCATTTAAGAGTTACATGGACTATCCGGTAGCGCAAGATTTGTCTGAGATGAGCTACACAGCAGATGGTACTTCATTTAGTGTATGGGCACCGACTGCAGAAGAAGCAGTCGTGATGCTATTTAAAGATGGCCATGAAGATGCTGCAGTACAGACACTCAAGATGAAGCCCAATAATGATGGGACATGGAAAGTCAAAAGCAAAGAAAACTTGCTCGGTTATTTCTATGCTTTCAACATCAAGATAGCTGGTAAATGGCAAGGAGAGACCGAAGGTATCAATGCAAAAGCTGTCGGAGTAAACGGCAAGCGAGCAGCGATTATAGACATGACCAATACAGACCCTATAGGTTGGGAGGTAGATGAGCGACCTAATCTACCACTAGGAAATACGATTATCTATGAGATGCACCACCGTGACTTCTCAATCAGTCCTTCTTCAGGCATTACAAACAAAGGGAAATATTTAGCCTTGACAGAACATGGTACGACCAATTCCGAAGGTGCTTCGACAGGTATTGACCACCTGGTAGACTTGGGAATCACCCATGTACAGATACTTCCCTCATTTGATTTCGGTTCTATAGATGAGACGACACTCAATAAGAACAAATACAATTGGGGATACGACCCGATAAACTACAACGTCCCTGAAGGAAGTTATAGCACCGACCCTTACGACCCAGAAGTTCGCATCCGTGAATTTAAAGAAATGGTCATGAATCTACATAAGTCCGGTATTCGTGTCGTACTCGATGTAGTATATAATCATACCTTTGACATCAACCACAGTCCATTTAATCGCACAGTTCCAGGCTATTTTTATCGTGAACGCAAAGACAGCACTTACGCCAATGCTTCTGGTTGTGGTAACGAAACAGCCAGCGAACGCCCAATGATGCGTAAATTCATGATAGAATCCGTGAAATATTGGGCCACCGAATACCATATAGACGGTTTCCGTTTTGATTTGATGGGCATTCATGATTTGCAGACGATGCGTGATATCCGTGCTGCCTTAGATGAGATAGACCCATCTATCATCATGTACGGAGAAGGATGGGCAGCAGAAGCGCCTCAACTACCACAAGACACTTTGGCAATGAAAGCCAATGTAAATAAAATGGCAGGCATATCTGTCTTTAGTGATGAACTTAGAGATGGTCTCAGAGGGCCATTCAATGATGACCATAAGGGAGGCTTCTTGGCCAACGTATTAGGACAAGTAGAGAGCATCAAATTTGGCATCGTTGGTGGGATTGAATACCCTAATCTAAATTATAAATTAGTCAACTATACAGATACAGCATGGGCTGCTGACCCTACCCAAATGATTAGCTATGTCTCATGTCACGATGACATGTGTATGGTTGATAGACTCAAAGCAAGCATTCCAGGCATCAATGAAGAGAAGCTGATTCGCCTTGATAAGCTAGCCCAAACAGTAGTATTCACTTCACAAGGAATCCCTTTCATGTTATCTGGAGAAGAAATCCTCCGAACTAAACAAGGCGTACATAACAGTTATAACAGCCCAGACAGCATCAATCAAATTGATTGGAACAACAAGACGAGATACAAAGATGTATACGAATACTATAAAGGCTTAATAGCGCTAAGAAAGTTGCATGCTGGATTCCGAATAGGTAGTGCAGAATTGATTCGTCAATACTTACATTTCTTACCAGTTGGTGATTTACAAAATGTGATTGCCTATCGTATTGATGCAGCATCAGTGGGAGATGTATCCCAAGAAATCACCGTCATATTTAACGGCAATGACAAACCGATAAACTTCATTCTCGCTGCAAATTCAAAATATACTGTCGTTTGCGAGAACGGAAAAATCAATCCCAAAGGGTTACGTATCATGAAAGGAAGTGATGCCGTTGTTCCAGCTCAATCAGCTTGGATAGCTATCCGATAAAGGGGTCAAACAATAAAATCTCAAATAGAATAAAAGGGATTAGTCAAATCATTGACTAATCCCTTTTGTTCTATGATTAATTCTCTATACAAAGGGCTGCGGCCCCTATCTGCTAAAGATTATTCTCTTTGATCCATTTCATTACATTTGCCGGTGGACGTTTGTTCTGCAATTCATTCTTCATGAAGTCCATATAGGGAGCTACATGGTCAAAAAAACGATACCATCCTTCACATAAGTAATTCAATCCAGGTTCATTGTCTTTTGTACGAGCAAAACGGTCTTTAGGACATCCTCCATTACAAGCGAACAGATACTTACATTCCTTACATTGCTTAGGTAAAGTATCAAATTTATCCTGTCCAAACTTCTGTTGTTCAGGACTATACATCATCTGAGACAACGTCTTAGTACGAATGTTTCCCAATTTATATTCAGGAAAGACGAAGTGGTCACAAGAGTAGACATCGCCGTTAAACTCCATCACACCAGCATGTCCACATGTTTTAGCCATCGTACATACTCCAGGCTGTTCTCCTACCCAATTAGCTAAAGTAGAATCAAAGAATTGGATATAATACTCACCTACATCATTGCGTACCCATTCATCAAAAAGAGCAATCATAAAATCACCCCATTGTTTAGGAGATACAGAAAAGTCAGCGATTTCGCCTTTTTCAAATTCAGCGATAGAAGCCAAATGTCTGCCATCATCATGTTCTAAGATACGTTCTACGATGGGAGCAAACTGAATGTAGTGAGCACCTAAGTCTTTGAAGAAATGGTAAAAATCCATTGGATAATCCCCATTAAAATCATTGACTACAGCCATTGCATTCCATTGCACATTGTATTTATCAAGAATCTTCAGACCTTTCATCACCTTATTCCATGACGGACCACCACTAGCACTTCTCCGATATTCATCATGAAACTCTTGTGGACCATCTATTGAGACCCCAACAAGCCAATTATTATCGGCAAAAAATTTAGCCCATTCCTCAGTGATTAGCGTACCATTCGTCTGAATAGAATTATCTATCTGGCGACCGTTTGCATATTTTTTCTGGATATCAATAGCATGTTGATAGAAAGACATCGGTCTCATCATCGTCTCCCCACCATGCCATGTAAACAAGACCTGTGGTTGAGTCTGACTATTGATATATTGTTCTGTAAACTCTTCCAGCAAAGATTCGCTCAGAGTAAACTGACTAGCCTTGCTGTCAGGAGTTTTGTAGAGATTATTTTTTTCAAGGTAGTAGCAATATTTGCATCTCAGATTACAAATAGAACTCACCGGCTTAAGCATTACATAGAGAGGCTTAGCAAAGGGAGCATATGTAGCCATATAGTATTTTGATTAGTTGATATGATTAGGACAGCAAATATAAGGAAAAGGTTGAATAAGCACAAAAAAAAAGAGTCTTGTTTGCACCTAAGTACAAACAAGACCCGCTATCAATAATAGCAAATACCTCAAGAAAGAAGAGTTATCCAACTCTCCTAAGCATCAGGCCAAAATTAATTATTGTAAGCAAAATAAGTATCTTGAGCAGCAGCACGAGCAGCTAACATACCCTGAGCATTGAGTTCTACAGTAGTAGTAGAACCATCCTGTAAGTAAAGGTCAGCAGTACCATTACCATTGACAGCAAGAATCTTATGGCTCTCACCATTAGCCACTACACTCCAAGTCTGAGTAGGTTCATCAAAGCATAGATTCATTGATTCCCCATTTTCCCCCTTGACAGCGTATCCATCTTTTGTTTGCTCAATAGTCACTTTACCATTTTGAGTATCGATACTCTGTACAGCAGCGGTAGCTGCAGGATTCTCACCTGTCCAAAATTCTACTGAGTTGAATATGAGCGTATCAGCAAGTCCCGCTATGCCATAGATAGGCACGATGTTCAAGCCGATAAAGATAAGTTCATTGATAAATTTATTACCTGTTACTTGTTGATTCCAAGCCGAAACAGAATTGAACAACGTAAAACTACCAAGACAAGAACTGAATACGACAGAAGTACTTAATAATACAGCAACGACCTTTAATTGAATTTTTTTCATTTGATTGATATTAAAAATTTGATAATGCTTACAAATAGTGCAAGCGACTCCGACAAATATAGCATAATGTATCGATTTGACCTAACAAATACAGCTAAAAGAAAGGTAGATAAAAGGGTTATGAGACCTCCTCTAATGAACCATATCTAGTAGGCAATAAATGACGATCCCCCAAGGTATCATTTACACGTGCCGTATTGACCCAGAACTTATTTTGCCTCACCTCCTCATTGGGATATACAGCCTGTTGTCTCGTATAAGGATGTCCCCAATCATTTGCAACCGCTTCATATTCGGGATGTGGAGCATTGGCAAGCGGGTTCTCCTCTTTGGACAACTCTCCACGCACCACCTGTTGCAATTCTGCCCAAATACCCTTCATCGCTAAGATAAATCGATTCAATTCCTCGAGGCTTTCACTCTCAGTTGGTTCAATCATCAAAGTACCGTGAACAGGAAAAGACAATGTAGGTGCATGATACCCATAATCCATCAATCGCTTAGCGATATCATTTTCACTCAAGCCCGTTTTTTGAGAGATATTACGACACTCGAGAATCAATTCATGCCCTACATATCCTCCAGCCCCACGATAAAGAATACCATAAGTATCCTTAAGAGCATCCGCTATATAGTTAGCACTAAGAATAGCTTGTTCCGTAGCATGCTTCAAGCCATAAGCCCCCATCATGCAAATATATCCATAAGTGACGCTCAATATACCCGCACTTCCATAAGGAGCACTAGCCACTTGGATACCGTCATCCCCCCAAATAACATGAGAAGGTTTAAAAGGAATCAGATGTTCAGCCATCCCTACAGCACCTATACCAGGACCACCTCCCCCATGAGGAGAAGAGAAACTCTTATGAAGATTCAGATGACACACATCAGCCCCGATAAAGCCAGGAGAAGTATATCCAATCTGTCCATTCATATTAGCCCCATCCATATACACTTGTGCCCCGACGGCATGTATTTTATCGACGATACGTCGAATTTGCACCTCGAAGATACCATGAGTAGATGGATAAGTAATCATCAGTGCAGCCAACTCATCTGCATATTTGTCAGCCAAAGATTCGAGGTCAGCAACATCAATATTTCCTTGATCATCAGATTTACAATGGATGACCTCATAACCCGCTTGTCGGGCAGATGCAGGATTAGTTCCATGAGCAGAATCAGGAATCAACACATACTTACGATTTCCTTGTCCTACATGCTCTAGATACGAGCGAATCATACGCAGTCCAGTATATTCACCAGCAGCACCAGAATTTGGTTGAAGCGTAATATCCGCCATTCCAGTGATGACGTCCAATCGCTTACATAAATCATCAATCATCTCATGATACCCTTTCGCCTGAGATGCAGGAACCAAAGGATGAATATCCACCCATCCCGGTTGAGTCAATGGCAAAAGCTCCTGTGCCGCATTTAGTTTCATCGTGCACGACCCCAACGCGATCATCGAGTGCGCCAGCGAGATATCCTTTCGCTCTAGACGCTTCATATACCGCATCATTTCAGTCTCGCAATGATATTTATTAAAGACTTCATGTTCAAGGAAAGAAGACGTACGAATTAAATCGGGATGACAAGGTTCTATAGTAGTTTCTTCAAATAAAGGAAGCACACACTTTTTATTGACCGCAATAGCAAAGACATCCAAAAGAGATTGTAAGATATCATTCGTACACTGCTCATCGATAGACAAGCCCACATCCCCATTTGTAAAATAACGTAAGTTGATACGATGTGCTTCTGCTACCTTTCTCAATTCAGAAGTTGTCACGGCGGTAGGCAATACGATTCGCAAGGTATCGAAGAAATAGCGATTGACAAGCGAATAGCCCAATGATTTGAGTGCTTGCGACAAGCGGTAAGCACCAGTATGAATATCTTGTGCTATCGCTTTGATTCCTTCTGGACCATGATAAGCCGCATAAAAGCCAGCCATAGTAGCAAGAAGAGCTTGAGCAGTACATATATTAGACGTAGCCCTTTCCCGTTTGATATGTTGTTCGCGAGTCTGCAAAGCAAGACGGAAACAAGGCTTACCATACCTATCCACACTCTGACCAATGATACGACCAGGCATCAGACGTCTAGAATCTAATGAAGAAGCAAAATACCCCGCCGATGGGCCACCAAAGAAACGAGGGATTCCCATACGCTGTGTAGACCCACAGACAATATCAGCTCCCCATTCTCCAGGAGG
>Ga0055584_100006694_pt1 | contig 11289 bp, 10 predicted proteins | sample OSDHelmetaG_FD_58716 | JGI IMG/M metagenome (GOLD analysis project Ga0055584, IMG submission 58716) | Pelagic marine sediment microbial communities from the LTER site Helgoland, North Sea, for post-phytoplankton bloom and carbon turnover... | ecosystem: Environmental > Aquatic > Marine >...
ATTTCATAACTGCCCCGATGATAATCGGTTAATATAGTGAAGTTTTTCAATTTAGGCAGGATAGCAAAACTTTGGCAGTTTCTTTTGCAGTTTTTTCCCAAGAAAATTTATTAGACCTTTGAATTCCCAAAGCTGCGAGGTTTTGTCGAAGAGTTTGACTTTCAGCGATTCTTTCAATTGATACGGCAATTTCTTCTACCGAGTAGGGGTCGCAGCATAGGGCAGCATCGGTAGCAATCTCGGCTAATGAACTGTTGTTTGAAGTTATTACAGGTACTCCGCTACTCATCGCCTCTAAGACCGGTAATCCAAAGCCCTCATAAAGAGAGGGATATATAAATGCTAGTGCTTGTTGATAGACTGAAATTAAGGCTTTATCACTCAAATAACCTGTAAAAAAGATTGAGTCTTTGTACCTTGAGTTATTGAAGGTCTTGAGCAATTCCTCATTCTTCCATCCGCTTTTACCAACTAAGAGAAGGGCGGCTTCTAAGTTTTTTTCACTATCTCTGAAAAGCTCAAATGCTTTAATCGTTCTGACTAAATTTTTACGAGGTTCAAGGGTAGCCACAGAGAGAAAGTAAGGTCTGTTTTCAGAGACTATTTTGGGGGTATCGTTATTGAATGGAAAGTTACAATCTTGAGTATTTTTGAAGATTGAACTTGGAGCCAGATGGATAACTTCAACCTTTTCTTCTTCAATGTCGTAAAATTTTAGTATGTCTCTTTTTGTGCAGTGAGAATCAGCAATGATTTTGTCTACACATTTTGCACTTTCCCTCAGGTTTTTCTCAAAAAATCTTAATGTTGATGGGTTATCAAACCATTCAGGGTGAACAAGTGGGATTAGGTCATGAATCGTTAGAATAGCTTTTGCCTTTCTTTTACGAGGCACCGGATAATAGGGACTATAGATCAAATCAGACTGTTCCAAGGTGGAGCTTAATCCTACAATTTTTTCAGCACGTTCGTGATCACTAAGTGGTAGAGAAATAGGTATCTTTGTAACACCCTCGGGGATTGTGGAATCTTGGCAACCAATTATCTGAATATCGATTTCCGAAATTTTGGATGGCAAAGCTTTTAGCAACTCATTGGCATATCGGTGAATGCCTGTGATTGAATTTTCAGACAATACTCGTCCATCAAAAAGAAGGCGGGCTTTTCTTTTTTCGTGGAGGTGAGTGTAGCATGTTATTTCCTTTTCCGTTAACCTATCGATTTTGGATATCGACTTAAGTGCTTGCCCACAATCCTCTTGCGATAACTGATATAGTGTTTTTTTTTGGTCGAAAAAGTAAATTTCCGCCTTTGTTTTGGAATGCTGCAATATTTCTAGGATGTTTTGAATTCCTAATAAACTCTTTTGATTAATGTAAAAAAATATTGAGTCGAAATTTTTCTTAAACACTTCTTGCCACCAGATTGGGTTTGATTGCCACAAAAGGAGCCCTGCTTCTGAGTATTTGATTAATTCAATTGAATCGAGTTGTTTTCTGGAGAGTTCACCGATTAGGTGATCTCCGCCAACCAGGGTCAAAGTGGAATTTGAGCTCTTTCTGCACGACTCGCTAAAAAAAATAACGCTTTTAATATTTCCGGTTCCAAGAATAAGCCCCTTTTGAAATTCAGGGAATTTAGTTACTTGAAAATTCTTAACTGATAGGGATTCAAATAAATCATAAATCTGAGCTTTTGAAGTAGTTAGTTCCTCTAGCGGCATTTTAGCTGATGTGTATCGCAAGGAAGTCCTCAATGGGTTTCAGTCCAAGTTGTTCTAGACTCTTGGCAACTTGCCGATATTGCATGGTGCATATCAAAACGAATGCTGATTTTATGGTGTCGAGAATTTCCGGAGCAGACACAGGCAATTCTAGCACTTGGCTATCAATTTCTCTAGCTTGGTCAATAAAGCCCTGTGGCAGAAGTCCCAGAGGATCCATAGCCGTCTTTACTTTTTGCCCCGTAACGCCTGCCCCCCATAAAAAAATAGGTCTCTCAAATGCTTTTTCTAAAGCCTTTTCAATTTGTTGGGGGAGGCTGAGTTCCGGAGACATGATTCTAGGCTTTGATTTCAGGATTCGCGTTAAATCATTTTTAATCTCTCTTCTAATTCTGAGTTTGGAAATATATTGAAGTTTTTTCCATACAGATGAAGTGCTTTGCTGATCTGGAGAAATTTTTGAATCCAAAGTAAGTCTTAAATCTAATAATTTTGAACGAATCTCTTCATCGGCCTCACATTCTGCTGCAAGTCCAAGGTAGTAGAAAATTCGTTCACAATTTATATCGTATTTCACCGCTTGTGACCATGAATCGTAAGCCTCACCTATATTTTTTCGTTCGAATTCGATTAGACCATTCCAGAAATTTAGCCAAGGGTCAGTAGGGTAGGCATGAAGAAATTGGATAATGCACCCTTGATGAAAAAGATCGTCTGACATCGCTATCTCTTTGTCGGCATTTAACGCTTCGAAAGGATTTTGGCTTTCCATTGAAAAAGAAAGAGCTTTCGCAGAATCACCGATCGATTTTATAAGCAAAAGAGTACCTTCAAAACGACGGTCTGTACTTAGTGTGTAGATTGGTTCTTTTTCTACCTTTGGACTTTCGAGCATCCTTTTGTAGATATGCTCAAACTTGTCGGCAGAAATTACTGGAGTAAAGTGCTTGCGTGCATGAACTGCAGCGTTTTTACCAAGTCGTTCTCTTTCCTCTGGATGCTCGTAAAGATATTCGATTGCATCAATATATTCTTCTTCACTTTCTACCAAAAGACCGGTTTCGTTGTGTTCTATTAGATGCCGCACTCCACCATAAGGGTTTGTCACAATCGGTAACCCTGCCCACATCGCTTCCTGTAAGTTTAACTCAGATGCGGCAAAAGTGTTTTCATTGAGAGGATATCCGTAAATATCCATTTGCGAAAATACTTCGGCTATGTTTTCGATGTGCCCGAAGAAGCGAAAACGGTCCTCCATACCATATTTGATTGCGTTGTTTTTAAGATCTCTAAGGGAACGACCAGTCCCGCAGACCAGAAATATTGCGTCTGGGATACTCAAACCTTTGCACATGTCTAAGTAGTTATTGTGCATTTTGGCATAATCGATGGTTCCAACATATCCGATATTAAAACCTTTATGCTTTCTCTTTTTGTAATCTTTGAGTCTGTTGAAATCTGCAGGACTATGTATAAAACTGACCTTATTATGATTCATTACCAATTGATTCTCCAATGAATATGGTGTGCAGACACAGAGATGGTCAGTGAATCCTATCAGCTCTTTTGTCAATATATGGGGGGGAGTATCTCCAGTAACATGTAACCATAATAAAAGTCTACAAGGGGGAAGTGCACGAAGAAACAAGGCACTCATTTCCGGGGTGTTCCACCAATTACAGTGCACAATATCCGCTTGGTACAATATTGTGTTTAAATCCTCTACTGAAGGGTTATTTATAACAGAGAAACCTAAATCTGTAAAATCATTGAATATTTTAGGGTCTGCACTAGCAAGAGAAATGAAAATATGTTTGTATTGATTTTTTGGTAAATGACGAACTACATTTAAGGGCGATGAAGTGCCACCACCAATTGTAATTCTAGGAAATATGTGAATAATTTTAATCAAAACTTATTTATAATTCTTGATTAAAAAACTAGGTAATATTTCGCTGCTAATAACATTAATCTTGAGTTTTTTTTCAAGACAAAATTCGGTTACAGCATTTACGACTCCAGGGAACATAAAATTACAGTAATCATGTCCTAAAATATAACCAAATTCCTTTACTTTTTTGTGTGATAGATGTAAGTCGTTAAGGACAGATTTATATGAATGATCTGCATCAATGTAGACAGCATCTAAATAGTCGTTTTTTATACTTTTTAAAAATGTAGTAGTGGAAGATTTAATAATTTTTATATTTGGATTACCTGAATGTTCTTTTAACAGTCTGTTATATTCATTATCTAAATTAACAATATGAAAGTTTTCTCCATTGACATCTCCAGAGCCCATAGAGCCTTGAAAAAAATCAACTAAAAAAAGTGTTCTTGGTTCGTTTAATTTTAGAATTTCTTTCGAAAATTTACCCTCAAAAACCCCAAGTTCAGCTATAATAGCATGTTTGGGTATTAATTTTAATAAATCTCCCCTTGTGAGAACCTTTTTCATCGCTATTGTTCTAGAAATTTTAAAATTAAATCTATATCTACCTCTAAATTTTTAATATTATTACTTTTAAATATAGAAAAATCATTAATTTTGAAAAGTTCAATACTACCATTGTTCAAAATATTTATAGATTTTTTCAAAATATCATGGGAATCAGTATACAAACCAATAAGAATAAATGGTAAAAGTTTAATAAGAGTCAAGTGTTCGAAATCAAAAATAGAGTCGAATTCATTAGTTAATTTTTTAAATAAAATATGAAATTTATCGACTTCGTTGTAAATCAATGAAATTGATATCAGATTTAGTACTTCATTTTTGTTGTATGAAGGAATATTAAAATTTACATGTTTAAATCTTAAATTATTATTAAAACTATAAATATAATTAAATATAATAAAATTTACTTTATGATATTTTGAGATCTTTTTATTATTTAATAAATTATTAATAATATCTAATCCTACATCAACATCATTATTAATAACAGAAAACCGAGCGTATATTAATAGTTCATCTGTACTGAATTTACTAATATGAATTTTATTATAGATACTTTTAATAAATGTGATAGCTACATGTGAATGTGTTGGATGAAATAATTCATGTAAAGATGAATGATAGGCAGTCTTGATGCAAAAATTATTGTTTTCAAATAAGTTATTTTCTTGTAATTTAAAAATTTCTAGTTTTTTTGAAAAAAGTAAAAGTTTTAGTATAAGATAGTTGTATTGCTTGATATTAATTGTATTAAGAAATGATATGAAATCTTCAATTATTAATGAATCTTTGGTTGAGTTTGTTATTATAGAATGGTAAATGCTATATATTAGATCTTTGTTATTTTTAAATTTGGAATTATTAGTAATTAAATAGGAAAATAAACAAGAATGATTAATTTTTAGTATCTTTGTAATAAGTTTTGTTGATATTGTATTTATTCCAAATTTATATTGAGTAATAATGAATGATAAAAAGCAATAATTATAATGTTCGTCATCCGATATATAATTAAAAAGAGATTTTAGTTTATATGAGTTGTTGTAAACATCTATCTTATTATTAGATTTAGTTTTTAATTTTAATTCGTTTGTGAATTGTAATTTATGTTGAAAATCAAAATTAAATGAATAATTATTATTAGACTTTATAGATTTTATATCTGAAATTTTAATATTTTTAAATAACTTAAGATATTTTGTAAATTTTTCTCTTACATTTTCGAATTCATTATCATTTATAAAGCAAATGTTATTATTATTTTCTGGTTTTGAAATACGTAATGGATTAATAAAACTCGAATAAAATAAAAAATTAAAATTTTCTGACATAGAATTTGATATATGTGATAGTTGCGGATAATCCGTAAGATTTAATATTAATTTATTTTGCAAATTATTAAATGTGAAATCTTTTATTGATTTTAAACTTATTTGATTATCTGATGATAAAGATATATTTTCTAGTAGAATTTGAATTATGTTATCAACTTTATTTTCGTAAATTATCTCTAACTCCTTTGATTGCTGGTCACCATTGATATATGGAGGAAGAAAGTACATAATATCTAATATATCATCAGTTATCTTTGTTGATGTAATATTAAAATATTCATCTTCAAGTATTTCGGTATATACTTTAAAAGGTTTTATTCTTTTTATATAATTCAATTGATCCTGAAGACAATTACGCTTATATCCACATAGTGATGTTATAACCTTACAATTATAGCCAATTGGGACATTAGCAGTATTTGACTTATCGAGATTAACAATGATATCATTTTCGTAAAATGGTATATTTTTTGAATCTAAAAAATTATTTAAACCAATGCCATTATTTGTAAGATCAGATTTGATTTTAATATGATAATTATTATTGGGGTCAAATAAGATTTTAAATGATTTATTTTGTATACATGATTTTGCAAGCTGCGGCCAACCAATTACATTTATTGGGTTAAATGAGTTTATTGTTATATAATAATTATCTTTCATATAAATTTATTACTCCTTATTAAATCGATAGCATTCATAATATCTTTTTCATGTTGTATTCTTATTTTCACCCAATTTTTTGTAAAATATTTCCTAACAATATCTGTTCCGAATATAAACTCACACCTCTTTTTGAATAGATATTCGATAAAAAGTATTGATGAACTACTACTTAATATTTCATGATCTTTTGTATTTAAACTATACTTATTTAAAAGTAAATGATATATAATTTCAAATGGAATATATTTAAAATATTCTTTAAGGAAAATAAAATTACTAGTAATATCTAATAACATATCTCCCATCAAACGGTGTTTTTCTATGCTATCTCTTGGATGTGGTTTTATAATAATTAAACAATCATCATTAGAATTATATTTTGATAAACATTCGACATAGCATTTAACTTCATCTTTAAGTGCCATTCTTCCTGTCTCTGAATAATTTGCCGTAAGAATAAATATTACTTTTTTATTTTTAGATAATAAATAATTCAAATTACTAAAAGTATTTATTGTATTTATCTTAAGAAAATTTGAAGAATCATCAATAACTGTTAGTAATGTTTTAGATTTTATTTTTGTATAAAGATCTAATTTTTGATCAAATAGATTAATGAGTGATAATATATATTCCGAATATTTAATCTTTGGTTTAATATTTATATTTGGAAAATAATATTTGTTTGAAAAATTTAATCCTAACGCATCTCCATAGCAAACAATATTGCTATTAGTGAATTCTTTTATTACTAAATTATTGAGTTCATTTATATTCTGTGATAAAAAGATGTTATTAAATTTTATTTCTAATATTTTATTTCTTAATGAAGAATCAAATTTATTGTAATCATTTATATATATTACCTTTTTCCAATTTAATAAATGTTTCGAGAATTTCTCAATATATATAAAGTGATTTTGAGATTCAGCTTTCGGTGTAGATAAGTCAAATATTAACAAATAATTTTCACATTTAAAATTATTTATTATAATTGTCTTATAGGCAGATACTGCGGCAACTAAATGAGCAGTACCTTGGCAAATAAATAGGTTCTTTATTATTTTACTTGTATAAAGAATGGTTTGTGTAATTACCTTCTAGGTTATTCCAATTATTATTTATACAAAACTTTGTAAAATCATAATCCATTTCCAATAATACCTTTTGTTCAATATCCAGAGGATTTAAGATGTTATTATCTATTTGGTATAGAACTGATGGTCTTACATAGTTGTTATTTATAGCACTGGATATCATATCCATAGAAATAATTCCTTCATCTATGCATTTAAAAAAATATTTGAACCAATGGTGTGCAAGATGATTTTTAGCGGATAACCATGGCTGTTTCGACATATTAGTAAAATGTAATAATTTTGTATCATTGTTGTAGACATCGAGACAATTCCAATTTTTATTAAACGTACCTATCTTTGTACAAATCTTAACTTCTTGCATTAACTCTTTATATGATAGATGTTCTTCATCTAATAATTTGATGATATCATTAATTTTCCAATTACATTTAGAACTGTTTATTAGCATTACACTTGTATGCCCCGTTCTTTTGTAATTACTTGGTAAGTAAATTTGATTATCATTAATAGCAGTATCAAAGAGATCTTTTATATCTTCAAATACTATCATGTCAGAGTCTAAATATAAACCTAAGCCTTTAAATGACATAATTTCAGGGATAATAAAACGTTGAAAAGAAAAAGATGTACCTGGTAAATTCTTCTTGCAAACAGGGGGCTTATGTTTACTACAAAAATTTTGATATATAGGGAATACATTTACATCATATCTGCTATTTATTTTTAAAGAATATTCCAACACCTTGATGATCAATTCATGAGATTTTTGTGATCCAATATATATATTATATTTCATTTATAATTTGTTAAGGTACTTTTATCTTTACTATTGTACATTAATGAATAATATTTTCCTATAAAATGGATGTAATCATTCTTGCTAATCATAGGTTTGTCCATAGTTGAGAAAAAATTATTCTCTGAATATTTATTTACAACAGTATCATATTCACACTTACCAAATACCAATACAGGTTTCATATGAAGAATAGCTTCAAATCCAGTACCACTATTTACTGTAACTAAGATTCTACAATTCTTTATTAAATTATTTATATTTACATCATCTGCCCAAAGAAATAAATCTTCAGGAAACATTTTTTTTAGTTCAAGCATTGATGATTTATTTTGTGGATGACCCCGTATAACCAATTTTTTATTTTTAGATTTACAATAATTAACCGTAATACTTAGTGCTTCTTTTACTGAAAAATTATTGCCGTGTAATTTTATTGAATCGTCATGTGGTATTTGGCATGTAAAAAGTACATAATCAGTTTCAGTCCAATTTCTTTCAGGTTGTTTGAACTTAGATGATCCATATAATTGTCTTTTTTGTAATTTCCTAAATATTTCTTTAGCTCTCTTAAATTCGTATAATTTATAGTTATTACTAATTGGATAAATACTTGCTGACGGTCCCCATCCTTTTTTGTCAATTTGAAACAACCATGGAATTGTCATTTGCATATAATATCTACATTCAATATTTTTATTGACACTAAATTGTTCAAAAGTTTTGTGTGGTATATATACAATATCAGGATTTATTTTAATTACATCGGATTCCTTGAACATCCATAATGGTAATTCCTGCTTTAAAACAATATCACCACTTTCAATATGATGATTATTGATTATTCTTATCATGTTTTCCCAATGTCTTCGAATTGGTTCAACTCTTTTGTAAAATAACCGGAAATTACCATTTTTAAACGATAAATCTAATCTTGGTGCTAGTAATAGCACTATTTTATTCATAATTGATGCAATTCATTATTTTATTCTTTAAACCTAAGTATTTCTCATCTATGTTTTTTCTTTCACCTTTTGCTGTCCAGATATATGAGTTATCATTAAATTCCCAATCAAATAAATATTCAATATTTTTGAAATTTAAAAAATATTGATTGTTTATCCAATTGCTTTCATAAAACTCCTCGAATAATGATATTTGATCACAAAACCAATTGTTAAACTTATATTTTTTCATTCTTTTACATGCACCTAGTAGAAAATCCTTTGAATTTTTCGTTATATAAACTAATCCTGCTAGCATTGCTATAGAGTATGAGTTAAAATTATTTATATCTGGACATGGATTTCTAATATATAAACCTAAATTAATATTATTTCGTATTTTATATTTCTTTTTAATAATACTATCTGCATCTACTATTAAAATACTTTTACAATTATCAATAAGAACACTTGAAATAAAGAACCTCGAACAAGCAAAATAATTCTTTATTATTGTTTTATCTAAATCAACAATCTCTGATGAAAATGTAAGATTTGTTTTAATTACTGATTTTAATTTGTGTAGTAATGATGTATCTTTAATGTCTGGATTTATAATATTTAAATGAATGTTATAGCCTTGTTCACTTCCAGAATAAATTAAAGGTATCGAATGCTCGTTAAAAAAAAATGAGTCACATGAGAGCAATAGTATATCACCGTAAGGTTTCTCTGTTTTAAACAAATATTTCATATTCGTTAATTACTTCAATATTTGTAATTAAAATAACTAATTTCTTTTTTGAAATACAATTTTACCTTATTTATTGTATTTTCATTATGTAAATTTCGATAATGGATTCTATTATCTCTTATATTAGACTTCAATTTTACATGCTTTAGAATATCTTTTTTTATCTTCATTCCGAATTCTTCCCTTAAAAAACTTATTACATCAGGCAAATGATTAAATTGAAAAATAAAATCGCATACAGTTTCCTTATCATTACTGCTATATAAATCCCAATCAGTTGGTAAATATGATTTTTCATTTATATAGTTATCAAAATCCTTTTTCTCGTAAACATCAGGTTTAATATATTTATGAAAATAGAAACTACTTACTACCTTGTCCCATGGATTTCTTTCTATAGAAAAAAACAAATATTTACCCAAAAATTCTTGAGCATATTGCCATCTTAGATGCCCATTATTATTTGTTGTGTTGAGATTCGGTGTATTATCTCTTGTAGATCCTGTACACATGTCATCTTTACCTAAAAAAGGAAATATAATTGATTCAATTGTACTGCCTGCTGTTTTTCTAGTTTTTATAAAAACGAATTTATATTTGTGCGAAATAATCAAATTATTGAATCTGTATTACTGCAGATTGAAACCAATTACGGCATAAAATCTTGAATTCCATTTTCTCTTCTTCGACCCATTCATTTAGAGCTTTCCATTCATGATCTTGCCAATTTTTATAATAGGACCTAGGTACATTCGGGTGATCTTCTTCACCGAACACGCTTCTCCAGCATGCTAATTCGTCGAATCTTATGATTGTATCTTTTTTAATAAATGGTGCTAATACTCTTAATACATACTTTGTTGAACTGTATAAATCGCAATCAATGTGAAGAAATGAAATATACTTTAGATTATTTTCCTCGATCCATTCCTTTAGCGTGTCCTCGAAGAACCCTTCAATTAATTTTACATTAAAATTTACTTTTGGAAGTTCATCTAGATGAAATCTATTTTTTTTCACATACTTATCGCCCATATCCCAATCTTCAGGTAACCCTCTAAAAGAGTCGAATCCATAGAATAACTTATCTTTACAACAATCTGATAATTTATTTATGGTTCGTGCTTTATATACTCCAAATTCAAGATTGTGTCCTTGGTTACTTATAAGATTACTTATCCATTCTAACTCCCTCATTCTCACTGCCATCGTATCACGATCGCCAGGTTGACATTTAAATATATTAGTATTCTGGAAGCTTTTTATATCTAACATTTATAAATTAATTATTTTTAAATACATCTTGTTGCCCTAATCAAAATATAATAAAATTAAAAGAGATGGCGATTGAGAAGATAGTGGTAGTAGATGACGAGTTAATGATCCGAAAGGCCTTGGAGACACAATTGCGGAACAAGAGATATTCAGTTGCTTCCACTGGCGATTTAAAGGGGGCTCGTAAGATTTTGGCGAGGGATTCCTTTGATCTTGTTTTCTTGGATTTAAGACTGCCT
>Ga0055584_100006695_pt1 | contig 11287 bp, 10 predicted proteins | sample OSDHelmetaG_FD_58716 | JGI IMG/M metagenome (GOLD analysis project Ga0055584, IMG submission 58716) | Pelagic marine sediment microbial communities from the LTER site Helgoland, North Sea, for post-phytoplankton bloom and carbon turnover... | ecosystem: Environmental > Aquatic > Marine >...
GTATATGAATGGGTAGACGAAAATGGAACACCCGTAGGAAATACACAATCTATTCAGGTTGATGGCCCTGGTGTATACACTGTAACACAAACAAAAATAGGTTGTACAGTCACTACAAGAGTTATAACAGTATTAGGCCTTGACGTTACTTTTTCTTCTAATGATGCTTTGTGTAAGGATAGCGAGAATGGATGGATAAATATCCAGGTGAATGAAGCTTCTTCAAGTTTTACATATGAATTATTTAAAGGAGGCGTATTACAAGCCTCGGAAGGTCCAACAGCTACCGATAATCATCAATTTAGCGGCTTAGATATTGGAACCTATAATGCAAGGGTTACTAATGCTGATAGTTGTTATGATACACAGGTTGTTGTTATCGGTGAACCAACTTTATTGGAAGCAACAAATAGTGTTTTAGATAATATTATGCCTTGTAACGGTAATAAATTAACCGGTAGGATAGAAATTACCGCTACAGGTGGAACCCCTGGTTATGAGTATAGTTTTGATGATGGTGCTAACTGGCAAGCAGAAAATATTTTTGAAACAGATGTTGAAGGTAGTCATGTCATAACAATCAGAGATGCACAAGCCTGTATTACAACCACAACGGCCATTATCGATTTTGATGAAGAAATAGAATATAACATTACCAAAAATGATGTAGTTTGTTATCAGGATTCTGACGGTAGTATCACAGTAAATGTTATACAAAATAATGCTGGGAACACGCTTTCTTATAGTATAAATGGCGGGACATCATTCCAAACGTCTCCAACGTTTGCTGGATTAGTTAAAGGTGATTATGAAATTACTGTCCGTAAAGTAAAAGGAGTAAATTCTTGTGAAACGATCACACCAATGACTATAAATCAATTAGTTGATCTGGAGTTTGAAGCTCTTCCAGGTTTTAATTGTGAAGGATACGAAAATCAAGTGATCGCAAGTGTTGCAGCTCAATATGAAAATGAAGTTGAGTTTAGGTTAGATGGCGGATCACCTCAATCATCAGGTCTTTTTGAAGATGTCTCTGACGGGCAACATACTGTTACTGTTAGAAACACAACAAGTGGTTGTACCTCTGAGCCTATAACTGTAAATGTTGAAGCATATACGCCGGTAACTTTTGAAGTAGTAGAAGGAAATGTAATAAGAGAATATGTTGTTAATGCTTCTTACGGCAGACCGGATTATGAATATGCAATGATTAAAATTACTCAAGGTAATCCAACACCGGTTCCTGAGGATAATGATTTTGGTAGTAGTAATGCATTTAGGATTACAGGATCTGGATTCTATGCATTCTTTGTAAGAGACACAAATGGATGTATAGTTGAAGAAATTATAGAATTTAAAGATATAGAAATTCCAAATTTCTTTACTCCGGATGGAGATGGTATTAATGATGAATGGTACCCTAGAAATATTGATATCTATCCGGATATTACAGTATCTATTTTTGACAGATACCAGCGTTTACTAGTAAAATATAAAGGAAATCAAGAATCTTGGAACGGTCGATATAAGAATAAGTTGTTGCCATCAGGGGATTATTGGTATATCATTGAGTTAAACGATCCGAACGATGATAGAGTGTTTAAAGGTAATTTCACTTTATATAGATAAACAAACATAGCAACCCATGAAGAAGTTTTTATATATTCTAGTATTTGTCTTTACCCTACAGGTAAATGCACAAGAATTGAAACTATCACCATACTCTCAATATTTGGCAGAAAATCCTTTTGTAATTTCTCCGGCCTATGCAGGAGTGGATGATGTACATAAATTACGTTTAAGTGGTGTAGCACAATGGTTGGGATTAGAGAATGCGCCAAACACGCAAACCTTATCATATGATACCAGATTTAGTGAAAGATCTGGTGCTGGGATTATCATGTATAATGATAAAAACGGTAACACCAAGCAAATTGGAGTTCAGCTTTCATACGCGCATCACTTGACGATTAATGATAGCAATGATCAATACATATCATTTGGTTTATCATATAAATTTAACCACTTTAAAATTGATGTTGCTAATTTTGATGACGGAAGTGGTAATGGTTATGTAGACCCTCATGTAGGAACGGGTCAATCTACTTCAAATCATAATTTTGAATTTGGTGCATTATACCGAATAGATAGATATTTTGTAAGTATTAATGCCTCAAATGTTTTAAATAAGAATTTAAAAATATTTGATGATTCTGAACCAATGAAATTAAGGAATTACTATTTATATACCGGTTATATATTTGAAAGTAATAATCAGGAATATGAATATGAACCTTCTATTTACCTGAAATATTTTGAGGGTGATGGTCGTTCAGTAACAGACTTTAACTTTAAAGCACGAAAGTTTATAGATGAAGGCTATCTTTGGGCGGGTATCAATACAAGGTTTATAAACGATCAAAGTTTTGAACCATTGTCAATATCGCCATTAATTGGAATGAATAAAAAAGATTTTTATGTAGGATATGGGTTCCAGTTAAATATTAATGAAGCCAGCGATTTTAATAGTAGCGGAACACATTTATTAACCCTGGGATATAATTTCGATACTTATTAGTTGAAAATAAAGAAAATAATTAAATAAAATCGACAGATGAAAAAATTACAAATAATTTTAGCAATACTAGGAATAGCGCTATTTAGCCTGCAGCCGGTCTCCGCTCAAAAAGATGATACAGCAAAAGAAATAGTTTACAAAACCAATCTAAAAGAGATGCCTCAAAAAGTAAAAGAGGCCTTGCAAGATTATTCTGGGTATAAGATCTCTGAAAAGGCAACTTTTACTAAAAAAAGTAAAGGCCAAGTGTATAAAGTTAAAATAACAAAAGGTATCTGGGATTATTATTTACTTATTCATGAAAGTGGTAAAATAATGGGGATAGAAACCGGTGAGAACTCAGATGTATAATTAACATATTAATTTAGTTATTAATTATTAAATGGCCAATATTTTTATTGGCTGTTTTTGTCTAAAATATGAAGTCAATATTGTAATAATAAAGAATTAAAACTTTCTGGCTTTCTTTAGTTCAAAGCTTTCACCTAGATATACTTTTCTAACCATCTCATCTTCTGCTAATTCTTGCGGTGTTCCTTCTTTTAAAATACCACCTTCAAACATAAGGTATGTTTTATCCGTAATAGCCAGTGTTTCTTGTACATTATGATCTGTGATCAAAATACCAATATTTCTATCCTTTAAATGCGCTACAATACTTTGAATATCTTCAACGGCAATAGGGTCAACTCCAGCAAAAGGTTCGTCTAATAAAATAAATTTTGGATCAGAGGCCAACGCTCTGGCTATTTCTGTACGCCTTCGTTCTCCACCTGAAAGTAGATCTCCTCTATTTTTTCGGACAGTACCCAAGCCAAATTCTTCAATCAATGATTCTAACTTTTCTTTTTGTTGTTTTTTTGAGAGATCCGTAAACTGCAAGACCCCTAAAATATTATCTTCTACCGACAACTTTCTAAAGACTGAAGCTTCTTGAGCAAGATATCCAACTCCTTTTTGAGCTCTTTTATACATAGGGTCATCCGTAATGTCTTCATTATTCAAAAAAATCTTTCCTTGGTTTGGCTCAATCATCCCAACGATCATATAAAAAGAGGTTGTTTTTCCGGCACCATTTGGTCCTAATAATCCTACTATTTGACCTTGCTCTACCTGCAAAGAAATTCCTTTGACAACTTTTCGATTGCCATATATTTTTTCTATATTTTCTGCTCTTAAAATCATTTATTAATAATTTTTTCTACTCGTTTCACTTTGGTTTCATCCCGTTTGGCGACGCTAATATAGTCAGAAAATTCTCTTTTCTTAGTCAAAGTCAATGCGTTAAAAGGTTTAATAAGCAACTTAGAAAAGTTCTTATGCCTGGAAATAAACTCATCTGCCGTATGATCTATCTGATAAAATTAAAGTTTCGCTTTCCTCTTTTCTTTACGGATAATGATCTTTGATATCGCAATGCTTGCTTCGTAAAGAATCATCATTGGTATTGCAACAATTACTTGGCTAATAACATCAGGAGGCGTAATTAATGCAGATAATATAAGTACTAATACCAGAGCATATTTTCTATATTTTCTCAAAAATTCAGGTGTAACCAATCCCATTTTTGTCATAAAATAAATGATAATAGGCATCTCAAAAATCAATCCAGCAGACAGTACCGAAGCTCTCAACAATCCAATATACGAACTCAAATCAATATTATTTCGTACTTCATCAGCCACCCTATATGCCCCTAAAAAGTTAATAGAAAGTGGTGTAATAACGTAGTAACCAAATAAAATTCCTAAAAAGAATAAAAACGAAGAAATAAGTATAAAACTTCTTGCGTTTTTTCTTTCTTTTTCATACAAGCCTGGTTTTATAAACTTCCAAATTTCCCATAATATAAACGGAAAAGCCAAAATGAATCCAGCGGTAATTGATGTCCAAATATGAGCAGAAAATTGGCCTGCCATAGTCCGACTTTGTACAATAAATGGAATTTCATCAATGCACAAGCCATTGGTTCCAAATTTTTGGGAAACCGAACATAAAAATCGATAGGTAAAAAAATTAGCGTCTTTTGGCAATAGAATTATTTTATTAAAAATAAAATCTTTCATCATAAACGCTCCCATGGCAACAATGAATATCGCCGATGCTGACCGAACTAGAGTCCATCTTAATATTTCAAGATGGTCTAAGAACGACATTTCATTATTATCTTTTGTCATATTAAATTATTCCTTCTTTAAATATATTGAGTGATATAATAACCTCTTTTGAAAGTTATTCTTTTTGCAGTTAATATTTCTTTACTATTGGCACTTCTAATAATGATGGTAACATCAATAATTAATTTTGATTTTAGGATAAATTTAACCGAAATTTCAAAATTTATCTTTAAAAAATTGATTAAATTCGCTATCCTCATATTTTCAATAGGAATAGGTTTCACAGGAATGTCTAAAATATCTTTGTCACTATTCAACATTGAAAATATTTAAAAATAAAGTGGTATCTTTAGTTGCAAATGTATCTAAAAATATAGATAAATTATAAATACAAGTGACAAATTTAGATTTACAGGAAGCCTTAAAAAAATATTTTGGTTTCAGCCAATTTAAAGGATTACAGCAAGACGTTATTAAAAGTTTGATAGGAAAGCATAATACATTTGTAGTTATGCCCACCGGAGGAGGTAAGTCATTATGCTATCAACTCCCAGCTTTGGTACAGGAAGGAACGGCTATTGTTGTATCCCCTTTGATTGCCTTAATGAAAAATCAAGTTGATGCTCTGAGGGGTATTTCAACAGACTATGGTATTGCCCATGTATTAAATTCTTCTTTAAATAAGGGTGAGGTTAAAACAGTGATGAATGATATCGAAAATGGTATTACTAAACTATTATATGTTGCTCCTGAATCTTTGACCAAAGAAGAATATATCGATTTTTTAAAAAAACAAAAAATTTCTTTCGTTGCTATTGATGAAGCCCATTGTATTTCAGAATGGGGTCATGACTTTAGGCCTGAATATAGAAACCTTAAAAACATTATTGAGAGAATTGATAATGTACCCGTTATTGGTTTAACCGCCACTGCCACTGAAAAAGTGCAGGAAGATATTTTAAAGAATTTAGGCATGTCAGATGCGAATACTTTTAAGGCCTCTTTTAATAGACCCAATTTGTTTTATGAAGTAAGACCTAAAACTAAAGAGATAGACAAAGACATTATAAGATTTGTTAGAAAATATGCCAATAAATCGGGAATTATTTATTGTTTAAGTAGAAAGAAAGTTGAAGAAATTGCACAAATTTTACAGGTAAATGGTATTAAAGTAGTTCCATATCACGCCGGATTAGACGCTAAAACGAGAGCGAGACATCAAGATATGTTTTTGATGGAGGATGTTGATGTTGTGGTGGCTACTATTGCTTTTGGGATGGGGATTGATAAACCGGATGTACGCTTTGTAATTCATCATGATATTCCTAAAAGTTTAGAAAGTTATTATCAGGAAACTGGCCGTGCCGGTAGGGATGGAGGAGAAGGGTATTGCTTGGCTTATTATGCATATAAAGATATTGAAAAATTAGAAAAATTCTTATCAGGCAAACCTATTGCTGAGCAAGATATTGGTCATGCTTTGTTACAAGAAGTAGTTTCATACGCAGAAACATCAATGTCTCGTAGAAAATTTTTGTTACATTATTTTGGAGAAGAATTTGATGAAGTGAATGGAGACGGTGCCGATATGGATGATAATGTAAGAAATCCGAAAAAGAAAATAGAAGCAAAGGACGAGGTTAAAACATTACTTGAAGTTATAAGAGATACAAATCAAGAATATAAGGCGAAGGAAGTTGTAAATACATTAATAGGGAAATCAAATGCTTTATTAAAATCCCGAAGAACAGATAGTCGGGCCTATTTTGGTAGTGGTAGTGCAAAGGATGATAAGTTTTGGATGGCTTTAATACGCCAAGTTTTGGTTGCGGGTTATCTTGCGAAAGAAATTGAGCAATATGGTGTCTTAAAGTTGACATCTTTAGGTGAGAAATTCATTAAAAACCCTGATTCATTTATGATGACCGAAGATCACATCTATGATACAGATGATGATAGCAATATTATTACTAATTCTAAAAGTGCAGGTGGTGGAACGGATGAGAAACTAATGGGAATGCTTAAAGACCTAAGAAAAAGGGTTGGTAAAAGATTAGGAGTACCTCCATTCGTTATTTTTCAAGATCCATCATTGGAAGATATGACCATAAAATACCCTACAACTGTTGAAGACCTTTATAATGTCCATGGGGTTGGTGATGGTAAAGCTAAAAAATTTGGTAAAGAATTTGTTGATCTAATAGCCAGATATGTTGAGGAAAATGACATCTTAAGACCAGATGATCTGGTAGTAAAAAGTACAGGTACAAACTCCGCTTTAAAGTTATTTATCATACAAAATACTGATAAAAAAATACCATTAATTGACATTGCTAAGGCTAAAGGATTAACTATGGAAGAGCTAACTAAAGAATTGGAAAGTATAGTTTACTCTGGTACCAAGCTAAATATTGACTACTGTTTGGGAAATATGTTGGATGAAGATCAGCAAGAAGAAATTCATGACTATTTTATGGAAGCTGAATCAGATAAGATACAGACGGCATTAGATGAATTTGAGGGGGATTATGATGAAGATGAGTTACGTTTAATGCGCGTTAAATTTATAAGCGACGTCGGTAATTAATATTATGCCTAAAGTTGGGTACTAATAAAAGCGACCAAAAATCCAATTAGAACAGAAATAAATTTTTTAAAATTAAACTGATGATTTTGAGTGCTTTCAAACAAAATTGCTGTTGCTATATGTAAAAATATACCAATAATAATAGCGGTAATTTCGACATGATATGAATCAAAAATCACCATCTCTTTACTTAATGAAAGGCCTAAAGGACTCATCAAAGCAAAAACAAGCATAAATATATAAATATATTTTTTTGATAATTCGGCATTCAATAAAAATATAAATAACACTACCGTAATGGGAATTTTATGCACTACAATTGCCCATAACAATAAATTACTATTTGCCACCCCCAGTGGGATCCCTTCAAAAAAGGCATGTAAACTTAAACTAATAAAAAGTAACCATGGTATACCTTTTAAATGGGGATGTGCATGAATATGGCCATGTTCTGCACCTTTCGAAAAATACTCTAAAATACTTTGTAATAAAATTCCAATGAGAATATAAAGTCCAATATTGGCTTGCTGTGATTCATATACTTCGGGCAATAAATGCAGCACGGTTATTGACAATAAGTAGGCTCCACTAAAAGAAAGAAATAGTTGAATGATTTTTGTTTGAGGTTTTAGTCCCAAAACAAGTAATACCCCGATAATAACTGATAATAATAATGCTAATACATTCATTCTAATATAAGAATTAATCTGCTCGATTTTTTACTATCAAAAGCTGAAAGTGAATAATCTCCAAAAGTATGTTTTAATTTTAGATTTGCCTTTTTTATAAATATTTTTAAGGTTTCTAATGACAAATACTTAATACGTTCAATAAAATAATGCTCTCTACCATCAGCAGAAAAGCGAATTTCTTTAACAATAAAATCATCTTTGATACTTCTTTTTATGTTGAACACGATATTATTCTTGGTTATAATTTCTTCTGCAATAAGGTGTTGTTGAACATAATTTACATTCATAAAATCAACAACTAAAACTCCGTTTTTTTTTAATCCCTTTTTTAAATTATGTAAAACCTTAATGTTGGTTTCTTCATCATCAAAATAGCCAAAACTAGTAAACAAATTGAATATAGCGTCAAACTTTGTACTAAAAGGTTGGCGCATATCGTGAACTACAAAATGTAAGGTTTTATTAGTATACTTTTTGGCATGGTCAATGCTGTTTTCTGATAGGTCAGCGCCAATAACATCGTATCCTAATGAATTTAAAAAAATTGCATGCCTTCCTTTACCACAGGGCATATCTAGTATAGTGTTATTCTTTTGTAGCTTAATGAATGAAAGAAGATTTTGCATAAAAAGATGCGCTTCATCGTCATTTCTATCTTGATATAAAATATGGTAATATTTGGTATCAAACCATTCTTTAAACCACTCTTGCTTTGGAGACATAATCTAAAATTGCTTACAAAAGTAAGAAATCAAATTGTAGCAATTATAATTAACCTATTTTTGCATTGAAATTTTTTTAAATGAACGAAAATTTTAAAATGGTAGCCAAAACCTTATTCGGTTTTGAAGAATTATTGGCCAAAGAATTGCTTACGTTAGGGGCCAGAGAAATTAAAGTTGGTGTAAGAAATGTTTCTTTTGTAGGAGATTTAGGTTTTATGTACAAGGCTAATTTAGCCTTGAGAACTACGGTACGGATTTTAAAACCTATTAAAAGTTTTAAAGTTGATTCAGAAGAAGATCTATACAATAAAATACGACTTATTGAATGGGAACAATTTTTGAAAGTTGATGGAACTTTTGCCATTGATGCCGTAACCAATTCCGAAAAGTTCACGCACTCATATTATCTGGCGCTCAAATCTAAGGATGCTATTGCTGATTATTTTAGAGATAAATATGGAAAACGGCCCAATGTTGACGTTAAACATCCGGACCTACAGATAAATATACATATTCAAAAAGACACTTGTACGGTTTCATTAGACAGCTCAGGAGATTCTTTGCATAAAAGAGGTTATAGAAGTGCGACTAATATTGCACCAATTAATGAAGTGTTAGCAGCGGGATTGGTTTTATTTAGTGGTTATGACGGCACTCAAAATTTTATAGACCCCATGTGTGGTAGTGGCACTATTTTGATTGAAGCCGCAATGATTGCCAACAATATTCCGGCAAATATCAATAGAAAGGAATTTGGTTTTGAAAAATGGAATGATTTTGATGAAGATTTATTCGATACAATTAGAAATTCTTTATTAAAAAAAGTAAAAGAGTCTTATGCCGTTATTATGGGTTATGATAAGGCACCATCTGCGATAAGAAAGGCTACTGATAACATTGAAAATGCACATTTAGAAGATTTTATTAAGGTAAAACAAGCTAATTTCTTTGAAACAGAAAAAGAGGTTGAGGGCAAAACAATTATATTATTTAATCCCCCTTATGGTGAACGTTTAGAAATAGATGTGCCAGCATTTTATAAAGAAATTGGTAATACTTTAAAACATTTCTATTCAAACACTAATGCATGGCTTATCACATCAGATTTTGAGAATGGTTTAAAAAATGTTGGCTTGCGGACTTCAAAAAAAATAAAAGTTTTTAACGGAAAGTTAGAATGTAGATTGGTAAAATATGAAATGTATGAAGGGAGTAAAAAGCTTAAAAATTAAAATAGCTTTGAAATTTCTATCATCGAAATAAGAATTTTGATTCTATTTATGTTGTAGGAAAGTTCATAAAAGTGAGTAATTAACAATTTTTGTTAATAATGTTCATACCGCTAATTTTAAGTATTATTTTCTTAGACCACTATAAAACAAAGATTTAAATTAGAAAAATAACTATTAAATTTATAATTATCAGCCTACGCTTCTAAATATAAATTGTTAATAACAAAAATTTGTCATATTTTAATAAAGCTAATTATTCATTTAATTTTATTTTTTAAATAGAGTCTCAATTTATAATACAATTTAGCAGGAGTAATTGTACAGAAGACGTATGTTTAACTAAAATTAGTTGTAACCCCTCACAATGAATTCGAGAAGAAAATTTTTAAAAACTTCGGCTTTTGCAAGTATTGCAATAATTTCTTCACCTAGTTTTGCATTATCAAATTCAACGAATAATTATACAGATAAATATTTAATTGGCAGAAGTACCCCTGAATTGTTTGGTAACGGTTATAAAGTTCTTAAAAGGGTAAATGAAGCTTTTTTAGACATGAATAGTGCTGCGCGTAAAAGCGGTTTGAGTGTTAGAGTGGTTTCGAGTTATAGAAGTTTTAATCATCAAAATTTAATTTGGACACGTAAGTATAACCGATACAGATCACGTCAATTATCTTCACAAACAGCAGTAAATTACAATATTAGATATACAGCGATACCTGGCAGTTCACGTCATCATTGGGGCACAGAGATCGATGTAGTTGATGGTACAGTTAAAACATCTCAATACCCATTAAACACAAAACACTATCACGGTAATGGTATGTATAAAAGTTTTAGAGAGTGGATGGACGATAATGCCCATAAATATGGCTTTTTCAGGGTGTACACTAATGATTATACCAGAAGAGGATTTAGATATGAACCTTGGCATTATAGCTTTGCTGAATTGGCGAAACCAATGCTAAAGGAATATACAGAACGAAATATTCAAAATAACTTAAAATATCAAGAGTTACTTGGGAAACGTTATTTTACGGATAACTTTATTGATCAATATACCAAGGATAATATATTAGGAATTAATAAAAGCTTGTTGGTATAAGTGTTTATTTAGAGAATTTATTAAAATTAAAATCCAAGCTTTTGACTTGGATTTTTTTGTAGCGAGAACGAGATTTAAACTCGAGACCTCAGGGGTATGAAAAATCAGACACTAAAGAAACTCTTAATTCATAATTCCCAAAGGCGAGCAATTCATAAAGTTTTGGAAATTGAGCAATACACGAATTGCAATTTCTAAATTATGTGTAAAAAAACTATACTTTTACAAATTGATTAATTGATTAATTGATT
>Ga0055584_100006696_pt1 | contig 11287 bp, 11 predicted proteins | sample OSDHelmetaG_FD_58716 | JGI IMG/M metagenome (GOLD analysis project Ga0055584, IMG submission 58716) | Pelagic marine sediment microbial communities from the LTER site Helgoland, North Sea, for post-phytoplankton bloom and carbon turnover... | ecosystem: Environmental > Aquatic > Marine >...
TTGCGGAAGATAAGACGAAGTTTGGTATTAAATTTTCTTTCCAGTTTTTTTTGATAATTGGATGTAAATCGTGTTCAATATAATCTAATGTAATAGTAGGTTCATCCCAATAGGTTATAATTTGATGTGCTTGATTACATGATAACATATAAAGCATTGCGGGAATATAAGAACGAATATCACAAATAATAATTTCAACTTTATCGCCAACTGTGTTATCAACCTTACGTATAGATCCAGTTCGTCTATCTTTAGTAAATTCTTTTGCCGAAAAGTAATGTAATCTCACGTCAGTTGGACAAGAACAACCAAACGCAAATGCGATGCGTTTATTAACTGATATTGCTGATTTGGCTAATGCCAACCCAACATGTCTTGCAGCACAAACAAATATAACTTTATATGATTCAGATAACCCAATTGGTGTGAGTGTTTTACCTGTTCCAGTTGGAGCAATATATAGAATTAATTTAGGACTTGGTTTAATAAAATCAGGATCTTCTTCATCCATAAGTTCCATACGATCTCTCGTCATAAATGTGCTAAATATTTGTTTTTGATGTGCATATAACTCCATATCAGCATATTTTAATAAACTTTTATTTTGTTCTATATATTCATTAGCATTAGATATTATATGTAATAAATCAATATCTGTTTCTAATCTATTTAATATAGTTTTTACAATGTCATTTATAAACATATTAATCATAACAATATTGTTTAATTGCAAATTACGAATAGTATAATAACACGACATCCATTTTTTATTTTTTGATTTTTTTAACTCAAATAGTTCTTCTATAAGTTTTAATACAATGAATTCATAAATTTCTACATTGTCATCAATATTATTATGTTTTGATACTCTAATTTCGTCAACTTTTTTTAGAACTAATTTAGAATTTAGGACTATATAACATTTATCATCATTATTTTTCTCTTTATTAGGTTTTGACCCAAAGATTATATAATCAATATTATATGTTTCTGTCAATTTAATGACACGTTTGTTAAAATATTTGTTATATAGAAAGATTTCTAATGGTTTGGTGTTTTCAATCTTTAGATATGAAAATAACGAAAATGTATTGTTTATTTTAATATTAACATTATGATATCCTTTAGTGATTAACTGTAATACATCATGTTCCGTCTTAGTAACTGGGATTTCAATAGAGTCCCATTCTGATTTTGTTAGTTTTCTTTGTGTTAAGTCCATTTTATTAATTTATTTATTGGTATTATATATATTAATAAATCTTTATATTCTATTTCTATTTCAATTTTTAATTATAACTTCAAACAATAACGATTATAATTAAAAATTGAAATTATATGGAATAAAAGAATTAAAGAATTAAAGAATTAAAGAATAAGGAATTAATTAATTTATCATGACAGTTAAAATTATTTCAATCGATGGTAATATTGGTTCAGGTAAAAGCACATTATTACAAACATTGAAAGAAAAATATATAAATTATACTGATATTGTATTCTTACGTGAACCAGTTGAACAATGGGAAGAAATTAAAGATAAAGATGGTAATACAATGTTACATAAATTTTATAATAATCAATCTAAATATTCATTTGCGTTTCAAATGATGGCATATATTTCTAGATTATCTATTTTAAGAGAAACTATACGTAATCATAACCATATTGACAATTTAATTATTATTACAGAACGTAGTTTATATACTGATAAATATGTATTCGCAAAGATGTTATATGATCAAGATATGATTGAAGATGTAACATATCAAATCTATTTGAAATGGTTTAATGAATTCGCAGATGATTACCCTATTGATAGTATTATATATATAAAAACAAACCCGATTATTTGTCATGAACGTATTAATAAAAGGTCTCGTATTGGAGAAGATATTATACCATTATCATATTTACAAGATTGTCATAATTATCACGAACATTTTATAGATAATTTCGATTGTAAGACAATTATAATTGATGGAGATGTTAATATTTTAAAACAACCTAATATAATTGATGAGTGGATTAATGTAATTAATCAATGTATAGGTATAGGTATAGATGTATAGGTATAGATGTATAGGTATAGATGTATAGGTATAGATGTATAGTTAGTTATAAATATTTTTTATTAATTTTTATTGAAGTATCAAATAAAATATATCCAGTATATAAGAATGGATTATATAATTCCGGCGTGTTCAATGTTATTTATAGATAGTGTATATTTATCAAATATTGGTGGACCCATGTTTGATAAAATGGTAAAAAAAATACAAAAAGATGATATGAAACTAAATATATACGGAGCAATTGGAGCATATATATTGATGATAATAGCAATATACAAATTTATCATTATGGAAAGAAAACCACCAATGGATGCATTTATTTTAGGTATATGTATTTATGGTGTGTTTGATTTTACAAACTATGCTATATTTAACAACTATAGTATGATAATTGGTTTATTAGACATGTTATGGGGAGGAATCTTATATTATATTGTAACATTGATAACATATAAATTATTGGATATAAAATATTAATACCATAAGTTTATCATATTATTTTATACCCTCAATTAAATTATAAAATTGATTTAATAGATCTTTAATTTATTACATCAACTTAATATAAATACAATAATGAATTTATTAACTAAAACTAGACTACTAAACAATCAACCTAATAAATTGCTTAAATTGCCACCAATAATCCGTCAAATTAATAACATTATTAATGAGAATAACTTTACACTTAATTTTGATGGTTGCTGCAAGGGTAATCCAGGACCATCTGGAATCGGTGTCGTAATTTATAATAATGGCACTGAAATATTCAGTAAATCTAAATATATAGGTGATCAAACAAATAACCAATCTGAATATAATGCACTGATTTTAGGATTACAATGCGCGTTAAAATTGAATATTACAGATATATCTGTTTTCGGGGATAGTTTACTTGTAATACAACAAACAAATGGAGTATTCAGGGTTAAAAATGAAAAACTTATTCCATTATATGAAACAATAAATGATTTAAAAACTAAGTTTAATTCGATTACATTTAAACATGTGTATAGAGATCAAAATAAACGAGCAGACAAGTTAGCCAATATTGGATTGGAAAATAACCAATATAAAAGTGATTATGAATTAGGTATTGTAGAAATAGATTAAATTATTTACACCTTCAACGGTTGTGATTTTTTTAGCATTTTTACTATAAAGTAATAAATAATTCCTAGTCCAACCCAAACAGACATGGCGATTTGAACTGATTCATATTTAGACATTTTTTCTTTAGTGATAAGATACCAATTAATAAATGTTGATAAATATAGAACACTTGTCATAACGAGTAGGTTCCATGAATATTCAGGTAGTTGCGAATCTTTAATAAATATACTTGAAGGCATACCTACTGGAATACTTGCGACGATACCAGATAAAAGCGGATTATTAAGGTTGTTTGAAAATACTGAAATCCCAGATACGGTTAGTCCACCCATCATGAATTGTCCAGGAATTGAGTTTATGAAAAAAGTGTCCATCAAAAAAAAGGTTTAAATATATTGAAATAATAAACATATAATTTATATGGAAGATAACAAAATTAAAACAAAATTAAAAAAAAAAATTAAAAAAAACCAATCACAGGGTATAAATGCTGGTAAATATTCATATTTGTTAAATAACGAAATAAAGGACACAAAGAAAAAAATATTCAATCAAAACTATCAAAGTGCACAAATTGTTAGTAATAAAATGTTTAATGATCTTATACCTTCATTGAATATAACACAGTCAACCACATCAAATGTCAATATATCACGAAAAAAATACTCTAAAAAACAGACATCAGAGTCGTTACGTTTTTTATATAATAATATTGATACGATTGTTAATGTGTATAATTTAACATATAAAAAATATTTAATGGATACAAATACACATACATATACAGATAATCATACAAATATAGATGTTTATACAACTGGACTAGGTGATTTTATAAGAGGTTGCTATTTTTTAATGAAATTTTGCGACGATTATAACTTTTGTTTTTCGGTAATTATTGATCACCCGATTTCCTCATTACTTGAAAATTTTTATAATATTCCAAAAATGTTACCTCATTTATCAAATATTGTAACCCGACTTGATTTGGATAATTTCAATAGTTATATAAGTGAGACGAAAGTAATACATACTAAACCCGATTTTACAATTAATAATGATTTTATCGCTTACTTGAAAGGACAAAAACATAATAATAAAGAAATGCTAATACATACAATTGCTTTTTCAAATCATATAATTACCGAAAAATATAAAGAACATATGAGAGAGATATTAACGCCAGTAACATCATTAATCAATTATATAGATGATACCATTTTAAATTTAACATTTGAAAAAAAATCATATGAAATAATACATATACGATTTGGCGATAAATACTTGATTCAAAAAGAACAATTTATTTTTACAGAACCTATGAAAATAATTGTTAAATATTTAAAAAATCTTAATATTAATAACAAATATCTATTAATTTCCGATAATGAAATTATTAAAGAAATGATTGTTGAAAATTATCCTTTTATAAGAACGCTAAAAAATAAAATATTACATACAGGTGAGAATTTTCAATTTAATATAGAACAATTACGAGATACTATGTTGGAGTTCTATTTAATGTCTCATTCTACAAATATTATGTCATTTTCAGTGTATAAACACGGGACAGGATTTAGTCAATGGTGTGCAGAAACTTATAATATTCAATATGAATGTAAATACATTGGTGAAGAATTATAATTTCAAGTAGGCGATTGTGATTTATACTTGAGTAATTCATTAGAAAGATATTTGACCTTTTTTAATAATTCATTAATTAAAATAGTTTGTTCTGTTATTTTCTTTTCATATTTATGTTGAATATCAGTTACAGTTTGTTGTGTGTCTATTTGTTGTGTGTCTATTTGTTGATTTTGTTGTGTGTCTATTTGTTTTTGTCGTGTTTCTAGTTCTTGTTCTTTTATTTGTATTTGTTTCATTAGTTTAGGTTTATTTTCAGGGTTTCCTTGTGTGTAGTTAGATAATAATTTATCCATATCTAAAATATAAAATTGTTTTAAAATTGGGTCTTTAATAAAGTCGGAAATACTGTAGGTGGATTTATTGACAAATTTATTTGTATCGATGTTTTCTAATAATCGTTCCTTATTTAAAGAGTTATGTTTATGCGAGCAAACAAATATTGTTTTTAATGTATCTAATTGTAGTAATGGAATCGTATATTTTTTTGTAAATTTGTTTTCTTCGCCAAATGTAATATTATTATCATAATTTGTTTGTTCTAATAATTCTTTTCTAAATGCGAATGTTGCAGCAGTTGCGTGATATTTAGCATATGGACCACATTGATAAATCTCTTTTCTATTGTCAAAATAAATATGCATTTCTGAAGAACCGGCTATTAAAAATGTTGGATTATCTTGTAACATTTGAACCGCATGTGAAATACGTTCTGGAGGATAATAATCATCATCGTCCATATATATAATAATATCTCCTGAGCATTTACTATGCATTAAATTTCTTTTTTCACCTAATTCCATTTTATCTTTATAATAAAAGTATTTAACTTGAGGTATATTTGTTACCATATCTTCAATTTTGTCAGTCCCATCATCTATAATAATCCATTCAATATTATATTTAGAATATGTTTGATGTTGAAAACATTTAATCATATATGGTATAAATGGTCGTCTATTAAATGTAGGGGTACATAAACTAACAAGTGGTGTTAAATTATTTTGGTTCATTAATAATTAACTGTGTATAACTGTGTAATATATATTTAAATCATTTTATCCTAAAAATATGGATTGTTTGTTAGTTATTTATTTTTAACAAACTAACAAAAATAATATATAATTATATTTATATAATTATATGTCGAACTTTTATAAAATCATGTCAACAAATATGTTACGCATTAATAATAATATTATTTTACAAACACCATTAATAATTCAAGATACTTTAGTGCTTGATTATGGACAAAAAATATCTATATGTAGATGTTGGAAATCTTTAAAATTCCCTCAATGTGATGGAAGTCATATTGAACATAATAAACAAGTAAATGATAATATTGGTCCATTTACTATTGCCGCACGAAAAGATTTGAAATAGATTATTATATATTATGATATGAATACATGCATCCTAAAGTCCCAACTTTTCGACAATGTGGACATAAACAATAAGTCCTATTATTTATTTTTTGGTCTTGCGAGAAACATTCATCATGCAGTAATATATTGCAAAATACACACATTACCCATTTATTAGATTGAATATTTCTCCAACAGATTAAACATTGTTTATCATTTATTTCAGTTGCTGCAGCAGTTTCGACGATTGAATCGTTTGCAGCAGTTGCAGCAGTTGCAGCAGTTGCAGCAGCAGTATGTGTTGATTTATTTCTCATAATATATAATATATCTAAAATCTATTTATATCAATAAAATTTGTATTTATTTTTTATTAAAAAAAATGTCTTTTGCGAATTCCTTTCCTTGTTCAGCAATTTCTTTACCAACATTAATAACGTCATGAGCATTTCGTTTTATGTTATTTATTTTCATAGTTCTTGCTTTAACATTGGCAACTCCCCTAGGCATAACATTTGCTTGATCGTATGACACTTCACCTTGTGTTTGTGTGCTATTAGAAGGATCATGAGTAGATTGGAAAAAATTCAACATAAATATACTTAGTAATAAACCAATTAATGTAGCAGTATATGCAGGGGTAGCAATATTCCCTAAATTAGGTTTAATTGCCGCTAATACAGCATATGTGAATAATATTCTAAGAAATACTTGATGACCAGTAAATATACCTTTCATATATTCAAGAAATGTATTAGGTTCTTTTTTATTTTCACCGGATAATTTATATGTTGCGAATAATGGTGAAATAATGGAATATGCTGTTAAAATAACAGGCAATACAATGGTACTAATTAATAAAATAGGATATCCCCATAACATTAAAAAAAACCAATTTGACCAAGAACTAATACCAAAAAATGAGATTTCATCTTCAGACTGCCATTCTGCTCTAGAATCTGTTGAGAATGCTTTGCCAACAAGTAATGCTAGAGCACCTGATAATTGTCCTTTTTTCCTTCTAAACATTTGAGGTAAATTAATAACGTGTGATACAATAGACAATACGTGATTTAACATCATTATAACTGGTAAAAATGCTGCGATGAAAAATTTACCAAAAATAGACATAATCATCCATTCGGGTAAAGTTTTGTGAATAACTAAGAACAAATTATTAAAAATCCAGTTATTCCATGCAGTGCATTCATTAAAAATTGTAGAATAATATAACATAATATTAGACCCTTTGGCTCTTTTTCTTAAAGCCCCAATTAAACCCTTGTTATATGTTGACAACATATCTAAATTATTAAAAGTTGCTTTTTGTGATGAAATTGGAACTTCGCTTGAAAGAACGTTAAACCCAAACAAAGGATATTCCTTAAGAACATTCATATTAACTGGTATATCCTTTGGAATTCGTAAATCACTGCTAAATGGTTGTTGTGATAGGTTATCTGGGAGTAAATTTGCTTGAGCAACTTTACAAATATATAACCCAACAGATCCTAAAGTAACAATTTGAGCAATAGTTAATAATGATGCTCCGAGTGTTTTTGCGAAACCAATAAAATCTGGAGGAGAACTAGAATTTGTGGTGCTATTACTTTCGTCTTTTTTATCATCAATTGCCGTTTCTTCTGACATATATTTATAATAAATATATATAATAAATATATATTTATAAATCAATAATATATTATACTTAATTCGCATATAATAATCCAACATTTCCCCCTACAAAATGAACTATATTAATTCGTTCTTCAAATATATGTAAATCAAAATTGTAATCATATATCCTCCAAGTTGGTTTATTAACACCTATAATTTCACCTGTTACAGGGTCACAAATGGTTAATGTTTGGGCTAATGGATCCATAGCAGGAATAATAGTAGAAAATTCAAGTTCAATTTGAGTAAATTTACTCATATTAATTGCACCTGATGGTTGTATATCAGAATTATTTGAATGTAATCCAAAATTATAACAATATAGTCCATTTGGTGCGTTTCCTGAAGTCCTAGTATATTTTTCAATAAAATTAAATATACCGGCTGGTTGAAGATTTTCACGGTATGACCCATTTAATAATATACCCATTGTCTCTAATATATCCTTTTTGTTTTCTGGAGAATATATTTGTGTTGTAAACCAACCAGTTGGTTTACCATTCGGATTTACTCCGGGACCAATATAATTAGTTACATCTTCTCCATTTGGATTAATTCTTGTAATTGGAAAATCTCCATTTGATGAAGATTGTATAATATCTCTTGGTATATAATTATATGGCCAATTACTATAATTAGACCATTCATTACGTAAATTAACATCACTGCGTTGGAAATAAAATAACCAATTTGAAACTAATCCATGTGACTCAAGAGAAACTTTATTTGAACCAGTGACATTATGTATTTCCCTTTCACTAACTGTTTTTATTAAGTATTTTTGTTCTTCTAATGCGAATACACGTTCTTCATCCTGTGATAAAAATCCGTAAGTGCAGTTTAAATGAATATCAGAATTCCATATAGTCCTTTTATCTGTATATGAATCCATTTCTAGTAAAATATTCGGTGGTGGATGTAGAAATCTATGAAATTGTTGATACCATGAATTAAAATTCGGAGCAATATAAGGATAATCATTAACATGATCTAATACATCACGGATTTGAAATAGTTCATTGATTGGTCTAAATGTAACAATAATATGTAATTCATTGTATTGTAATGCTGTTAATGGGAATGCCATCTGTGATTTTAACCCAAACCAGTTATTAAGAGGGATATATACTACATTTTGGGGTATAGATGGTTCAGGTCCTGAAACATCATCAGTATAGAATGCATTAGGATATGCGTTAACCCGTGATCCCAAATTTCCAGGATCATTCATTTCAGGAGTATGTCCACTCATTTTATCAAACAAGTTTTTTTTATCTGTGTTAAAGTCACGCTGTACTGAGGCTAATAAATAATCTCCAGAGTATTCTTGTAATGTATAATTACCACAAACCATCTGTATCCTTGAAACCATTTTAGCACCTAAATTTTTAATCCAACGAAATTCATAAGGAACCCATTTATTACTCTCAGCATTTTGAGGAGGCATAATTGGACTCCATATATTTGGCAAATTGACGGATAAATATGTATCCATAAGTAAATCAGCATATCTAGGAACTTTAAAAGAAAAAGTGGATGGTTCATTTAAACGTAACGTTTTAGCGCCTTCAAAATCCACACGAAATTTTTGAAGACCGAAATTTGTATATTGGGAATAAGTTGTTTTAAAGAATGTTTTAGAAGGATTGCCATTTAATATAATATTTGTTTGTCCTTGAGATACTAAATTCATTAAACCTCCAGCCATAATTATCTACTATAATATATGTATATTATTTAACTAATTATAATTTATAAATTATAAAATTATTATATTATAAATATGGATAAAGCAAACTCTTTAATTAATCCAGAAACTATTAATGAAACATTTAGTAATGCTTTAAAAATTACATCAAATATGAACGATAAGACTAAATCAACTATATTCACATTATTTGCTTACTTACTTATTACCATTATTATTTTTACTTATCTTTATTATTCTGGCAGTTTATTTACCAATAGTTTATCACAACGTGAATGTAATTTTATGGATGAAATATACGGCACTTTAAATGGACAGATTCATCCTATAACAATACAAGATGAACAATATAGTTATACACTTAAAGATTATTATATTAAATCGGCCTATAATTGTTGTAGTTCTGGTAATTATAAAAATGATTATGTGAACTTATGTTCATTAAAAAATTTACTTAAACAAGGCGTAAGAGGTTTAGATTTCGAAATATTTTCTATAAATGACCAACCTGTTATTGCTACATCTACTTCTGACAGTTATTTTGTTAAAGAAACATTTAATTATATCTTATTTGCTGATGTTATGAAAGTTTTACGTGATTATGCTTTTAGTTCATCTACATCACCTAACCCAACAGATCCAATTATAATTCATTTACGTATTAAGAGCACTAATCTACCTATGTATAACGAACTCGCAGAAATATTAAACGGTTATACTGATATATTATTAGGTTCTGAATTTAGCGATGAAAATCACGGGAAAAATTTAGGCAATCTTAAAATTACATCAATGATGAATAAAATTACTATTATTGTAGATAAAAGTAATAACTTTTTTTTAGAATCTGATGCATTTTATGAATATATTAACATGACTAGTAACTCTGTATTTTCTAGATTAATCAATTATTATGATATACAATTTTCACCAGATATGAATGAATTAATTATGTATAATAAGACTAATATGACTATTGCTATACCTGATAAAGGATCTAATCCACCCAATCCTAGTGCGTTAGTATTACGTGAAACCGGTTGTCAATTTATTGCTATGCGATATCAACTTATTGATGCAAATATAATGGAATCTGATATTTTTTTTAATGAAGCCGGAACTGCATTCGCATTAAAACCTGTCAAATTTAGACATATTCCAGATTTGTTAGATATACCTCCACCTCAAGACCCTAAAGTATCTTATGCACCTCAAACTATTGAATCTGATTATTATACTGTAGAAATTTAAATTGAGTTTTTATTTTTTTATATTAGTATTTATTTTTTTATATTAGTATTTTATAATATAACACTAATATGAAATATAAAAATGTGTGTGATAGTAAAATGACATTCCAAGAATGTGAACTTGCTATTCTTAGAGCAGCAGTTGATATTGCTGAAACTCGTCAAGGTAAAAAGTCCGCTAGTTCTCCTGAAATTAAGCGAATTATAACTATTGTTGAAGCATTTTTAAAAAAGAAATCACTTGTATGTTATGGAGGAACCGCAATTAATAATATATTACCAAAACAAGACCAGTTTTATAATAAAGATGTTGAAATTCCAGATTATGATTTTTACTCACCAAATGCGTTAAATGACGCTAAATCACTCGTTGACGATTATATAGAACAAGGGTTTATTGAAGTTGAAGCTAAATCGGGACAACATCATGGAACATATAAGGTTTTCGTTAAT
>Ga0055584_100006697_pt1 | contig 11285 bp, 6 predicted proteins | sample OSDHelmetaG_FD_58716 | JGI IMG/M metagenome (GOLD analysis project Ga0055584, IMG submission 58716) | Pelagic marine sediment microbial communities from the LTER site Helgoland, North Sea, for post-phytoplankton bloom and carbon turnover... | ecosystem: Environmental > Aquatic > Marine >...
TGTTGACCGTTTCCAAAGTCTCAGCGGCCACCTCATCCCGAAACTGTTCCGCCTCTTCCCCCTCCAATCCATGCTCTTCGACATGCTCATCGGCATACTTCTGCATCTCATCAGTCATCGTCGTGAACCCACGCACATCCGAAAAGAACACGGTGATATCGCGTCGTTGTCCCCCGAGATGTATGTCGTCCTGACTCAGAAGTTCATTGACCACATTTGGGGATACCAATTTGGCAAACACACCTTTGATACGCCGGCGCTCCTGCCCTTCGAAAACCACCTGGTAGGCAACGATCGAGGCATGATTGAAGAGCATTGCCCCCATCACTGGTAGAAAAACCGGAATCCAGATCCGTGACTCAGCAAACATATGAAACGCGTAGTAGGTATAGGCTCCACCAACCAACACCACCAGACCGGTTGACCATGGCGGCTGTAGCCACCACGAAATCACGGCCGCTAAGATCCCCAGCAGAATGATGGTTGCCAGCTCAGTCCACAATTCCGAGCGAACCACGAACCGGTCCATGATCACGGAATTGGCAATGTTCCAATGTTTTGAAATCAGCCATTGCTCCAATCCCAACGGAGTGGCTCCCCGATCGGTAAGTTCGCTTCCCGTCGCGGCCGAACCGATGAACACCAACTTGTCTTTGAACTTCGACAATTCCTCCGGTGGTGGCAGCTCTCCACGTTCTCGATCCGTATCGTTTAGGATCTGCCATTCCATCGCCTCAATCAACAATCGCTCGTCCGTGGATGGCATAGACCAATCCACATACATGTACCCCCGATGATCCAGCGGAATGGTGCGATCCACACCGTTGGTCCCTGGAATAGAGATCTGCCGGGGCTCGATCTTCGCGGCAGACAGATCTAGACCCAGTTCAACCGCAGCCATCAGCACTCCCATGTGCCATGCATGAAGATCTTCATAAGGCTTCCGCCAACGTTCGGCCTCTGGAACCCTTTCTTTCACGCTGGCTGCATAGTCCGGCAAAACATCCTCGGTAAGAGTCACGAGATTGAATTCTCCTTTTTCGTTCAGCTTCAACCAATAGGAATTGGTGGTTGCATCCCGGAAGATAACGGTATCCGGGCGGATCTCAGCCTCCTCGAGAATCAGGCCGAGACTGTCTTTGACCATCTCCACAATGTCACTGTCCCACACTCGCAGTTTATTGAAGGGACGGGTTTTCCGCAGGATGCCGTCAACGTCCGCGTTCGCCGTGATGTCACCCACAGCAGCGGCATTGGCGCGAAAATTCGCCTCGGCTACCAACTGTGGGGTAGAGGCGATGATCACATTTCCACCCTTGTACATCTGCTGCATCATGAAGATGTCCCCGTCCATCTCCTTACCATTGGATAACAGCAGCTTTGGCAAGTCCTCACGGCGGTCAGCGAACATTATATCAAACGCCATCGCCTTGGCCCCTTGGGTGTTTAGTTCACGAATAACTCGCCCATATATATGTCTCGGCCAGTATAATCCGAAACCCTCCCCCAAATTCAGCGACTGGTCCTTCACCGCCTTGATCGTCTTGTCAGTGATTGCGAGAAACGCAAAATTAGTCGCCGCGTCCGGCTTCAAAGATGATGCGTACTTTGCCCGCCAATCATACGTTCGCCATTCCAAACGCTCAAAGGGATCGTTGCCAGCCGTCCAAAACCGCATCGACTGGAGGCAACCGATAAGAACGATCACCCCGAGAGCAAGAAGACAGGGAACGAGCTTGATTTGATTCCAGCTCACTTGCGCTACGCTAAACGAAAAGCCCGGAACAACTCAAGGCTGCTCCGGGCTGAATTTTTGAAAGGCGTGGGTGACAACAATCAATTACCGGTGTTACCAAGAATACCGGTTACAGTCGGTTGCTGAGGCGTGGTATCGATAATGGTCTCCGTAGTCGTCGTGGTGTTGTTTTGCCCTTGCTGACCGGCTCCTACCCCAGGATTCGTGATCGCCTGCTGATTCACGTTTCCGCCTGCATCAACTGGAGCAGCTGGAGCCACTTCAGCACCTGTGTTGATTGCGGCATCAACGTTCCCTCCTGATTCAATGGTGTTCGCCACCGCATCCACCAACGCTCCAACAGAGCCCCCGGTCGCAGCCGGCGCACCACCAGGCACATTTCCTGGTCCACTCCCAGAAGGCGAGCCAGTAACCTGAGCTGTGGTAGCCGCTGCCTGAGCCAATGCCTTGGTTTGTACCGCGGCGGCAGCCTGCTGCGCAGCCTGCTGCGCTTGTTGCGGGGTGGATCCTTGAGCTTGAGCAGCCTGAGAAGCCTGCTGTGCAGCTTTCCGAGTAACGTTCTGAACGGCCTGTTGAGTGGCCTCTTGAGCCGCTTGCGTGGCAGCTGCTCTGGCAGCCGTTTGCGCGGCTTGCTTCGCCTGCGCAGCGGTGGCACCGGCCGCTTTCTGTTGAGTCAAGGTCGCTGTGGCAACCGCCGTAGCTGCCGCATTCGCAGCGGCACTCACGGTCACCGCAGCCTGTGTCTGCTGCAATGAAGCCGCAGCTTGCTGAGCAGCCGCCTTGATCTCAGGCGGTGCCGTGGCCGCGGCTTGCTCGACGGCGGCGATAAGGGCTTCAACAACAGCTGCCGCAGTAGCCGCTGCGGTCGAAGCGGCTTGCCCCGGGGCATTGGCCGGAGCATTGGCAGAGGCCTGAGCCGCAATCGCGGTAGCGAACTGTTGGACCGTTGCCTGCACCATCGCGGCAGTGCCGGTATTGGTGGTGGCGGCCGTCGCGGAAGCAGCAACGCCCTGCGTCCGCACTACCGCAGCACGAAGTGGCTGATTCTGTCCGGCGGACATTACGAAGCCACCGATAACCAACCTGACTTGACCGTTGACGGAAGTAAATTGAACCTGCCCGATCACTGCCAAGACACCGGTCACACCTGCCTGGATGCAGGTACCGCGAATGCCGGCAACGCCGTTGGGAGTGCGAATATTGTAGCGGGAAGAACGGGAAAGTTTCCGAACGACATTGGCGACGACATGACCGCGAGTTACGTTCATCTCGGTCTTCACCACATCCCCCATGCCGGTCTTGCGGAATGTGAGCTCGGTAAGCGTTACCGTGCTACTCTCTTCAACCCGCAGAGCATCACCATTCACGCCGAGGTTCAAATCAACAAAGGAGCCCGCATCTGTGGTAATCCGCGCACCGGCGGTCAACACCTGACCAACCTTAATTGGACCCTGACCAATCGCACTGGTGAAGCGCGCAGTTCCCTGAATCTTTTTTACAAGCGCGTAGCCAACATCCGCTCTGGCCGTATCAGCTAAGAGAGTGATGAATGCAGCAACAAAAAAACCGCCCAAGGTGAGAAGTGTGGAGCGACACTGAGCCTTCATGATGTTCATATTATTCGTCGATTTCTATTCCCCGCGACTCCGTCCACCCTACTTTTGGTGGCTCCGCCGCGTCAATCCGTTAATTCCCGTATGGGAGCGCAAAACAAGGGGGGTTTGCGGAGAAGCAAAAGAGCACGGGCCGCGCCAGTCGCATTCTGGCGTAAGAAAATCTCCGACAAGGAAAACGCTCACCGTTCTGCAACAAGATTGCGGTCATTTTCAATTGCGGTACAGGTCATATTTCTTAGCCTCTGGCCATGTTTGGAGCGAACGATCTCTTTGATTTGTCGGAAACCGCGCATTCAGCCCTCTTCAAGGACTGTGAACACGTGTGGGACACACTCAAGAAAATCAAGGAATACGTAAAAGATAACGTTAAACCCGAGTTAAACAATGTATGTGACGGCACGGCATGGATCGGAGATGACGTATTCATCGGTAAAGGAACTCGGATCGACGACGGCGTATTGATCAAAGGCCCCGCTATCATTGGCGAAAACTGCGAAATCCGACACGGTGCGTATATCCGCGAAAACGCGATAATTGGCGACAATTGCGTGATCGGGAACAGCTGCGAAATCAAACACAGCCTGCTGTTCAACGGCTGCCAAGTGCCTCACTTCAACTATGTCGGTGATTCCATACTCGGCCACAAGGCTCATCTCGGTGCCGGAGTCGTATTGTCCAATCTCAAGGTGGTCAGCGGAAACGTCATTCTCAAGCATGACGGGCAGGCGATCGACACCGGCCTCCGCAAGTTTGGCGCAATAATCGGCGATCACGTCGATATCGGGTGTAATTCAGTCCTCAATCCTGGCTCCGTGATTGGCCGCAACACGACGATGTATCCCTGCACCAACTGGCGCGGCATCGTCGATGCCGACCGGATCGTCAAAAACAAAGCCTCGATCGAAATCGTGGAACTACGAAAATAGATGCCGACTCTCCAGAGCCTTCCAGAAAATCACGAACCCGCATGATCGGCCCGATAGAAGTCGAAGCCGGCGGCAACGAATTCAACCTTGTCGACGAGGTTTCCAATGTCTTCTCTGAGACCGGCCTGCTCTCGCGCGCAAGCAATTTCGAATATCGACCACAGCAACATGAGATGGCGGTGGCGATCGCCCGGGCGCTGGAGAACAAGGAACATATCGTCACCGAGGCAGGGACCGGGGTCGGCAAGAGCCTCGCGTATCTTGTTCCGGCCATATTTCACGCAGTCGCCCACCAGAAGAAGGCGGTTATCTGCACCCACACGATCAATCTGCAGGAACAGTTGACTGAAAAGGACCTGCCCATGCTCGAACAGGTCCTCCCGACCGAGTTTAGCTACACGATGCTCAAGGGCCGGGGCAACTACCTCTGCTCGCGCCGATTGGACAAGGCGATGAGGCAGGCGGATCAACTCTTCTCTTCGCCAGAGATCGGGGAATTGAAACGCATCTACGAGTGGTCCAAGAACACCGACGACGGCAGCCTTTCCGATTTTGAAATCGAACCGGACCCCAAAGTCTGGTCACAGGTCTGTAGCGAACGCGGCCTGTGCTCCCCCAAGCAATGCGGCTTCCAGAGCGACTTCAGCAAATCCGGCAACGTCTGTTTCTTCCAGCGTGCCCGCAACCGCATCCTGTCTTCCGACGTGTTGGTATTGAATCACACACTGTTCTTCACGCTTTTGCCGGACGTGGAAGAACACGAATCAGATGGCATTCTGTTCAAGAATGATTTTGTCATCTTCGATGAGGCCCACACCGTAGAACAGGTTGCTTCGCGAAACATCGGACTGCGTTTGTCCAGCGGTCAGGTGCGCTTCGCATTGAACCGGTTGTGGAACCAAAAATCTGGCAAAGGTCTGCTGGCAACCCTCAGGCAGGGCTCCGCTGTAAAGCTGGTCGGGGAGCTGATGAATTCGACGGACGCGTTCTTCGATCAGGTCGAGGTGGCTTGTGACGAAACATTTTCCGAGTCGGACAAGAAACCGAACCCGAGTGCCCGGAGGGGCTGGAAAGAACTTCGCATCCGCCGCCCGGAACTGGTCCCCGACACCGTCACTCCGACGATTCAACAATTGCGCGAATCCGTCAGTGACCTGGTAAAGCAGTCCGAAGACCGTGACACCGCCCAAGAACTCGCCGAATGCAATCGCCGACTGGCCGAACTACGAATCGGCATCGCCGAGTTCCTCAGCCAGAACAGTGACGAACACGTCTATTGGGTTGAACGCACCGGCAAGACCGGACAGACGATCGCACTGAACGCCGCCCCGGTTGACGTGGCTGAATACCTGCGTTGGCGACTTTTTAGGGCAAACACATCGGTCGTCATGACCAGCGCAACGCTGGCCACCAAAGGTGCACTGAACGAGTCCGCTGAAGTGAGTGCCGATCCGAGCACAAACAGATTGCCCGCGGCCCGCAGTAACCCAAAGAAACCGGCTCGTGGAAGACAGCCCTTGAGCTACTTCGCCAAGCGCGTCGGCGGCGAAGAGGCCCATCAACTCCAACTGGGTTCCCCCTTTGATCACGAACGACAGATGAAGGTCTATGTCGCAGGCAAGATGCCCGATCCTCGCGACGACAAATACAAGCGCGAACTGGTTCGTTGGATCGAACACTTCATCACTGAATCTCACGGGAAAGCCTTCGTTCTTTTCACCAACTACAAGCTGATGCAGGAAGTGGCGGAGCTGATGGAACCTTGCTTCAACGAATTGGGCATTGCCCTGTTCGTGCAGGGCACCGGTATGCCCCGCTCAAACATGCTGGAGGAGTTCAAAGAAGACGTGGAATCAGTGTTGTTTGGCACGGACAGTTTTTGGCAGGGAGTTGATGTACCCGGAGAGGCGTTGAGCAATGTGATCATTACTCGCCTCCCGTTTGCCGTGCCTGACCATCCCCTCATCGAAGCACGCATCGAAGCCATCGAGGCACGGGGCGGCAACGCATTCGGGGAATTCTCTCTCCCGGAAGCAATTTTGAAATTCCGGCAAGGCGTGGGGCGCCTGATTCGCACTCAAAACGACTCCGGCATCATCGCCGTTCTGGACAACCGCGTTCTCCACAAACGCTACGGCCAAGCGTTTCTGGATTCGCTTCCGCCCTGCCCCGTCGAAGTCGTCTGAACGATCCCATATTTCCATTCGGCTTGAATCCCATTCTCCGTTCGCGCAAGCTTGCCGCATGGCGGAAATCAAAAAATTCGTTCACCACGGAGCCTCCCAAGTCAATCAACGCATCTTGGAAGGCATCCACAAACAGCTCCCCATGCTGAAGATCGAATTTGCCCAGATCAACGCCCCCAAGTTTCCGCATCTGGTCGAGCAAATCGAATTCCTCGCCAACGTACTGGAAGACTTCGTGGAAGGAGCCGATAAAGATGTCCCCCTCGGAACCGTCGCGGAGGCCGCTTTCGCCCTCGCTTACGTCCACAAGCAGACCGACCTGATTCCCAACTCCACTCCCGAGTTTGGCTACGCCGATGACTCCAGCATCACCCGCTGTGTCCTGATGGAGAATGAGCGCGTCCTGCGTGAATTTGCGATTCGACACGATCTGGATTGGGACACGGTGACGATCAGGCCGTAATTCGCCCCGCTCAAACACAGATTTCCCTCGCATCCACAGCTCCGGTGGATTCCAGTCCGCCGCAACAATCCAGCCTACGCTGTGCGGCAACAGTTGTTCAACTCGCCCGCCAGTCCAAAACCTTGAGGCGGACCGAACGGCGTCCACGGAAGACATTGATCTCAGGAACGCACGCGAGATCAAACGGCCCCTCCGGCTGCGGCTGTCCCGCACCACCCCACCAGACCGCATCTGCCCGCTGACCGGCGGATTCCACTTTGAGAAGCAGGTGGTTCTTTTCCTTGCCGATCTCACGCGGTCGATCAGCAAGTTGGACGTTGCGCACGATCAATTGCACCGCTGGATTGCCTTGGCCGAATGGCTGCAGAGTCTGAAGTTCTTCGACGGATTTCAGCGACACATCAGTCAGGTCCACCTCAGCGTCCAATCGCAACGGGGCAATCAGGTCTTCCGGTTTGAGCTGTCTTTGCGCCAACTCGTTCAGTCGTTCACGAAAAGCGGGCAGCTGTTCCGGATCCATGGAGACACCGGCCGCCATTGCGTGACCGCCGTGTCGCAACAGCAGGTCGTCGCACTCACGCAATGCCGCCGCCAGATCGAAGCCTTCAACACTGCGCCCTGATCCGCGCCACTCACCACCCTCACCTCCGACGATGAAAGTAGGACGATAGAATTCACGACACACCCTTGACGCCACGATACCGACCACGCCGATGTGCCACTGCAATTCGCCCTCGACGATCGCGAAATCTTTCTTCGGATCAAAACGCTGTCGCAGATCCTCCATGACGTCGTCGACGATCCGACGCTCAATGGTCTGTCGTTCACGGTTACGACCATCCAGATTTCCCGCCAACTTGCGCGCCCTTCCCGGGTCGGTCTCGGTCAACAGATCCAGCGACTCCGTCGCAGTCTCCAATCGTCCGGCAGCATTGAGTCGCGGCCCCAATTGAAAACCGACTTCGTAGACACCGATTTCTTCCTGACACTTCGCCACCTCTATCAGGGCAATTAGACCAGGACGGGCTGACGCGGAAAGACGCGGCAGGGCAGCCGGTACGAAGATCCGGTTCTCATCCCGTAGCGGCACCAGATCAGCCACCGTCCCCAAGGCCACCAGATCCAACAGCTGCCGAACATCGTAGTCAGCAAACCCCGCCACCTGTTGCTCACGTCCCCGTTTGACCAGTGCATGAGCAAGTTTGAACGCCAAGCCGGCGGAGCAGAGCTCCTGAAACCGATCGCCCAATTGTGGGTTCACCAAGGCGCAGGCCAATGGCGCCGGAACCGAAACCTGGTGGTGATCCAGGACAATCGTGTCGACGCCCTTTTCATTCAGCCAGGCAATCGTCTCTACCGCCGTCGAACCACAATCCACCGCCAGCAGGACATCCGCCGCGTGCTTCTCCAGGCAGTTCTCCACCCCGTCACGGCTGAGGCCATAGCCTTCATCCATGCGATGCGGCAGATACCCGTCCACCCGCCAACCAAGTGCGCCCAGAACGTCGAGCAACAGGGTTGTCGACGTGACCCCATCGACATCGTAGTCGCCAAAAACGACAATTCGCTCGCCTTTGTCTCGCGCCGCGAAAAGCCTATCGATCGCCGCCGCCATGTTGGGCAGAAGAAACGGATCGGCGAGGTCACGCAGCCGGGGATTCAGAAATCGTTCGACCTCAGCCGGATCCGAATGCCCACGATTCACGAGGCACTGGGCGACCAAGGGGGATACTGAGAGCTGTTCTACCAGTACGCGGACTGGCAGCGGAGTCGCTGGCGCCAACTGCCAGCGATGCTTCATGAGGCAGCGTCCTCGTCGCCAGCTTCATCGGGTTCATCATTGGCGGATGGATCAATCGTCTGCGGCGCGGTCATGAACGACATGATGACTGAACCGGTGATAATGCCCGCCACGATGTAGAGGGAGAGCATCGTCGGAATGTGATACTCCACCATTTCCAAGAGCATTTTCGCGCCGATGAAGATCAACACGATCGACAATCCGTATTTGAGGTAGCGGAAGTAGTCAATCGCGTTGGCCAGCACGAAGTACATCGAGCGCAGCCCAAGAATTGCAAACACGTTGGAGGTAAACACAATGAACTCGTTCTGTGTGACGGCAAAGATGGCGGGAATCGAATCGAGCGCAAAAATGAGATCGGTCGTTTCGATCATCACCAACACCAGCGCCAACGGCGTCAATGCATGCCGGCCGTCGATCTTGGTCGTAAATTTCTGACCATCGTAATCCGGGCTTACGCGGAACCACTTCCGAGCCAGACGGATGCACGGGTTCTTTTCCGGCTCCACCCCTTCGTCATCCACGAAGAGCATCTTGATACCGGAGTAGACAAGGAACGCACCAAAGAAATAGAGAATCTGATGAAAGCGGCTGATCAATGCAGCTCCGGCAAGAATCATCACTCCACGCATCACGAGCGCCCCCATGATCCCCCAGAACAACACCCGATGCTGGAAATCTGCCGGCACTCGGAAGTAGGCGAAAATCAACGCGATCACGAACACGTTGTCCATGGAGAGCGACAGCTCGATGATGTAGCCGGTTACGAATTCCGTGCCCTCATCGAAACCACGATAGACGGAAACAAAGCTGCCAAACAGGAGCGCCAAAGAACACCAAAGCCCCGACCAGGCCAACGCTTCCTTGAATTTCACCTTGCGGGCCTTGCGATGAAAGACGCCCAAGTCGAGGGCGAGGAAAAACAGAATGCAGACGACAAAGATCGCCCAGTGCATGGGAGTAATGTCCATGCGCTGACCACCGCCCGTCACGACCTGTTGAACATCGTTCGTCAAACTCTGCCCAATTCATTCCGTCCTCTGTCCGGAATACACTTGCGGCGGACCGTTTCCGATCCGCCGCCAATTTCATTTGTCTGTTGCTCGCGCCTCAGCTCGCCGGTTCAGCGACACTCTCAGCCGCACCGCTGTAGACCTGCGGACTGGACATCTTCGGACGCTCACCCTTGTGCCACCACAGCACCGTGGCACTGGCAACATAAATACTGGAATAGGTGCCGACGACCACACCGATGAGCAGCGTAAGCGCAAATCCATTGATCACCCCACCGCCGAAGACCACCAGCGCGAGGACCGCAATCATCGTGGTTCCCGACGTGATAATCGTGCGGCTCAAGGTCTGATTGAGCGCCTTGTTGATCACTTCCTGGAACGTGCCGCGAATACCCAGTTTCAGATCTTCACGAATACGGTCGAAGATGACGATGGTGTCATTGATCGAGAAACCGATGACCGTCAGCAACGCGGCGACAATCGGCGCACTCAACTGACCACCCAGAAGTACGAACAGTCCCAAGGTCACCAGGAAATCATGAATCACCGCAATCACCGCGGCCACTGAGAAGGAGAATTCAAACCGCACACCGACGTAGAACAGAATTCCGAACAGTGCCAGAATGACGGCACCAAAAGCGCCCTTCAGAATTTCGCCGCCGATGACCGCTCCAACCTGGCGCTTCGAGATCTCTTTGATTCCAGATTCACCAAAAGTGCCTTCCAACGTCTCCGTCACCGCCGTGCCGGATCCAATCGGAGCCGTGATGCGCAATCGCTCCGCGTTCGCCCCGGTGTCTCCCAGATTCTTCTGGTATTGGATCGTGGCGTCGCCGCCGATCGTCTTGCCTTCACCATATTCGACTTTGCTCAGCAGATCTCGAATCTGGGGGAGCTCCACCTTCTTGCTGAAGCTGTAGGTAATCGCGTCACCACCGACGAAATCAACGCCCAACGCATTCTTGCCCTTCACTCCGATGCCGAACACGACGCTCACCGCCAGAACCACCACGGAGGCGATCGCTGCCGGCTTGGCAATTTTCAGGAACTCTATCTGGGAATTGGGTTTGATGATCGAGAGCATCTTCAGCTCGGAGATCAGGCCGCGATCCAGCATGAAATCATACAGCAGACGGGTCACAACCAGTGCTGTGAACATCGACGCGCAAATACCAATCGTCAGCGTCACCCCAAATCCCTTGACCGGCCCGGTGCCCATGTAAATCAGAATGGTGGAGGCGATCAACGTCGTGATATTCGAGTCGAAGATCGTGCCCCAAGCCTTTTCGTAACCGGCATTGAGCGATCCTCGGAGCGATTTGCCAGCACTCAGTTCCTCGCGGATACGCTCGTAAATCAGAACGTTGGCATCCACCGCCATACCGATCGTCAACACGATACCGGCGATACCCGGAAGCGTGAATGTAGCGTCCATGGCGCACATGGTCCCGAACAGCAGGATCATGTTCAGGATCAGGGCGACATTCGCCAGCACACCGGAAATCAGGTAATAACAAAGCATGA
>Ga0055584_100006699_pt1 | contig 11284 bp, 7 predicted proteins | sample OSDHelmetaG_FD_58716 | JGI IMG/M metagenome (GOLD analysis project Ga0055584, IMG submission 58716) | Pelagic marine sediment microbial communities from the LTER site Helgoland, North Sea, for post-phytoplankton bloom and carbon turnover... | ecosystem: Environmental > Aquatic > Marine >...
TCGCTACGAATGGTTAGAAGAGTTCTTGGCCGTTGAATCGGTACGGACAGGGCATTTTTGGCACATTGAACAGACGATGTACGCGCTGTGCGGCTCACGTTACGGGGCTGAGCTGCTGCCAAGCGAATACGCCCTGAGTTTGGATCGTGGAATTAGTGATAAGCCTTTTCGCCACTATGTTGGTGGCATTCGTCATCTCTTGTATCGAGAAGGGATCCCGGCGTTGCTGCGCGCAAAGACTATCGATTTGCGTTCCTAGTCGCTGGTATCGCTGCGACGAGTCACTGGTAAGTGAGCGAATGACAGGGTCTGGCGCAGCTGCGAACCAGACCCCGCCGAGGGCAACTATCAGTCGACTTTAAGCTCAACGCGTAACAGCTCATTTGCCACTTCTCGTTCCACGCTAAATTGCGGCTGAAAATCATCTTCCGCCCAGCGATTGGCCAAAACTTCGGCTTCGATAAATTCACGATACGTGTCCACGGCCGCCATCACCGCCGCGCCGCCACTAACCCGCAATACGATACGGTCCTCGATCTGTAAGTCCGCTTGTTTGCGGCTGTCTTGAATCATGCGGACAATTTCACGGGCCAAGCCTTCGCGCTCAAGCGCAGGCGTCAACTGCGTGTCTAAAGCAACCAGATAGCCTCCTTCTTCAGCGCAAGCGTAGCCAGAGGCCGATTCGGTTTCGACCAAAAGATCGTCTGGATCAAAATCCAAAGTCTGCCCATCTACGTCAAGCTGTACCGCCGTGCCAGCCGCAACTTGCCGCGCAATTTGTTCTCCATCTGCTGCATCTAGGGCGGCGCGAATTTTGGGGATGAGTTTGCCGTAGCGTTTGCCCACACGCGGTAGATTGGGCTTAATTCTATAACTCAACAGTCCATCGTCTTGCGCTAGCGCCACGACTTCTTTGATATTCAGTTCTTCCATGATCTGGTCTTGATGACGCTCGAGTCGGGCCGCAGCTGCACTGTTGGGAACTCGCACCATCACGCGCGCAAGTGGTTGGCGCACACGCAAGGACTGCGCTTCGCGCGCCGATCTGCCCAAGCCTACGACCTTTTGCACAGTGTCGATATCAGCCAGCAGCTGTGCGTCGATTAAACCCTCGTCGGCCTCAGGCCAACTGGCCATGTGCACGCTTGGCGGTGCTTGTGGATCTTGTGCCGCAATTAAGTTTTGGTACATCGATTCAGCGATAAACGGCATGAACGGCGCAATCAGTCGCTGCACCGCACTCAAGCATTCAAATAGGGTCAAATAAGCTGCTTGTTTGTCATCACCGTGCGCTGCTTTCCAAAACCGCCGACGGTTGCGACGCACATACCAATTGCTCAGTTGGTCAACAAAACTCTCAATTGCATCACCAGCCTTGCGCGCATCAAAAGCATCCAAAGCTGTGGTTGCTGTGACGATGGTTTGATTGAGTAGCGCAATCACCCAGCGGTCAATTTGCGGGCGTTGCGCAACGGCTAATTGGCGATTTAAATCTACGCCGTCGATGCGTGCATACAGTACAAAAAATCCATAAGTGTTCCACAGCGTATTGACAAAGCTCGCAGCAACATCGGAGATGATGTCTACCGAGATGCGCTTTTGTCCATCCGGCGCAACGCGTGCGAGAAAATGCCAACGTAGCGCATCCGCCCCGACGCTATCGAAGACTTCATACGGGTTGACAATGTTGCCCTGAGATTTAGACATTTTCTTACCGTCGCCGTCGACGATATGGCTTAAGCAAACACAATTCTTGAACGCGACATCGTCTGACACCAGCACAGCAATCGCGTGCATGGTGTAGAACCATCCGCGCGTTTGATCGATCGCCTCGCAGATATAATCAGCCGGGAAATGTTGCTCGAATATTTCTTTGTTCTCGAACGGGTAATGCCATTGGGCATAACTCATAGCGCCCGAATCGAACCAACAATCGATGACTTCAGGCACGCGCTCGTAGGTACGGCCGTTATCTGGATCTACAAAGGTAATTTCGTCGACCGCCGGGCGATGCAAATCGAGTTCCGTCAAACTGCGACCGGTCAATGCCTCTAGCTCCGCGACCGAACCAATACATTTGAAATCACCTTCACCGTCGGTCCAAACGGGTAGCGGGGTTCCCCAAAAACGCTCTCGTGATAGGGCCCAGTCAATATTGTTTTCGAGCCAGTTTCCGAATCGGCCATCGCGGATGTTTTCCGGTACCCAATTAATAGTTTGATTGAGCTCGACCATGCGGTCGCGGAATTTGCTGGTGCGGATGTACCAAGCTTTTTTAGCGTAATAGATGAGTGGGTCGCCAGTGCGCCAGCCGAAGGGGTAGTTATGCAAATAGCGTTCGGCGCGAAACATGTCGCCGCGTTGGGTAAGTAGCTCGATCAAAATCGGGTCGGCTTCTTTGAAGAATTTGCCTGCGACTGGCGTCACTTGTGCTTTGAAGTAGCCATCGAGCCCGACCCCGTGAACAACTGGCATTCCGTAGGCTTGGCACAGATTGAGATCATCGACACCGTATGCGGGTGCGCAATGCACAATGCCGGTGCCGTCTTCCGTGCTAACGAAGTCGGCTGGCAATACTTGCCAGCACTGAGCTGATGGCTCGACCTCTAGATAGTCGAATAAGCGTTGATAACGCCGGCCAACCAAGTCTGAGCCTTTGACCTTACGGGTGATAGAGACCTCTGCATCACCAAATACGCTTGCCACCAGCGACTCAGCGAGAATGAGTGTTTCGCCTTCGCTTTCTACGTAAACGTAGTCAATATCAGCGCCAACCGCGAGCGCCAAATTCGAGGGCAAGGTCCATGGCGTGGTGGTCCAGACTAAAAATGAAGTGTTGGCTTCATCAGTGGCGCGAAAGCGAACAAAGATCGACGGATCTTCGACTTCTTTGTAACCTTGCGCTACTTCGTGCGAAGACAGTGTTGCGCCGATGCGGGGATCGTAGGGAACAACTTTGTAACCTTGATAAATGAGGTCTTTGTTCCACATGGTCTGCAGCAAATTCCAGACCGACTCGATATAACTGTTGTCAAGCGTGTAATAGGCTTCGTCGAGATTGACCCAAAAGCCCATGCGCTCGGTCATCTTCTCCCAGTCGCCGATGTAACGCATGACGGATTCACGACATCGGCGGGTAAACTCGGCAACGCCGACCTCTTGTTCAATACGTTGCTTATCAAAGATGCCGAGTTCTTTTTCGATTTCGTGTTCTACCGGCAGGCCGTGCGTATCCCAGCCCGCTTTGCGCGGAACGTGGTAGCCACGCATGGTGCGATAGCGCGGATAAACATCTTTAAACGTTCGTGCCAGCACATGGTGAATGCCGGGCCTGCCGTTGGCCGTTGGTGGCCCTTCGCAGAAGGTGAACATCGGGCGACCTGAGGACATTTCTAGAGTGCGCTCAAAGATGTTCTCGGTGTTCCAGAAATCCAAGATCTCAACTTCGAGTTGCGGACCGTCGTAGCGGCTGTCTACTTCGCTAAATGCCATTCTAGTGCTCCAAAAACGCAAAAACCCCGGGTATGCCAACTCAGGTTATGAGTGTGCTTACCCGGGGCGAAATTTCGCGGTACCACCCGGCTTCATCACGTTCTTGCGGACGTGACCTTAGTCAGCGACGGCGAATGTGTTGCTTTCAAAGCCAGCAACAAACGCGATCGCTGTAGCCCGTTCTCGAGGGTCAATCGGCTGAGTCTACTGCGATGTCACATCACCGGTTCGGTCAGCGGCTCATGGGTGATATTCGCTGGGGCTGAATACGAGGCTTACACCATCCCTCGCTCGCTAGCGTTCGCGCAATGCGCGTCGCACACTCAGTTGACCCGGTTACTGGTCCCAATCAAAGCCTTTGTGGCAGATCCGCAAAAGCGGCGCGCTGCCAACGCACATAATCTAAAGACTCAAAGTCAAGGGCGCAAGTGAATCTGAGCAGTGTTGGCGATCGACGCCCTAAATCGCCTTCGAGCTTTCATCTTGTTTGATGAATTCTGCCAGTTGAAACGCGAGCTCTAAGCTTTGACTTGCATTGAGCCGTGGATCGCAATGGGTATGGTAGCGATCGACTAGGGTCTCGTCCGTGATGGCCTGGGCGCCGCCGACGCATTCGGTCACGTTCTGCCCGGTCATTTCTATGTGGATCCCGCCTGCATAGCTGCCGCACGCCCGATGTACGTCGAAGAACTGGCGCACCTCGAGCAGTATGGCGTCGAAACTGCGGGTCTTGTAGCCGCTTGTCGACTGGATAATGTTGCCGTGCATTGGATCACAGGACCACACCACCTGACGACCTTCGCGTTGCACCGCGGCGATCAGCGCGGGCAAGTGCGTTTCAACATTATTGGCACCCATGCGCGTGATTAAGGTCATGCGGCCAGCATCGTTATCTGGGTTCAGACGATCGAGCAGTAGGAGCAGGTCATCGGCGGCGAGCGTCGGGCCAACTTTCATGCCGATCGGATTAGCGACGCCACTTAAGAACTCTACGTGCGCGCCATCAAGCTGACGCGTGCGGTCGCCAATCCAAAGCATATGCGCGGAGGTGTCATACCAACTGTCACTGGTCGAATCGACTCGCGCAAACGCTTCTTCATAGCCGAGTAGCAACGCTTCATGCGAAGTGTAGAGCTCAGTTTGGCGCACAGCGTGCGTTGCTTGCGCGCTGAGCCCGCAGGCTTCCATGAACGCGAGCGCCTCAGCGATGCGTTGCGCCAGACCCGCAAATCGTGCCCCTTGCGCGCTGTCCGCAACAAAATCCATGTTCCAGCCATGCACACGGTGTAAGTCTGCATAGCCACCCGAGGCAAAGGCGCGCAACAGATTGAGCGTAGCCGCGGCCTGAGAATAGGCTTGTAACATACGCGCGGGCGACGGTTCCCGAGCTTCCACAGTGAACTCAATGTCGTTGATTATGTCGCCGAGGTAGGAGGTGAGGGTGACGCCATCACGGGTTTCCGTCGGCGTCGACCTGGGCTTGGCAAATTGGCCAGCCATACGCGCGACCTTTACCACCGGGCAAGCCGCGGCGAAGCTAAGCACTACCGCCATTTGCAGTATCACGCGTGCGCTATCGCGTATGTTGTCTGGATGAAATTCAGCAAAACTCTCCGCGCAATCACCGCCTTGCAACAAAAAGCCATGGCCGTTTGAGATCGCTGCAAGCTGCTCCTTGAGGCGTCGAGCCTCGCCAGCAAAGACCAGCGGCGGAAACTTTCGCAAGGTCTGTTCAACCTCGTTTATGGCCGCGGGGTTGGCGTATTCAGGCTGATGCTTGGCAACCCGAGAACGCCAGCTGGCGGGTTTCCAGGCGGCGTTCTCGAGCGCAAATGCGGTGCTAATTGGTGATGTTGTGGGTGCGCTCATGCTGACTTCTTCTATGGTGGCTTCAAGTACACGCTTGAAAATTCGCCATTGTCGTCGGTTGCCGATTTTTGCGCCACCCACAGGTCAATGCGATAAGAACTAAGCCGCTGCCGAACAAGCCAGCAGCGGCTGGCGCCATCGCGGCCGCCGTGGTGGGACTGATAGCTTCGACTGGCACAAAAGAAATTCGGTTGAGGCTAAAACCATTTCCAGCAACGTGACTAAGCGACAGTTCACTGCCCTTATCAAGCACAAAGTTACCGAGGCCCAGCTCACCTGAGGCAAGCACAGATACTTGACTGGTTCCAAAGCGTAGCAGCGCGGCGTCGCCACGCCCGAATCCAGATAGGCTGAGCGAGTGTAATTCTACCGGGCCGCTGAATCCGATGATGAGTGTCTCGATGCCTAAGGCGCCGTCGATGCCATCTGCATCATCGCCAGCACCAACACTATTGATGCCAAAGCTGCGCGCGGTTCGATTGAGCACACCGCTACGCGTCGAGACGCGCAGTGCGCGCGAGCCTAGGTCTAGTTCGAGGCTTACGTCGCCATCTAAGCTTTCGATGATATCGCTACGCAGATCGACCATTATTGGCATTGCGTAGGTCGGCGACATAAAAACGATTAGGCAAACTGCTAGATATCGGGTAAACATACTGCGCGCTCCTTAAACATTGCTAAAATCCAGGCCATCAATGGCCTGCTGATTCATCTTGCGAGCACGCACGCGACCAGCCAATCCCTTGGTCGCTACTCTTCTGTAGGCGAACAGGCGTTCGCGATGTCGTCCGCGCGGTGTATCTGCTGCGCGACTTGTTGGAATTTTTTTTATGGCCTTGATACAACTTAAGGAAGCGCACGTCGCTTATGGCAACACGCCATTACTCGATGGTGTTGACCTCGGCTTGGATGCCGGGGAGCGGGTATGTTTGCTGGGTCGCAATGGTGTCGGCAAGTCGACCTTGCTGGATGTGCTGGTTGGTCATCGGGGGCTGGATTCGGGCGAGTGCCGCAGACAATCGACGCTGCGTGTTGGCTATGTGCCGCAAGCTGTATCTGAGTCTATTGTTGGTAGCGTTCGTGAGGTGGTGGCGTCTGGCGCTGGCACTCTCTCGGTGGATCTCGAAAGTTACTATGCTGGGCTCGAGACCGGGAACTTAGCGCAAGCGCAAATTGACACTCTGCAAGCGCGCATTGAGGCCGCGCAGGGCTGGGATTTTGAACAGCGCCTCGATGGAACCCTACAGCGCCTGCAACTCGATCGTCTGGGTGACTTTCAAGATCTCTCCGGTGGTCAGCAGCGGCGCGTCCTGCTGGCACGTGCGATCGTCGATGAACCTCAGCTTGTAGTGCTCGACGAGCCAACTAATCATCTTGACTTGGACCACATAATGTGGTTAGAAGAGTGGATCGGGCGATTCAACGGAGCTTGTTTATTCACCAGCCATGACCGTGCTTTCATTGAGTCAGCGGCGACCCGCATCTTAGAACTCGATCGGGGCGCACTCAGCTCCTGGCCCGGTGACTACAATAATTATCTGCGTCGCCGGGCCGAGCGCGAACAGGCGGAAGCCGCGGCATTACATCGTGCTGACCGGCTATTAGCGCAGGAAGAAGTCTGGATTCGCCAAGGGATTCAAGCTCGGCGGACACGCAACGAGGGTCGCGTGCGCCGCCTAGAGCAACTGCGCCGCGAGCATGCTGGACGACGCACACGATCTGGCCCTGCACGGCTCGGTAGCGCCGCCACAGTGTCCTCCGGCAAATTGGTGGCTGAGGCTGAATCCGTTAGCTTCGGTTATGGCGATGAGCTGCTAATCGAGAATTTTGACGCATTGATTATGCGTGGCGACCGTATCGGCCTTATCGGCGCAAACGGCAGTGGCAAGACCACGCTAATTCGTCTGCTGTTGGGTGAGTTGGAACCTACCCGTGGCGAGATGCGCCGTGGCGAACGCTTGCGGGTCGCGTACTTTGACCAACATCGTCAGTTACCCGACGAATCTGGCACTGTGCGTGCGCAGGTGGCTGAAGGTTCCGATTTTGTTGGCGAGGGTGAGCACAAGCGCCACATCATTAGTTATTTGCAGGATTTTCTGTTCGATCCGGTACGTGCTAACGCGCCTGTCAGTGTTTTGTCTGGCGGCGAGCGTGCGCGTTTGGCGTTAGCACGGCTGTTCGTTAATCCCAGCAGTTTGTTGGTGATGGATGAACCCACCAATGACCTGGATGTGGAGACGCTTGAGCTATTGGAAGAGCGCCTTGCTGACTATGATGGCACCTTGCTGGTCGTGAGCCATGACCGGCGATTCCTGGACAATGTAGTTAGCTCGACCTTAGTGCTAGACGGTGATGGCAGCGTGTCTCAGTATGTTGGCGGCTACACCGAGTATCTGCGCCAGCGCCCTGCGCCGGTCGCGAGTACCAGCAGCGCGTCGGCGCGAACTGCACCGACGCCCCAATCCGGCGTGAGAAAGCCGCAGCTGGCTGCGGTCGGCAGCGTATCTAAGCCACGCAAACTGAGCTTCAAAGAGCAGCGTGAACTTGGCGAATTGCCCGTGCAGATGGAAGCGTTGGAGGCGCAAATTGCAGCGCACAATACCGCGCTGATGGACCCCGAGGTGTATCGCGATTCACCCGCACGGGTTGCGCAGATTGGCCTGGAGTTGCAGCGCGCGGAGCGCGAGTTAGAAGAAAGTTTCAATCGTTGGGCGGAACTGGAGTCCTTGGCCGCCCCAACGGACTTAGCCTGAGTGAACTGCGCATGTGCCGTTACAGCCCGCAACGCGCATGCTTCTGGGGCAACGCCATCCCGCGCTTAAAAGTGAGTAACGCGATACAAAACCGCTCCGGTCAGTGGGTATAATGTTGCGTCTAAACGTGGCCGTCGGTGCCTCGATGGTTGCACTTCAGTAGGAATTGTTTCTTTGAAACGAGCTTTGATCACCGGCATCACCGGGCAAGATGGTGCCTATCTAGCTGAACTCTTGTTAGAGAAAGGTTACCAAGTGCACGGCGTTAAACGGCGCGCGTCGATGTTTAATACCGAGCGGATCGATCACCTCTACCAAGATCCACATGACGCGGATCGGCGCTTGTTCTTGCATCATGGGGATATGACCGATTCAACGAATCTAATTCGTATCATCCAAACTGTGCAACCTGATGAAATTTACAACTTAGCCGCGCAGAGCCACGTAGCCGTGTCGTTCGAGACACCGGAATACACTGCTAATGCGGACGCCGTTGGGCCGCTTCGAGTGCTTGAAGCGATACGTATTCTGGGTATGGAAAAGAAGACCCGTTTCTATCAAGCGTCAACTTCTGAACTCTATGGCCAAGTAGCGACATCACCACAGTCTGAGACGACACCGTTTCGGCCGCGTTCGCCCTACGCTTGCGCGAAGCTGTATGCCTATTGGATTGTCATCAATTACCGCGAGGCTTACGGCCTCTACGCCTGTAATGGCATCTTGTTCAATCACGAATCACCGCGCCGTGGCGAAACGTTCGTGACGCGCAAGGTAACTCGAGCGGTGGCGCGCATTGTCAACGGCATGCAGCGTTGTCTCTATCTTGGCAACATGGACGCGCTACGCGACTGGGGGCACGCGCGTGACTATGTGCGCGCGCAGTGGTTGATGCTGCAGCAGGAGGTGGCGGACGATTTTGTCATTGCCAGCGGGCACCAGCACTCAGTGCGAGACTTTGTCAGCGCCGCATTCGCGGTAGCTGGAGTTACTATTGAGTGGTGCGGCGCAGGGCTGAACGAAACCGGGGTGGTTACGGGCGTGGCGCCTGAGAGCCAAGGGGACGGATGTTGCATCGTTGGCGATACGGTGGTGCGGGTCGACCCGGCCTATTTTCGACCAACGGAGGTCGAAACCTTGTTGGGTGATGCCTCGCGTGCGCAAGCGGAACTTGGTTGGGTGCCAGAAGTGGGTTTTGACGAACTAGTACACGAAATGGTTCATTCTGATTTGCAGATCGCGACGCGAGATCACCTGGTGCAATCGAGCGGCTTTCCAAGCTTTCAGGGCTTCGAATGAGCGCAATGACAGTGTCGTCCGAGGCCCGAATCTTCGTGGCTGGGCACCGTGGCCTCGTCGGCCAAGCGATGTGTCGAGGTTTACAACGAGCCGGATATCGGAACCTGCTGTTGCGCACCCGTGAGGAGCTCGATTTACGCGAGCAGGGCCAGGTGTTGGACTTGTTTCGACAGCAACGTCCGGATGTGGTGGTGTTGTGCGCCGCGCGGGTTGGCGGCATCAAGGCCAACGCCACGTTTCCGGTTGATTTCCTGCTTGAGAATCTACAGATTCAAAACGCTGTATTGAGCGCATCACACGCCTGTGACATTGAGCGTGTGCTGTTTTTGGGCTCATCTTGCATCTATCCACGTGACTGTCCTCAACCAATGTCTGAGTCTGCACTTTTGAGCGGGCAGCTGGAGGCGACGAATCGTCCTTACGCGATAGCCAAGATCGCTGGGATCGAGCTGTGCTGGGCGCTTAATCGTCAATTTGGCAGACATTATCTGGCGTTAATGCCCACCAATCTGTATGGGCCCGGCGACAATTACGATTTGCAAGCTTCGCATGTGTTGCCAGCGCTGGTGCGGCGCATGCATGAGGCCAAGTCTGCGGGTTTGCAGAGCGTTACCTTGTGGGGTAGCGGCACGCCCCTGCGTGAATTCTTACACAGCGACGATCTCGCGAATGCGGCGGTGCATTTGCTCGGCATGGCGCCGTCGGCCTTAGGTTCTCTGTTTAACGAGCACACGCCGCCGCTTGTCAACGTTGGTTATGGCGAAGAGATCAGTATTCGCGCATTGAGCGAGAAGATAGCTGCGGCGGTTGGCTACACAGGTGAGATTTTGTGGGACACAAGCCAGCCAGATGGTTCCCCGCGCAAGCTATTGGATAGCACTTTGTTGCATAGCTTAGGGTGGGCTCCGCAGATAGCGCTGGACGCGGGGATCGCGCTTGCTTACGCAGACTTTCGTGCAGGTGCGGTACGGCTTTGAACTGTGGTGAAGCACGCACCAGGCTAGCGCGTGAGCGGCCCGGCGAAGTTCGCCGTTGGCTAGACCAGCGCGGTTGGTTATTCGGTGCCGCGCAGATTCGCTCGCCTAACTATGATGCGCGCACCGGCGCAACTGTCGACCTATTGGTGATTCACGCTATCAGCCTGCCTCCGGGGGAATTTGGTGGCAACGCGATTACGCAGTTATTTACCAATCGTCTAGATGCAACGCAGCATTCATTTTTCGCGGAAATTCAGCATCTGCGGGTGTCAGCACACTTCTTGATTCGACGCTGTGGCCAAATCATGCAGTTCGTCTCGGTTTATGACCGTGCTTGGCACGCCGGCGAGTCGCAGTTTGATGGGCGGCGTGCATGCAATGATTTTTCCATTGGGATAGAGCTTGAAGGCAGCGATGTTACGGCGTTCGAGGATGCACAATATTTGAGCCTCTCCGAACTAAGCCAGATTCTAATCACGGCATTTCCGCATATAACCGCGCAACGCATTGCTGGGCACAGCGCAATTGCGCCGGGTCGTAAAACCGACCCAGGCCCGTTTTTTGATTGGCAGCGCTTACTCGGCGAACTCGACCATCAGGGTTAGCATGACTGCGGGCGGAGCCAATGTACGAAAGCGTGTCTCAGGTCACACTATCTGCTCTGTTTTATTTTTATCGTATGTTGTTTCGTAATGGCGCCGTTGTAGGCGTTTGCGCTAAGTTGCCGTGAGCGTGCGCAGCTGTTCGCGACAACGGCAGCGACCTCCACAAGGCCAAACTAAGGTGAGTGACTTCTGTATTTAGGTTTTGACGGTTGCTTACTCGCCAGGCCTGCTTCACGCATCAGCGCACGCACTTTAAATCGCCCAACCTGTGTACCTTCTTCGCGCAGGACCG
>Ga0055584_100006700_pt1 | contig 11284 bp, 2 predicted proteins | sample OSDHelmetaG_FD_58716 | JGI IMG/M metagenome (GOLD analysis project Ga0055584, IMG submission 58716) | Pelagic marine sediment microbial communities from the LTER site Helgoland, North Sea, for post-phytoplankton bloom and carbon turnover... | ecosystem: Environmental > Aquatic > Marine >...
CGTCTCGCTATTATGAGCGCGGCCGTGAGTGGGCCCTCCTGTCCAACGCCCCCATCCCTTCGACGATGGTATGGCAGTGGTTGTACGAGGCAGGCAACAAACGCAAGTGGAAAGACTCAGGTCACATCACCGTCCCCATCGACAAGGTTGCGGACGAGGTACAGAAGAGGTTCCCCGGCGTATGGCGAGGCCCCTTTGAAGACGGCGCCCGTGGCGCAAGGTTCTGGGATGAGGCTGCCGACAACACAACCGCCTCGGTGGTTCGAGCGTCGGGGATGCAGTGTTTCACCGGTGACCAAGGATTCGTTTCATGGGAAGAGATCCTCGGCTCCGCCTTCGTTCGCAAGTACGAAGCTGACACCACTGGGGCGATTATCAAGTCGTTCTACTTCGACACGAAAAACTACTGGCGACAGGAGATGCACGGGATGTGGGTACCTGTATCAAAGGACGACACCCGCTTAGCCCTCAAGGTTAAGTACGGGCTCAGCGCATACCCCGGCAAGAAGGAGTCTTCGTCCGAGGTTGACCGCGTTGTCTACGCGATACAGGAACAGAAGATGGTAGCCGCCGCGATGCCGTTCATTCATCAGCCAGAAGGCTTGTTGTCGAGCGGAGGCAATCGGTTCCTGAACACGTCCTCAGTGAAATGTTTAGAGCCCGTTGAGGCAGACGTTGACGAGTGGGGCGACGGGTTCCCGTGGCTCGCAGGTTTCTTGGACGGCTTCTTTGAGCCCGACGAGACGCTCGACTTCTTCCTCGGGTGGCTACAGCACTTCTACAAGAACGGGCTGTTGCAGAAACCACGCACAGGGCACGCGCTTTTCATTGCGGGTGATACCAACGTGGGCAAGACCTTCCTGTCTACAGGAGTCATCAGTCGCATGGTCGGCGGACACATGGACGCCAGTAACTATCTCCTTGGTGAGGGGAACTTTACGTCCCACGTGGTAGCCTCCCCGATCATGTCGGTGGACGATACCAGCGGGGCGTCAGACCAGCGCAGACGTACTCGGTACTCGGCCGCCATTAAGAAGGTGGTCGCCAACCGGCACCAGATATTCGAGGAGAAATTCTTGAAGGCTGGGCTCGTCGAATGGCTGGGGCGGATCATAGTTACGCTTAACACGGACCCCGAGTCAGCACTCTTGCTGCCGAACTGTGACATCAGCATCATGGACAAGATCATGCTCCTACGTTGTGCGAAGCGGGACTTTAAGTTCCCGGAGCCCGACGAAGTGGAGCGGGTCCTTCAGACTGAGTTGCCTTTCTTCTGCCGCTGGCTCATACGTTGGGAAATACCCGAGCACGTCAAGGGTGACGTACGCTTCGGGGTCAAGCCCTACCATGACAGGCACCTGTACAACAACGCCATCCAGACCAGCAGTAGTTACTCGTTCTTCGAGTTGCTGGCCGACTTCCTCAGTGGTTATGACTCTGAGGATGGGTACTACACGGGCACGTCCACGCAGTTAATCGCGGACATGTGCCTTGACGAACGCATCGCCTCGCTGGCGATTAAATATACACCCGCTCAGGCCGCAAGCCTGTTGGGTCAGCTCAAGGCACGTGGCTTTGAGTTTGAACGAGTGAGAAGTTCCAGCCAACGAATCTGGAAAATCCCGCTCAACATTGTAGAACGCCTAGAGAAAGAAACTGATGGCAAGGAATAAGACACATATTACGATCACGCACATTGAGGCGGTTTACACCGCAGAGGACACCCTCACTGAGGACCCCCCGAGAACGGTGATTGTGGCGGATGCCAACGTCCCGGACCAACCCGGTGCGCTGAAGTGGGTAAAAGAACATGGGGAAGAAGGCGTCGAATACGCGTTCTTCCGTGCCGTACGATCGGTCACCAAGACCGTGAAGAAAACCGTGGTACTGGTAGATGGGTAACAAGCTCCCATACACCCCCAATGGGAAGATCCGCTCCGCGCTGCGTATCGTTTGGATGCGTAGCCGCGAGCGGTCGACTGCCCTGAGAAACACGGGCTACTGTTGTAGTGCGTGCGGGGTCAAGCAGTCGACGGCCAAGGGGAAAGAAGTGAAGCTCGACGTTCACCACACCCGGGGCCAAGTGAACTGGGAAAAGATATTCAAGGTGCTCCGAGAGGAGTTGCTCTGTGACCCTGAGCACCTCGCGCCTCTGTGCCGGAAATGCCACGACGAGTTGGACGAGCACGTACACCTGAAGAAAACAGATTGACGCTCCCACTGGGACAACAGTATGGAGTTGAGTGGGGTGGGTAGAAGGCTAACGCCTGATACCTGCCCCACTTTTTTTCAAAAGATATACGAAGTCCGCTCAGCCCTGCGGGCGTAAGCGCCCGTCCACCTGCCTACGATTTGCCCGAGCTTTATTTCTCCGCTCGTTCCACTTCTTCATAATGTACCGGCGTTCCTGACGATTCAGGTCTATGTTGGCATTCCCGAATCTCGTTTTCATAGACGTCTTGAACGATTTACTGGAAGTGTCCACCCTTTGCAGGGAATCCGTTATGTAGTTCAATTTCTCGTCCCGAGGTCCACCTTTTCGGCTGAGCTCGTTAAACGCGTCTTGGTACAATCGACTCCGGGCCTTCCGCAGCGCCTCACTAAACACGACGGTCCGGGAGTACCCGTTCAGTTCCACCGCGTCGAGAATGTCTTGGGACATCGACTCATAGGCCGCCCGTACCCGAGGTTTTTTGCGAATGTTCTCCGCGGCCTCGTTGTCTGCGTAACTGTAGATCAACTTGGTCATGGCCATTACCGCTTCGTGTTTGCTGTGCCCGAGTTTCACGGGCGCGAAGAACGAGGTAGGACGGTCCACGAGGATAGACTGAACTGACATCGGCATGAACTTAGAGAGTATTGCGTACGATCTACTGTCCATAAACCGCCCGTTGACTTGGAAGATTCCGGCCACGTCAGCCTTCTCCCAAGGCATTTCCCAGAACGCGGAGTTCTTGCCGATCATCTGCTCCAGTACGGTCTTCACGGCCATCGACGTTTTGCCAAAGGCAGTGTGCCGGGGCTCGGTGATCCAGCCGCCCACTTCCCACGCCTGCTTGCCCCATCTCAGATAGGTACGACGGTGATGTGTTGACCCGTAGCGCATGCCCATGGCGCGTATGATGGGCGTGATGTCCACGTAAGCCTTGCGACCCTTCTCATTGTTCTGTACCCACCTCTCATCGCCCTCGTCGGGGTCACCAAACGCCTCATAGATGAGCGCCTGTACTACGGTAGGTACCCCGAACAGGACGAGCATGCCGAACGCGGGCCAATACTTGGTCAGCTTCTGGCGCTCGGCAAGCGTGGACGCGTTCCGCTTAGCCAGAGGGTTGGGGGTCCCGGTGACCTTGGCCAGAAACTCGGGCAACCCTGAGGCGTTCAGCGCGGAGATCGTCCAGTCAGGGGCGAAGAACAACAGCTCGGCAACGACCCGGGCAAACGGGTTGGCCCATACGTACTGCTCCCACTCCTGACCACCGAAGGCATCGTTCACGTACCGGGCCACGTCCTCGCGGATCTCTTTGTCCGTGATGCCCATGGTCAGGGGGTCGTCCTTCATCGCCTCGTACACGTGCTCAGCGACTTCCATCTTGATCGCGGGGTGCACCACGTTCCACAGGAAGTTATCGTTCAGCTGCTTGGCACGCAGGATCTGGTTAATCCCAACGGCCAACGGCCTGCCCACGACAGAGCGACTGGCTACCTTGGCCGCCCCCGCGATGAGGTTGTCGAGCGAGTTGTGTCTCACGTCCACCGACCCCATGTCGATGACCAGACCGTCACCTACCCAACGCTTCACAAGGTCCGGGTTCTTTGCCATCTCCCGGTACTTGTTCCAGATGCGCCCGGTGCCGAATGGCATGAACTTCGCAGGGCCCTTCACGTCCTTGCCCCACGCGGTGAGCGGGTTCTCTCTCACGTCCAACCCGTACGTCGCGATGTACGATTCGTACAGTGCGACATGGTGGAACGCGGACACTGAGATCGCGAGCGACTTGGTGAAGTTATTGAACCACAGGATGCCCTTCACCAATCCCCGCAGGAACGGGGCCTTGATGTCATCCGCGCCCCGGCTGGTGAGATGCTTGAGCAGGTTGGCCGGAGCCCCCTCAGCTACCCACACGCCCTCCATGTTGAAGCCGGGGGTGGCAATGAACTCGAAGCCCTGTGCTCGCAGGTTCTGAGCCCCGTCGGTACCGCGCCCGGGGAAGTCGTCGAGCACCTCTCGGATCTGATCCCACGGGCTGTGGACCCGGTTAATGGCGGTCCGGTTGAACACCACCGTCGGGTCCGGGTCCATCGCAGCAACAGAGGACGCAAACCGGATCAGGTTCTCGAGAACACGGAAGCCGTTGTCCCGGTTCACCGACACGTCTTTGAGTTCCTTTCGGATCTCCTTGCCGTCTTGGTCAAGCTGCGCTTGCGGGTCGCCCCGCAACGGGATGAATACGCTGCGCCCTAGGGCGTCTGTGGACAGGGCGGCCAAGGTGAAGTACCGCTTGTTGCGGGCCACCTCGGACACTGAGTTCTGCCACCGACCTATGAGGTCTGCCGCGTCGAGCGTCACGGGAACGAGCCCCCCGACGATGGCCGCCTCCTCGTAAGTATCATACGACCTGTGGCCCGCCTGCGCGGATTCCTCGGAGGCCGCCCGCCCGGCGTCTTCACGCAGGCGCTCCATCTCCTGCGCCTCGAACGCGTCCCGCAGCTCCTTGGACAAGGTCTCCTCGAGTGCCAAGAACTCTTCCTTAAACTTGTCGGTGGCCATGTACGCGTCCCACGCGGCGTCGTTCTCGGCGTCGGTGTTTTTCTTCGGCTGCGCCTTGGCCCAGCTGGCCCGTAACTCTCCCCGGACCTGCGCCCGGATCTCGCCCACCTTGGGTTTACGGACCCGCCCACTCTTCTGGTACTGATGCATGATGTACTCAGGCAGGTCACGAATCCAGATGTCCCTGTCGTTGTCTGCCTCAAACATATCGCCGACCAGTGCGTTCGCTTCGTCGCGCATCTCGGACATCTTCGCCCGCATCTCGACAAACATCTCGCGGAACTCAGCCTCTCCGTAGATCGCCGCGACTTCTGCGGCACTGATGCCCCCGAGGTCACCCATCTTCACGCCGGACTCCTTGTCTTCCCACAGGAGGTCATACGACCGGCGCCAGTGGCCCTTCTTGTCCTTAGCAACGATGGGCTTGCCCTTCTTGTCCAGTGTCAGTTGCACTTTGTTGAACACGTTACCCTCTGCGAGGTCCGAGTCAAACCGGGCCACGGAGGCGGCGTCCTTCAAGTCCAAGGACTCGATGGTGTCGAGGGCGGTACCCATCGCGGAGAACACAAGATTCTCGAGACCCTTGGGGGTCAGCGGGGCGCTCTTAAACAGCCGAGCCTTGGCCCGCTTCGCCATGTCCGCGTTCACTTTGAACCCGTGCACTCCCGCGATGCGCGTTCGCGCCATCTTCTTCCAGCGTCGGATGTCGTCGTTCGCGCTAACGATGGCCTGTTTACGGTGGCGGTTCTCGTCAATTAGGATGCGGTGCATGGCCTTGTCCCGGTCAAACGCCCGGTGCCCCTGCTTGAGCAGGTCGTCCCATGCAACCATGGACGCCGTGAACTGAGAGGTGTCCGTGAACAGGTCGCCTTGGATGTGCTTCTCCGCCCGCTGCTCGGGAGTGCGGTACCCGTCAACGTCAACGCCTTCTCGTTCCATCTCATGGATGACCTGCGCCTCGTGAGACAGCGTCTTGTCGATCCACTTCTTCATGTCCTTGAACAGTTGGATGTGGGTCGTGGTGGCGTACCCGTCTTTGAAGTCCTGAACGATCTGACGCTTACGGTAGTCCGGCAGGTTCGGGTCGGACAGCTTGTCCTGCATGACCCCGATGTACTCGCGTGAGTCCGCCGCAGACTTGCCCGTGAAACGGTACCGCATCGCGTTGACCATGCGGTTGGTCCGGTCCGGGGTGAAGTAGTTGCCCACCTCCACCGCTGACGTGGTGAAATCGCCGGGGCCCTTTCGCTTTGCCCGCTTATCCGCCTTCGCCTTCTTCTCCGCCCTCTTCTCTGCCTGCCTAGCCTCTAGCTTCGCGAGCCCCGCTTCAGCCTCCGCGCCGATCACGTAGTTAGGGCTGCGGGGGTCGGTGTCAGGGTACACAACCACAGGGTTGCCGTACTCGTCCGTATCCGACTCCAGCTCCCCGGTGGCCTCGGCCTCGGCACTCGTGTCTTTCGCGGGGGTCCGGCGCTCGCCGACCCGAGGAACGGCGGTCTTGGTCTTAGTTGAGGGGGGCTTGGCTATGAGACTCTCGTACACCGCGTCCTCTTCGTCAGACGTACCCGCGAAAGGCGTGTCGGCCCCCGCCTCTGTCGGGGCGTGCTCCCCGTGGAATCGGTGGACCCAGTACACGGGGTACTTCGCGGTCGTATTGAATAGTTTAACGAGGTTTTTATGGTCGGTCAGGTAGTCCTTCGACATCCACCGCCCCTGTTCCTCGACCATGAGGGCGTTCCGGCGTTCCGAGAAGTCCGTCCCTAGGAGCTTCCAGAAGTTGCCCCGGCGCATGGAGTTACTGGGCCCCCACGTAGTCGCCGCGTACAGCGCGTACTGGTGCTTGAGCAAATCGGGCAAGGCGTCAAACGATGCGCGGATCTGTTCCAGCTTACCCTCGGACAGGACGGCTACCCGGTACGAATCCTTGACCGCCAAGTTGCCCTTCTTATCCTCTTCAAGGAGATTCAGGAATAAGTTGTCCCCCAGCTTTTCACGCCACGCCTTTACGCCGGACTTCAGCTTAGTGCCGAGAGCCTCTACCGTGAGGTCTTTACGGTCGTCGGGGGCGATGCCATTGTACAGGGCCTGCGAGGTGACAGCCTGTTTGGCCCGCTGCTCCCACTGCACGTACTTAGAGGCGGGCACGGGGCGGCCATCGTGACCATCTTTCCACGCCGTCTCAAGGTCCTCGACGTAGCTGGCAACCGCGGGGGACATGAGCAGGGCGTTCTCGGGGGTGAACACGACGTCGCCCAAGTATTCCAGCTGCTTCATCGCGGTCTGGAAAAACGGCGAAGCGTCGAGAGTCCCGTCGGGCGTCTGGATCAAGTTCAACCCGTTCTCTTGGAGGGTCGTCAACGCCTTTCGGAAGTTAACGAAGCGTCGGACCATGGACCCTCCGCCTCCTCCCGACTGGCTCAGCCCGAACATGGACCGGAACCCTGTCGATAGACGGCCGAAGTCCTCTGCCAACTTGGTCAACTGGTAGAGTCGGATAGTGTCGAGAGTGTTGATGTCTTTGGGGATTCCCATGTTGGTCCCCTCCGCGTAGGCCGCGGGGTCCTTGACGGTTCCCTCCCCGTTGCGAACCTGTCCCAAAGCCATCGCCGCCAAGATTTCCTCGTCCGATCTCCACTCGGCGCCGAGAGTCTCCCGGGCGCTACGGTGGTCGAGGAACTCCTGCACGAAGTCAGACATGAGGTAGTCCGCTATCGTGTCGTTCAGGTACTCCGAGATCTGTTCTTGAGTCTCGAGCTCCCCGTTCGCCAGAAGCAGGGCCGAGGCCAGCTGCGCCGAACGGTCGTCGATACCCGCGAAGTTTATCTTGAGAATCTTCGAGTGGTCCGCGAACAGGTTGATCCAGTTGCCGAACATCTCGCGGAAGTTGCCGAGGAACTGCTTGCGCCTCGCCGCCTGACCGCTGTTTAGCCCGACGACCAGTGTGCGGTCTACCCCCTGCCGCGACTCAAACTCTATGTCGAAACTGTCGCTGAGGGTCATGTCGTGCATGATGCCCTGACTGACCCCGTGTGAGCCTACCGCCACCTGACCCAGTCCTTTGGGCCACATCACGTTGGTCTTACGGGCAAACAGGTTGGCCCCGAACGTATTGCCGGGGGCGGTGTACATGCCCTCCTTGTTCCGGGCGACGGCAGTGTTCACAGCATCAAGATTGATGCCCGCCTTGGAGCGTTCTAGGTTCGCCGGGTCCTCGGCGGCATCTGCCATAATCAACAGGGCCGTGTTAACCAGCGTCGGCACCGAGTCTTCACCCGTCGCGTCTTCTCCGGTCTCGGGCTTCCATCTACCTTTTATGTTACGCTTGGCCATCAGCTCCACGTAACGGGTATCCACGTCGAAGTCGGCACCCGCCAGAATCTGATCCTCGAGTGAGGTCTGGATGAAGTTGCCTTCATACGTAGATTCCCCATCGGCCCCGACCCCCGTAGGTATGCGGCGGTTCAGGCGACCCATTGTGTGGGAGTGGGGGTTATCGCCCGGGACACGATGGTAGAACCCAAGCTCACCGGGGATGAGCCACCCGGACTCCCCGTCCTTGTTGGTGCCCTGAACAATCTCCCACGTCTTGACGTTCTTTTCCCACACCTTCCGGTTGTCCCATCGGATGAGCCCCGCGGGGGACGCGCCCGTACCCAACGCACTCGCGTTGATGAAGTCGTCGTTGGCTTCGATCATGTCAATGTGGTAACCCGCGTCTGCAACTATGGCCGCCACCGCCGCTTCCTTGGTCGCGTACGCCTTGCTTTCCTCGGTATATCGGTACTGGCCCTTGGGCGTGTTCATGTTGAACGCGGACAGCTTGACCTTCTGGCCACCCTTGTGCTCCACGATATGGGACGTCTTGAGCGCATCGCGCCCGACCGCCGCCGGGATCTCGATAGGGTGGATGAGGTTCACCACGTTGCGGGTGATCTTCTCCAGCGCCGTCACCATCTGAGGCAAGACCAGCGACTCGGTAGTCGCGTCGATCACTTCGTCCTCTGACATGATGTTGGCAACGCCCGGGTGGTGGGAGAAGTTATCCAGTATCGCCTTCATGTCGAAACCGTGGATGTGTTTCTGGGCACGGAGCGCCGAGACGGCGGACTCCATCCGACGTAGCTGGATCTGCTGGTTGATCTTGAGGTGGTGCCACCACTCCATTAAGTCGGGGGTCTTTTGCAGGGGCTCGAATGAATCGTGGGGCTTCGCCTCGTGTCGAGCGTCAAGGACCAGCAGCAGGTCTTCGAGGTTGTAGTTCGTGACGTGCTTCTTGGGGTCCATCCCCCTAGCGATTTCCCGAGGGTCGCCCAAGGTATCCGTAGTCTTACCGTCGTTCTTGAACATCTTAACGGTCTCGACGTTCGCGGTCAGCTTGGCTGCCGATGACATGAAGAGGGCGCCCACCTTCTCCTTGGCGTGGTTCTTGTTGTACTCAGAAACGAAGTCGTACAGTTTGGCGTACGCGCTGTTGGGGTCCATGTCAGCCAGCGACTTCGACAGGGTGACGAAGTTAAACTTCTGGAGGGACCGCTCGTACTCAGCAGTAGTGCCCGACAGGATGGCCTTCGCGGTCAGCATCTCGGGGTACTTGCCCTTCTGGGACCACACGCTCCCCAGTCCGTCGGCCCAGTGAGGGGCGTACTCGTCAATGAGGAACGCAACACCGTCGGTGGAATCCGGCAACGACCCGTCCTTCTCGAACTCAGCGATCAGCTCCGCGATGTCCGGCAGCATCTTCAAGTCTTCTATGATCATGGCGCGGAACTGTTCCTTGACCACTTTCTTGCCGTTGACCGTGGTGGTCACGCGGGGAGTGAACTCAGGGGCCTGTTTAAACAGCACCTTGCCATTGGCCGCGACACCCCCTGTCAGGATGCTTCCTGCCCTCTTGACGAGGTCGCCCAAGAAACCCTTACTCGCGTACTGGACATAGTTTCCGTGGATCTCACGGTCCAGCAGGGCCTTCTGTATGGCGTATGTGACGTTGAATGCGCTACCCATCTCCTCCTCACTCAGGAACCGGGGCATGGCCTCGCCGTGCTGGTCCACCGGGGCGTACCCGATAGCGTCGGCCTCCTCCTTGGTCCCCGGCATCATAAAGTCGGTGAGGGGGGCGGCCTTCGGGTTCGTCAACCCCTCGAACGCGGCCTTCTGTTGGCCGTAGTAAGCGAAGTATCTGGAGTAGAGGGAGTCGTCCGCTTCTCCTAGCAGCTCGACATAGTGTTTCTTCTCCGAGGCGGCCTGCTGCATGAGCGCATTATGTCGCTCGACCTCGTCTTTCAGGTTGATCTTCTTCTGGCGCACGAAGATGAGGGACGTCTTGTCCGCGTACTGCCCCGTCCACATCCAGTAGTACCCCTCCTTGTCCGGGTGGTCGTATAGGTGCTTCTGGATTTTCTCGATGTCCACGTCCGAGAGGGTCTTGTCGTCGTTACGGCTGTAAGTGTCTGCAAACCCGCCCGACAGGTACATGTAATCAAACTCAGCGTCCGCCTCTTTCATCAGGTCAAACTGACGTAACAGGTGGTTCACCTCACGCACGTTGAAGATGGATTTCTGCTCGGGGGATGTGTAGAAGTAAGGGCGATCCGCTTCTCCGTGGGCCGCGAGTCGGATGTACTGGTTGATAGACGACGCCGGGTTCCCTGACTTAGCGAGTTGGGTGGTCATTACGCGAGTGATGAGGTCCCCGCGTAGGTTCGATATCTCACCCTCGGTGCGCTCACCCGCCTTATCTACGACGGATTTTATCTGGTTGGACAGCATCCCCGCGAGCCCGTCAATGAACGCCTTACCGTACTCTACGGCATCCCCACTCTTGAGGTCGTACGTGGGCTGGACCATGGGCATCCGGGCTTCAGACAGCGCGATGCGTGCCGCATTTATCTTGCCCGGTAGCTGCTTGGACCGAGCCTCCAGCTTGGCTTGAGCCTTCGCGGAGAGCCCCTCCACCATGAGCGCGGCCCTCACCTCAGTGTGGTTGCTAACCAGTTCAGCCAATTTCGACTTGGCGTCATTGATGCGTTTCTGTTTAGCGAGCTGAGTAGCCTCGGTAGCGTCCGAGGGGTCTATGGAACGGGCCCACGTTGCGCGAACGGCGTGGTCGGGAGCCTCCTCGTCCCAGCTCTCCATCTGGGAGAGCGTGTCCTCGTCCATGCCGAGTACCATGCTAATGAACTCCGCGGACTTGATGTCGTCAGACTTACGGAAGGTGTTATAGATTTCGGTGAGGCGGGCAAACGCGGTCAGGTCGTCTGTGTGCAGGGTGAGGGTTGCCCGCACCAGCCGCTCCAGCCGTTCGATGGAGTCGGACGCCTCTACCACGCGCACGTTGTCTACCACGGTGCCGTCCCGCTCCTGCATGTACGCCGTGAATACCTTAGGCACCCGGGCGTTCACCGCGTAGTTGTAAAGAGAGTTGAGCATGTCCCGGCCCTCTCCCTTCTCCGCCTTGGCTAACACGCCGTCCTTGAACGCCTGCTCGGACGCCGGACGAAGTTTGGAGTACAG
>Ga0055584_100006702_pt1 | contig 11283 bp, 12 predicted proteins | sample OSDHelmetaG_FD_58716 | JGI IMG/M metagenome (GOLD analysis project Ga0055584, IMG submission 58716) | Pelagic marine sediment microbial communities from the LTER site Helgoland, North Sea, for post-phytoplankton bloom and carbon turnover... | ecosystem: Environmental > Aquatic > Marine >...
TGCTCGTCCGTGATGTTCTGACCATGGAAGATCAGCACGCCATACCGGTCCATTCCGGCCTCAATCGCCGCCGCCTCATCTGGCGTCAGCGGTTTAGTGAGATCCAGCCCGGACACTTCGCCAACGAAGTGCTGGTGCATTTGCTTGATTTCGAGGGCCATTGTGATTCCTCAGACATTCGACTTTAGCCCAATTCTACGCCAGTTTCCAATCCACGGGAATAGGCTGATGCTACTCCGCCCACCGCGGCTTGCGTTTTTCGATGAAGCTGGCGACGCCCTCCCGCCCCTCATCGCTTAACATGCAGCGGGCGAAGGCATAGCCGCCGGCGGTACGGGCCTCGTCTGCTGTCATGCGCGACAGGTTCATGATCAGCGCCTTGGTCTCGGCATTGGCCGCTGGGCTGCAAGAGCGCACGCCGGTGCGGATCTCCAGCTCTTTGGCTTCCAGCGCTGCCTCGGTTGAGACCACGTAATCTACCAAGCCTAGGTGCCCTGCTTCCTCGCCGCGGAAACGACCGCCGGTCAGCATGAAGCGGCGACCGGCAGGCAGGCCGATGCGGGCGATCACAAACGGTGCGATTTGTGCTGGCACGATGCCGATTTGTGTCTCGGTCATGGAGAACAGGGCGTCTCGGGTAGAGACCACGATGTCCGCACAGCACATCAGACCAAACCCACCGGCGATTGCTGCGCCCTGGACCAGCACCACAACCACCTGCGGCAGGGTATTGACCTGGTGGAACAGCTCGCCCGTTTCAGCATTGGCCGCCGCGACATCGTCCAAGCTCTGCTCGCCGCCCTGAAAGATATCCTGAAAGCCTTTGATATCGCCGCCGGCGCAGAACACCTTGCCCTTGCCGCGCATGGTCACGCCACGCAGCGTCTGGTCCTCGCGCACAGCGGCCACGACAGCGCCCAATTCGGCGGAGACCTCCTTCGACAGCGCATTGCGCGCGTCTGGACGGTTGAACCAGATGGTGAGCCAGTCTTTGTCACGCTCCAACAGAAAGTGCTGACATAGGGGCAGGGCGGGTGCTGACATGGGTAACCTCAACAGATTAGGGCTTGGTTGGGCATTACTGTGCCGCCACCTCCGCGCCGATGCGAGGCCTAATTTTGTTTGCGGCCATCGCCTGGGGCAGTAGGTTGGCTGCCAATACTCCCGCACCGCTATATCAGGCCTCCCCCAAATGCCCACAATAATTGCCCCTGTCGCCATCAGCTTTCCCACCGATGACGGCCTCACGCTGACGGCTGACCGCTGGGGCGAGGGTGAGCGCGTCGTGCTGTTGTTCCACGGCGGCGGCCAGACCCGCCATGCCTGGGGCGGTGCTGCGGAGCGGCTGGCACAGGCCGGCTGGTGCGCCTACACCATCGACCAGCGCGGCCATGGCGAGAGCGACTGGCACCCCGATGGTGCCTACGAAATAGATCGCTTTGCCGAAGATGTCCGCGGCATCTGCCGCAGTTTTCCAACACCGCCGGCGGTGGTCGGCGCCTCGCTCGGCGGTATTTCCTCGCTGATCGCCCAGGGCGAATGTGATGAGACCGTGCTTTCCGCCCTGGTCCTCGTCGATATCACACCCAGGGTCGAGAAAGCGGGCGTTGAGCGCATCATCAACTTCATGGCCGCCAGGGCTGAAACCGGCTTTGCCACCCTTGAGGACTGCGCCGACTATGTCGCCAGCTACCTGCCGCACCGCAAACGGCCAAAGGATCTGTCCGGCCTGATGAAAAACCTGCGGCTGCGCGACGATGGCCGCTATTATTGGCACTGGGACCCGCGCTTCGTCACCGACGCAGAACGCCGGATGGAAGACCGTGACCCAGAACGCATGATCGCCGCCGCCAGACGGCTGCGCTGCCCGACCATGCTAGTGCGCGGCGGATCCAGCGATCTGGTCAGTGAAGAGGTGGCGCGGGAGTTCCTAGATCTGGTTCCACAGGCCGAGTTCGCCGATGTCGCCGGCGCCGGTCACATGGTGGCTGGCGACAAGAATGACGCCTTTACTGACGCGGTTCTGCCATTCCTGACCAAGAACCGTTAACACAGATCATTGCTCCGCCCGGGCTTTCATGAGCCACAGGGCATCCCGCACCGTCGCCATTCGCACTTCGGCCCGATCACCTGGGTAAACCTTGTGCATTGTCTCAGTCGCACCGTTTCGGCTGGCAACGGCCAGATAGACCGTTCCCACCGGCTTTTCTGCCGAGCCGCCACCTGGGCCGGCAACACCGCTGACCGCAACGGCGATGTCGGCGTCCGATCCGGCAACCCTCAATACGCCCTCGGCCATACACGTAACGGTCTCAGCAGAAACCGCGCCGTGCGCCGCCAACACAGCCTCTGGCACACCCAGAACGTCGTGCTTTGCTGCGTTCGAATATGTGACAAAGCTGCGCCCGATACAGTCACTGGAGCCGGCAATCTCGGTCAATGCACCAGCAATCAGGCCGCCGGTCAGGGATTCTGCACTGGCGCCACGCAGACCAGCCCGCCTCAATGCCTCCAGGGTCTGTGACGCAAGCATTACCACATCGTCGGGAAACAGACTCAAATCAGGCCTCCGACCTGCAATACGGCGATCGCCACGGCAGCATAGAGGCCAGCGACCCAATCATCCGCCATAATGCCAATTCCGCCTGGAATATTGCGGTCAGCCCAGGACGCCGGCCACGGCTTGAGGATATCGGCCGCCCGGAACAAAACAAACGCCAGCGCGATCTCCACCCAGCCAAACGCGGTGCAAGGCAACAAGGCCAGCCATTGGCCGGCAATCTCATCGATCACAACGGCACCGGGATCTTCCTGTCCCCGAGCCGTCGCATAGCGCTCCCCGGCCCACACGCCGGCGATACTGACCACAACAATGCCAAACACCAGCAATGGCGCATCGCCCAGCCATAACAGGCCCAAACCCGGTGGAATTGCCGCTAGCGACCCCCAGGTGCCGGGCGCAAACCGGATCAGGCCGATCCCGAAATATGTGGCCAGCGCGGCGGCAATACGGTCTGTCATGAGCTTGCCTGCAGGCTGATTGTGGCGACGGCGTGGGCCGCGATGCCCTCTTCCCGTCCGGTAAAGCCCAGCTTTTCGCTGGTAGTCGCCTTGACCGCGACCCTGTCGAGCGCCAAGCCCGCAATCGCCGCAATGCGGGCGCGCATCGCGTCGCGGTGCGGGCCAACTTTGGGCCGTTCGCACACCAGCGTCAGGTCCAGGTGCATAATGCGCCCGCCGCGCTCGGCGACGCGTCCGACGGCGTGTTCCAAGAACTGGGCGCTATCGGCACCACGCCATGCGGCTTCGCTGGGTGGGAAATGGTGGCCGATGTCGCCGTCGGCCAGCGCCCCATAAATCGCATCGCAGAGCGCGTGCAGGCCGACATCGGCGTCGGAATGGCCGGTCAGACCCTTGTCATGCGGAATACGGACCCCGCCCAGTGTCACATGATCGCCGGGGCCAAATGCGTGGACGTCATAGCCAAAGCCTGTCCGCATCTCGCGCGTTCCGGCCAGCAGCGCTTCCAACCGCGAAAGGTCCGCGGCGGTGGTTACCTTCAGCAAAGCTTCATCTCCCTCAACCAAAGCCACTGATTGCCCGGAGGCCTGTAGCAGATCGGCATCGTCCGTAAAGTCATCATGCGGCGCGGCGCGATGGGCGGCCAGGATGTCTGCAAACCGGAACCCCTGCGGGGTCTGCGCACGCCAGAGGTCGGCGCGGGGCACAGTCGCAACGATACACTGATCCGATCCAGCCCGCTTAAGCGTATCAAAAACCGGCAGCGCAGGAACTGCACCATTGTGCTCTGCCAAAGCGTTGAGAACCCGGTCAATGACACCCGAAAACAGCAAGGGCCGAGCAGCATCATGAACCAGAACTTGGTCCGGTGGCTCCGCCAACGCCGCCAATGCCTCCAGCCCATGCCGCACCGAAGCCTGCCGCGTCGCACCGCCAATAACTGGTGCCGCTAATGCCAATCCAGCGGTTGCGGCGGCATAGGTGGCCCCATCGTCCCGGTGAATAACACAGCACACCGACGAGACCGCCGGATGCGCCAGAAAAGCCTCCGCAGCCCAGCGCAGCAAAGGCTGGCCGGCGAGTGTCGCGTATTGTTTAGGGCCATCGCCGCCAAAGCGGCTGCCACGGCCGGCGGCGACGATTAACACCGCGGTGGTCATAGAGGATTTCGCCATGACCGCCGCATAGCACGGCTCGCGATCAGGCAACAGAGGGCTTGCAATCGCTGGCATCGCGCCCTAAATTGATTAAAAGATCAGCAATTTCGGAAATGCACGATATTTATGCAATCGCTCGCCAAATCAACACCCGGCCCGGCCGCAATTGTCGAGGCGCTGTCCGCAGCGGTCCTGGTGATCGACGCGGACGGTATCATATGCGATGCCAACCCTTCAGCGGAGCAAATTTTGCAAACCAGCCTGCATGGTTTGGTTGGCCATAGCCTAGACGTCATCATTCCCGACGATTCGCCCATACACGCGCTTGTGCGGCAGGTGCGGTCTAGCAGTGCCAGTATCGCCGACCACGGTATTCCCCTGGAAACCCAGCGGGTCACTATCCCAGCCATATCCGTACAATTGGCGCCGGTTTTGGACAGCAATGGCCGTGATCAAGGCTTTGTGGTGCTGTCCTTATCGCCCCATACCATCGCCCAGCGCATCGACCAGCAATTGCTACACCGCCATGCTGGCCGCTCTGTCGCCGCCATGTCTGCCCTGTTAGCCCACGAGGTAAAAAACCCATTGGCCAGTATCCGCGGCGCGGCTCAGCTCATGGAAACCAGCGTTGCCGAAGAAGATCGCGAACTGGTCACCCTGATCTGTGATGAGGTCGACCGGATCAACAGTCTGGTCGACCGCATGGGTCTGGCCGCCGACCCTCGCAGCCTGGAACGCGGCCCGGTGAACATCCATGAAGTGCTGGAGCGCGCCTGCCGCCTGGCTGAAACCGGTTTCGGTGAAGGCATCCGCCTGATTGAACGCTATGACCCCTCCCTGCCACCGGCGTTCGGCCATCATGATCAACTGATCCAGGTGTTCGTCAACCTGATCAAGAACGCCTGTGAGGTTTTGGGGCGAGACCGGGGGGAGATCATCATCTCCACCGCCTATCAACACGGTGTCCGCATCGCCGTGCCCGGCGCTGCCAAGCCAGTCGATCTGCCATTGGTGGTGCGGGTGCAGGACAACGGCCCTGGCGTTCCCCTAGACATGCAACCGCATCTGTTCGACCCGTTCGTCTCCGCGAAACCCGGCGGTCACGGCCTCGGGCTGGCGATTGTCGCCAAGATCGTCAGTGAGCATGGCGGCCTGGTGGAGTGCGATAGCGAGCCGGGACGCACCACTTTTACCGTCATGTTGCCCGTCGCCGCCGGTTAAGCGGTTGGTTCAGGAGAGTACGCGATGAAATCAGCCACCATCCTGATCGCGGATGATGATCGTGCCATTCGAACTGTCGTCACCCAGGCGCTGGTTCGGGCTGGCTATGACGTGAAGGCCACGGCCCACGCTGCAACGTTGTGGCGCTGGGTCGATGACGGTGACGGCGATTTGGTTATCACCGACGTGGTCATGCCGGATGAAAACGGACTGGACCTTGTCCCCCGCATCAAGAAACGCCGACCAGACCTGCGCGTCATCGTCATGAGCGCACACTCCACCCTGCTGACCGCCGTGAAAGCGACGGAGCGCGGCGCGTTCGATTACCTGCCAAAACCCTTCGATCTGCGCGAATTGGTGCGAACGGTTGAGCGCGCGCTGATTGAACCCGCGAACGCACCGCCGGCAGATGAGCGAGAGAGCGAAGACCTGCCGCTGATTGGCCGCTCACCGGCCATGCAGGAAATCTACCGGGTCTTAGCCCGCCTGATGAGCACGGACCTGACCGTCATGATCCACGGCGAAAGCGGCACAGGCAAAGAATTGGTCAGCCGCGCGCTGCATGATTATGGCCGGCGTGGTCACGGGCCGTTCGTTGCTGTCAACATGGCCGCACTGCCGCGCGACCTGATCGAGAGCGAGCTATTCGGCCACGAAAAGGGTTCGTTTACCGGCGCTGTGCAACGGTCCGCCGGTCGGTTCGAACAAGCCGCCGGCGGCACGCTGTTTCTGGACGAGATCGGCGACATGCCGTTGGAGGCGCAAACCCGCCTGCTGCGCGTGTTGCAGGAGGGGGAGTTCACCACTGTAGGCGGTCGCACGCCAATTCGCGCGGACGTGCGCATCATTGCAGCCACCCACCGCGATTTGCGTCAACTGATCCGCCTCGGCCAATTCCGTGAGGATCTCTACTACCGCCTGAACGTGGTGCCGATCCGCCTGCCGCCCCTGCGGGAGCGGTTGGAGGATATCCCAGACCTGTTGCACCACTTCCTGGGCCGCGTGGCCGAGGAAGGGTTGCCGCAAAAGCGGGTGGAGCCTGCGGCTATCGCCCGCCTGCGCCAACACCGCTGGCCCGGCAATGTGCGCGAGCTGGAAAACTTGGTTCGCCGCCTGGTGGCGCTCTACGCCGACGATGTCATCTCACTCGAATCGGTAGAGCTGGAACTGGCGGACCTGACGCCAATGCCAGACACCGAGGAGAACAGATCCACCATCTCAGCCGACGAAGGACTGGAAGCCGCAGTTGAGCGCGTGTTGAAACGCTATTTTGATGCCCATGACGACCTGCCACCACCGCCTGGCCTGTATGACCGGGTGCTGCGTGAGGTTGAAGGGCCGCTAATTCGCCTCTCGCTCAGCGCCACCCGTGGCAATCAAATCCAGGCGGCGAAAATGTTGGGCTTGAACCGCAACACATTGCGCAAGAAGATCAAGGACCTTGGTATTCCGGTAATCCGCGGCCTGACGTGATCCAACACGTGCCGCAGGAGCGATACTCGGTCTAATCGATCGAGGTCAGCTCTAGAAGGCAGCACAGGCGTGATGATTGGCATTGTAGCAGCGTTATCCTGCTCCGTCGGGCTTGGTCTGGCGGTGGCGGTGGCGCGGTTTGCGTTTGAAGGCGGCACCAATGGCGTGACCGTGGCGGTCTTGCGCGCCAGCCTGCTGGTGGTGCTGACCGGGGTGTTCTGCCTGGTGACCAAGCGCGATTTACGGCTGCCCTGGCGGCTATGGTTCCTGTGTTTCTTGCTCGGCCTGCCAATGGCGGTGATGTTCTATGCCAACATTGCAGCCGTCCAATTCATCTCCATCGGGCTGGCAGCACTGCTGTTCTTCACCTTCCCACCTTTAATTGCGCTGTGTGAGGCCGCACTGGCGCGTCGATGGCCGGGTGGGTTTCAGATGGTGGCCGTCGCGGTCGCGTTCATCGGCCTGGCCCTCATGCTGGGCGTGAGTTTCGAGACAGCACACCCCATGGGCATCGCGCTCAGCCTGGCGGCGTCTATCGCCACCACCATCAACGTTATCGGCAGCTCCAGGGTATTCCCCCGCGGCGACCGGTGGGTGATGTTCTGGCACATGGCTCTGGTGGCCGCGCTTTGCCTGATCGCTGTCGCCGTAGCGACCGACGCCATCATCCTGCCAACGGCACCCGGGGGGTGGGCCGGAATGTTGGGGGTTGCTGTGTTACAGGCAAGCTCTATCCCGTTATTCTACGTCGCCATCCATCATATCGGCCCGGCAAAGAGCGCGATGCTGACCAATTTACAGCCCGTGGTGAGTATCATCGCCGCGTACGTGCTGTTCGCCGAAGTGCTGTCACCGCTGCAATCCGCCGGTGCAGCCTTGGTGCTGGGCGGGATCATGGTCATGCAATGGGATGACATGCGGCGGCGCAGATAGGTCCAAGGTCGCGCGGACGCACGGTTGGCTGCAACCTCTGCCCTGTGTATACCTGCGCATCTTCCACCCCCGCCTACAACCCACCGGCAGGAGTATCGCCGCCGATGAGCCTTGCACCGGCTGATTTCCCGACGGCCTATCGCATCACGGATCCCGTCGACCCGTACGAAATTGCCTCCGGCCCGTTCTATGAGCCCTTGGAACCCGCTGGCGATCCGCGTGTTGTTCTGCTGGTTGAGGAAAAACATTGCAACTCCGGCGGTGTAACGCATGGGGGCTTGCTGATGACCATGGCCGACCTCACCTTATGCGCTGCAGCCCGCGAAGGCCTGCCAGATGAGCGGGCCATCACGGTGCAGTTGGATGCCCAGTTCATCAGTGCCGGCGAGGTCGGCGATTTCCTAATCGCGCGCGCAGAGATAGTCCGACGTGGTGGCAAGCTGATCTTTGTTCGCGGCCAGATCATGGCAGGAGAGCGCATTTTGCTAACGGCCAGCGCGGTCACCCGCCGTGTCAAACGCAACCGAGAGGATTGATCCATTAATGCTGGGCCTGCGGTCGATCGTCTTGATGGCTCCCTGTGCGGTGATAGCCTCCTGTGCAGTGATAGCCCTGTGTGCAGTGATGCTCACTGCGGGGGCCGATCACGCTCATGCGGGCGCACTCGACCGACCGGAGGTCACCGATTACCGCGTTTGGGACTCCACCCGCTGTTACAAGCCCCGCGCGCCAAACGTCCAGGTCACGGATGCACAGACATTCAATCTGGCGGTCGAGGGCTTTAACCAGTATCTGCTGCACATGCGCCGCTACTTGGAATGTGCCGAGCAGGAGGCGAACGAGGATTACGCCAGCCTGAAACGGGCGCTGGAGCAGGGCCTGGCGCTGGTGCGCAACGGCTCACTGCAAGAATTGCAAGCCGCCCGCGAGACAATCGAACAATACCGGCCACTGTATGGACCAGAGCCACAGACCGCCGAACCATTGCCAGGACAGAGATAAACCATGGAACTTGCTTCCCCCAAAGTCGGACTGGTCAGCCTCGGCTGCCCCAAGGCCCTGGTCGATTCCGAACGCATCGTCACGCGCCTGCGCGCTGAAGGCTACCAGATCGTCGGCGACTATGCCGGCGCGGATATGGTGCTGGTCAACACTTGCGGCTTCCTCGATAGCGCCCGGGCTGAAAGCCTGGAGGCCATCGGCGAGGCATTGGCCGAAAACGGCAAGGTCGTGGTCACCGGCTGCCTCGGCAAAGAAGCCGACCTGATCCGCCGCGAGCATCCGGGCGTCCTCGCCATTACCGGCCCGCACCAGTATGAGCAGGTAATGGGCGCAATCCATGACGTTCTACCCCCCGCCCACGACCCGTATCAGGATCTGGTACCGGAGGCGGGCCTGCGCCTGACGCCTCGCCACTACGCCTACCTGAAAATTTCCGAGGGCTGCAACAACCGCTGCTCGTTCTGCATCATCCCGCACTTGCGCGGCGATCTGGTCAGCAGGCCCTTGGCGCAGGTGATGTTCGAGGCAGAGGCCCTGGTGCGCTCCGGCGTTAAGGAATTGCTGGTGATCAGCCAGGATACCAGCGCTTACGGCCAGGACCTGAAATACGCGGCCAGCAACTGGAAGGGTACGGAATACCAGACTCGCTTCCTGGATTTGGCACAGGCTCTGGGCACGCTCGGCGTTTGGGTGCGGATGCATTACGTCTACCCGTATCCGCATGTGGATAATGTGCTGCCGCTGATGGCCGAGGGCAAAATCCTGCCCTATCTCGATATTCCCTTCCAGCACGCCAGCCCACGCGTGCTCAAGGCAATGCGTCGCCCTGCCAATCAGGAGAAGGTGCTGGAGCGCCTGGCTGCCTGGCGCAAAATCGTGCCCGATCTCGCCATCCGCTCCACCTTCATCGTTGGTTTCCCCGGCGAGACGGAAGAGGATTTCGACGATCTGCTCGACTGGCTGGAAGACGCTCAGATCGACCGCCTCGGCTGCTTCAAATACGAACCCGTGGCCGGCGCGCCCTCCAACGACCTGCCCGGCGCCGTGCCGGAAGAGGTCAAGCAGGAGCGCTATGACCGGTTGATGGAGCTGCAGCAGGATATCAGCGCCAAAAAGCAGATCGCCAAGATAGGCCGCGAACTGGACGTCATCATTGACGACGTCGACGAGGACGAAGCCACCGGCCGTACCTACGCCGATGCGCCCGAAATCGACGGCAACATCTACCTAGACGGCGAAAACGAACTGCAAATCGGCGAGATCGTCCGCGTCCGTGTCACCGACGCTGATGCCTATGACCTGTGGGGTGAGGTGGTCGAGTAGCAACCTCACTGCTGGAGCAAAAGCTATAGCTCCACCCGGCATTGGAACCGCCGCAGCACGGCACCGGAAGCAGCCGTCGGATTGGCAAAGCACCGGGTTCCCGACCAAACCAACGGGGCTTCCTTGCGAATGCAATTCGGATTGCGGCATTGGAAATTGTTCTGGAAATAGGTGAGCAATGCGCCGTCCGCCTGGGCTAATGCTGCCGCTCTTTCAGCTGGCGTGCACGCTTTTACAGTGTTGATGACGGCACTGTAGACCAGAATCCCACGCTTGCAGTCGCTAATGATCAGCGGTCGCGGCACCGGGCGGTTAACCCCCGGCGTGATGTTAATCTCCGGGGAAGCCCAAGCGCCGACCACCTCATCAAAATCGGCTGGATGCTTTTTGCTGAACCACCGCACCAAAAGAGCGCCAAGCGCTGCCAATAGTGCAAAAACCCATGCTAACAGGCCGTTGCGCTGCGGGCCTTGGCCAGGGTCTTTGGCAATTTCTAACGCTGCTGGATTGGACATGCCGGTGCCTCCTCTAAAGGTTAGGGGCTCCAATCACCCGATAGCGCCGCCCTTTCGCAGCGCTGCGATTCGAGCCTGATCATATCCTAGCACATCCGCTAACACGTCGTCTGTGTGTTGCCCCAGTAGCGGTGCCGGGCTGGCAGGCTTTGGCGGTGTGCCTGACATTTTGATCGGGCTGCCGACAGTCTCAAACTTGCCTGCGGTCGGATGGTCCACTTCCTGGATTAGGTTGCGTGCCCGCGGTTCTGGTGCGGCGATGGCCTCCAACGGTGAGCGCACACTGCCGGCTGGAACACCGGCGGCGCGGCAGGTCTCAATCCAATGATCGCGCGGTTTCTGTGACAGGATCTCTACGACAGCGCTCACCAGATCTTCGGCGTGCGCTTGGCGTCCGGTGAGGTTTGCGTATCGTGGATCATCCGCCCATTCCGGCTTGCCGATCACATCCCGGCAAAAGCGTTGGAACTGCCGATCGTTGCCAATCAGCAGGTTCATATCGCCATCGGCGCAGGCAAACAGGCCGACCGGCACCAACAGGCCCGACCCATTGCCTGGCCGGGCCGGATCTTCGCCATTGAATATCGCCATTTGCGCCATAAAGCCGGTGACCGCGATGACGGAATCAAGTAGCGCCA
>Ga0055584_100006704_pt1 | contig 11282 bp, 10 predicted proteins | sample OSDHelmetaG_FD_58716 | JGI IMG/M metagenome (GOLD analysis project Ga0055584, IMG submission 58716) | Pelagic marine sediment microbial communities from the LTER site Helgoland, North Sea, for post-phytoplankton bloom and carbon turnover... | ecosystem: Environmental > Aquatic > Marine >...
AAGCTGATCTGTTTGCAAACCAACAATAAGTTCCTGACCCTTATCAATATACCCTGCGGCATATGCAGCAACACCGGAAATAGTCTCATTATCTATTGCCAAAACGCCATTATTGGCTGTTTCTTCTGAAATAGCATTTAGACAAATTTGCCATAAATGTTTGGTGCGATCAGTTGCACCACATAAAAAATCACCCTCTCCATCATAAGGGCTAACATTTTTCAACACAAAGTCACGAACATCAATCGCATTTTGCCAATTCCCTGATTCAAACATTACTTAAAAATTTAAAGGTAGATACATCATCTTTAATGCTCTTTTATAAACTGGAAGTTTGCTTTTTTACTCAATTTTGCAACCTTCAGATTACAATTGCAAATATAGAGAAAATTTTCCGCATTGATAAAACACCACCAAAAAATTGAGTTTTTTTAACTATCAAACCCGCACTATAAAACAGATTAAATAAAACCTAAAGCAATATTAGAATAGATAATCATAAACACCTGGTTCAAGACCACATATTATTATACAAGCAAGGGGCTGTCTATTAAGACAGCCCCTTGTGATACTTTACACAACATTAAGTAATTATGCTGTAACTTGTTTTTCTACAGCAAGTTTACCTCTGTAGTAACCACATTCTCCACAAACGGTATGTAGTTTCACAGCTGAGCCACAATTTGAACATACACCAAGAGCAGGCATTGCTGCTTTATCATGCGTTCTTCTTTTGTCTCTTCTGGTTTTTGAAATTTTTCTTTTAGGATGTGCCATTTTTCAACCTCTTTACTTGTGTTTATCAATTAACTTTTTCAACTCTTCCCATCTTGGATCACTATCGTTTTCTTGTTCTAATTCATCTTCTGAATCAACCAAATACTCCGATAATTTTTGAACCATCTCGGGGTTACAGGCCCTAACTCCATCTTCATTCACAGGGTGAAGATGACGAATGGGCATTGAAGTAACAACCAAATCATATAAAATCTGCGCTACATTCAACTCGTGCTCTTCTCTGGGAAGCACAATGATTTCCTCTGTAGGCTCATCATAAACTTCACCAAACTTTACATACAACCTTGTCTGATAATCAATGGGGATATCCAAAGAGTCAAGACAAATATCACAAACAGAGACCACCTTTCCCGAAAAATCCAAATCAAGGATCATCATCTGCTGATCCTTTTTTAATTCGATATGAACCTCTACCTGTGCGTTTTCATAAAGAGAGTTCTCAAAAAGAGAAAAAAAATCAGAATCAACCGTGTAGTCAAAAGAATGATTTCCATCCTTAAGACCCTTATAACCAATATTATAATCTTTTAACTTTCTCACGTAACCCTCAGTAAAAACTGTGCAAAGTTATAAAAATAAAAGATGGTAAGAAAAAAAAAACTCCTTTTTTCTTATTTATCTATAATAGGTAACATTATCCTAAAAACACTCCCCTTTCCTAACGCTGAATTAACCACACTTATATATCCCTTATGATAATGCTCTACTATTCGTTTGCTCAAAGTTAACCCCAGACCCCAGCCCCGTGTTTTTGTGCTAAACCCAGGTTTAAAAACAGTCTTTTGAACAGCTCTGGTCATACCTTTACCCGTATCTGAAATATCTATAACTATAAACTTTTTTTGTTGATAGAGCCTGAGTTCAATATTTCCTTCTCCTTCCATAGCATCTATAGCGTTCTTACATAGATTTTCTATAACCCATTCAAATAGGGGCTGACTCAAAGGAATCACGGGATTTAATAAGTTATCCGATTCAACCTTAAAATTTACAAGAGATGAACTTCTACGCCTTAAATAAGCAACCATACCCTCTATTACATCTATAATATAAGTAGGTTGAAGTTCAGGTTTAGATCCAATTTTTGAAAATCTTGAAGTAATAGTCTGCAAGCGCTGTATATCATAACGCATCTCCTTTAACAGATCTATTTCTATATTTTTCATCTGCAAAACATCCATCCATCCTAAAAGTGAAGTTGTAGGAGTCCCCAACTGATGTGCAGTTTCCCTCGCCATACCAACCCATACTTGATCTTGCTCCCATTGTCTTGTTGCACTAAAGGCAACATAGGCAACCAACATAAAAACAAAAACAACAAATAACTGAACAATAGGAAACCATTGTAATTTTATCAAAAGAGTTGAATCGCTATAATAAATATACTGATATTCACCCTGTCCTAATTTAATCTGAATAGGGTCCCTCAAGCGCTTCATCTTATCTAAAGTAAGTTGCAAATAATCTTCCTGATTATTTTTTGGCAGGTTAATATTTCTATAAAAGACAATTTTACTGCTATCATCGGTAAGAATAACTGGAACTGTAGTATTATTCCTAAGAATTTCAAGTATTAAATTCATAGAAGACCCTGATGTCCCATCAATAGTAAGCTGCCTGTTAGCCTCAGCCCATAACTCTATCCTCTTTTGCTCTTCCAGTTTTAATTCATCTACCAAACGATTGGTATAAAATAAAGATGCTATACTAATAAGGGCAGCTCCTATAAAAAGAGAGATTTTCCACCACCTTTTCCTGCTATATATCTGCATCTTGAAATATAATTAAAAACCAACTGCCTAATAATCTAAATAATAAAACTTACACTAAAATACCTACCTATATTTTTCCTCCCTGTTCATAAAAATACTATTATAGCTATTATATCTAGAAGGAGCTATATGTCCATTTTCTACAGCCAACTTAACAGCGCATCCGGGCTCATGTATATGAGTACAGTTATTAAATTGGCATTTATGAGAAATCTCAAATATTTCTCTGAAAAAATGAAATAACTCTCCTTTATCTATCATTGTTAATCCAAAGCCCCTGATGCCCGGGGTATCAATAATATATCCTCCAAATGAAAAAGGATGCATCTCTGCAAAAGTTGTGGTATGCTTACCCGTTTGATGTATAGCTGAAATATCTTTTGTTTTAAGATTCAACCCGGGTTCTAGTCTGTTAACCAGAGTGCTTTTACCAACACCAGAATGACCTGTTATAAGGGTAGTTTTATCCTTCAATAAAGACTTGATATCTTCTATATCCTCTTGCATCTTAGCAGACAAACTAACAGTTTGATATCCTATTTTTTCATAAATTTCTCTTAATTCAGCCAATTGCTGTAAATGTTGATTATCATAACGATCTACTTTATTAAATAATAATAAAACAGGGATGTTATAGGCTTCTGCTGAAGCCAATATTCTATCTATAAAAACTGCTGTTGTTACCGGATAATTTATAGTTATTAAAAGTACGACCTGATCTATATTAGAAGCTAAAATATGTGTTTGTTTCGAAAGGTTAGTTGCCTTTCTGATAATATAGTTCTTGCGCGTATGTATCTTAGAAATAACACCTTCTCCATCGGTAGAGTCCATCTCATAACTCACCCAATCTCCTACTGCTACAGGACTTGTGCTCTTTAGCTTATCGAGTCGCATTTTACCTTTTAATCGGCATTTTACCAACTCTTTATTGCCGGTACGTACAGTAAACCAGCTACCAGTAGATTTTATTACAACACCTTCTTTCATACACTTATATCTTGTAAAGATGCTACTAATTTGAGTATCTCATGCTTAATTCCTTCCATATCCAGACCTATTTCTCTAAATAGCTCAATTTGTGAACCATGTTCTATAAAACTATCGGGAACTCCAAGTCTTTTAACAGGACAGCTATAGCCATGATCACTCATAAACTCAATAACAGCACTCCCCATTCCTCCTATAATAGTACCGTCCTCAATAGTTATAATAGCTTTATATGAACTAAAAACCTCATGCAATAATTCAATATCAATAGGCTTTACAAAACGCATATCGTAATGACCCGGGTTCAACCCCTCCTCTTTAAGAGCATCACAAACTCTTCCTACTTTAACTCCAATAGGTCCTATCGAAAGAATAGCAATATTTTCTCCTTTACGAAGACAGCGTCCCCTGCCTATAGGGATTTCTTCAAAAGGTTGCTGCCAACAGGTATGACTGCCAACTCCTCTGGGATAGCGAATAGAAAAAGGACCCTTATCTGGCAGTTGAGCTGTATACATCAGGTTTCGCAACTCAATTTCATCCATAGGTGATGAAACCACCAAGTTAGGAACACTTCTTAAAAAAGACAAATCATAAACGCCGTGATGGGTTGCCCCATCTGCACCAACTAAACCTCCTCTATCTAGACAAAAAACCACATTTAAATTCTGTATAGCCACATCATGAATAACCTGATCATATGCTCGTTGCATAAATGTAGAATAGATATTACAAAATGGCACCATCCCTGAGATAGCTAACCCCGCAGAAAAAGTTACTGCATGCTGCTCTGCAATACCAACATCAAACGCTCTATCAGGCATTGCTTGCATCATAATATTCAAACTACATCCTGAAGGCATAGCCGGTGTGATTCCTACTATTTTCTCATTTTCACGTGCCAGTTCAACAATTGTGTGACCAAATACTTCCTGAAATTTAAGGGGTTTAATTCTTTCTGAAGATAAATCTTTTTCTATTTTTCCCGTTAATTTATCAAATCGTCCACTAGTAGCATGCCATGCTGTCTGATTCTCTTCTGCAAATTTAAATCCTTTACCTTTTTTTGTAATAACATGCAAAACTTTAGGACCGGGAATTTCTTTTAGGTCTTTTAACACACTAGTAAGATGTGTAATATCATGTCCATCTACAGGCCCAAAATAGCGTATGTTTAATCCCTCGAATATATTAGTCTGCCTTGTGAGTAAATTCTTTATACTATTGTTTATCTTAACAATCATTTCCTTGGATCTGGGTCCGGCCAAATTCAACTTCCCAAGTCCCTTAAATAATTCTCTACGAATTTTATTATAGGTGCGACTAGTGGCAATGTCTACCAGGTACTCACTTAATCCCCCAACACTTGGATCTATAGCCATGTTATTATCATTTAACACAACTAAAACATTGGCATCCATAGCAGCCATATTATTTAAACCCTCGAAAGCCAAACCTGCTGTCATTGAACCATCGCCAATTACTGCTACCACCTGCCTGTCAGTAATGCCTTGCTGCTTATATGCAATTGCCATACCTAATGCAGCAGATATACTAGTAGAAGAATGACCTACACCAAATGAATCATAAATACTTTCAGCAATATTAGGAAACCCACTTATACCCTGATACTTTCTATTTGTATGAAACACTGTTCGTCGACCGGTAAGAATTTTATGTCCGTAGGCCTGATGTCCAACATCCCATATTAATTTATCTACCGGGGTATTTAATACATAATGAAGTGCAACGGTTAGTTCCACAACTCCAAGACTAGCACCAAAATGAGCAGGATTACAGGATACTGCATCAATAATGAATTCGCGCAACTCCGCACAAACCTGGAGCAATTTCTCCTCAGGGAGTTTTCTCAGATCAGAAGGTGAATTAATTTGTTCCAGTAGTGGGTATACAACCTCTTCCATTCCTGTTATTATTCTCAATTGACTAATATTGCAAATATAACACTTTGTTAACAGATACTTTCAACAGCCCAATATTTGTTCCAAAGTTTATAACTTAGACAAGTAAAAAGGACAGCAACAAAACCAAATATATGTGGATTTCAAAAAAACAAATGATAGCCCATGCTTATTCTGTTTTATACTATCTGAGATATAAACGATTATTAAATATAATAAAGCTGGTGGCAAGCTTCTATTTATCACGCATTATTAAAAAACCAGTAATATGGGGTTCTCCATGGTCTCTTTCGGTAGAACCTTCCGGACAGTGTAATTTACAATGTCCAGAATGTCCGGTAGGCGCAGGTGTGCTAACACGAAAAGGAGGAATGATGACTCCAAAACTATTTGAAAAAATATTAAATGAAAGCAGTCCACAACTCTCTTATATCAATCTATATTTTCAGGGAGAACCTCTGCTCAATCCAAAATTAGATCAAATAATAAAACTTGCATCGCAAAAAAACATATATACAACCTTGAGTACTAACGGACATCAACTAAGTAGTGCAAAATGTAAAAGCTTAGTTTTAGGTGGTTTAACAAAATTAATTATTTCTATAGACGGGCTTACTCAGAAAAGCTACTCTAAATATCGTAAAGGAGGAAATTTAGAAAAAGTAAAACAGGGTATAAATAACCTGATACAAGAAAGACAAATTTTAAAAAGCAAAACACCTTATTTAATAGTTCAATTCATAGTATTCAAACATAATGAACACGAGATTCCCGAACTTAGAAAATGGTGCAGTCAAATGGGTATAGACAAGTTAGAATTGAAGACTGCACAATTCTATAATTTCGGACACGAAGAGGTTCAGCCACCTTCAAATAATAAATATTCGCGATACCTGCCTACACAAAATAACAAACTGATTCTAAAGGGCAAGGCTCATAATCACTGTTTCAAACAATGGGGATCAACAGTAGTATCATGGGATGGCAGAATAGCACCTTGCTGCTATGATAAAGATCTTGTTTTTTCACCTGGTAATATTAAAAATACTTCCCTAAAAGAAATATGGATTAACGATTCCCTTAATCAATATAGAATGCAAATATTAAAAAACAAAAATGCCATAGAAATATGCAAAAATTGCACAGAAGGTCGCAAATGGTTAATCTAATTGTTCAATATTAAAACTCATCACTAAAAGGATATGGAACCAAGCAAATTTGTGATAATGCCAAAGAAAGACTTTCCTGTGTTTCAGCAAGTACCATTAACGTATCATCAATTTGAATTACTGTATTTCCATTAGGAGTTATAAATTTGCCATTTCGCTTAATCATCACAATTAAAGCTGTTTTTGGGAAATTTAATTCTAAAATCTTTTTATTGATTGCCGGACTCTCTGCTGGAACATCTATCTCGGTGAGCTCAGACTTAACTGAATCAGAAAGTTCTATATCTACAGGAGTGCGTCTCCTTAATTTATGTGGTAAAGCAACATGCAACCATTTAGATACTATGGGCAACGATGTTCCTTGTATTAACACAGAAAATACTGTAATAAAAAAAACAAGATTAAAAATAACAGGAGCTTTTTCCAAACCTATAAGCATGGGATAGGTAGCAAATACGATGGGAACAGCCCCTCTTAAACCAACCCACGAAATAAACAACTTATCACGAAAATGCATCTTAAAAGGGAGCAATGACAACATTACAGCAACTGGACGGGCTACAAATATTAAAAACAAAGAAATAAGCACCCCGGGTACAAATAAGGGTACCATTTGTGAAGGGAAAACCAAGAGTCCCAATGTTAAGAAAAGTATGATTTGCATCAGCCATGCTATACCATCAAAAAACTTGATAAGAGTCTTTTTATGAATCAATTCTCTGTTCCCAAGAAAAACGCCACAGATATAAACTGCTAAAAACCCATTGCCTGAAAGCAACTGCGTAGCAGAAAAAGTAAGAATAACCAATGCTAAAACCAACACAGGATACAATCCATCATAATCAAGTTTGATGCGATTTATTATTACCTGCCCCAATTTCCCCATTCCAAATCCCATAATGGTTCCAACAGAAAACTGCAAAAAGAACATCGGAATAATAGACCACAATGATTTGTCGGGCAACTGGCTTAAAGTTACCAAGGCTATAGTAAGAAAGTATGCCATAGGATCATTACTCCCACTTTCCAACTCCAAAGTAGGTCTTATCTGTCCCTTAAGGTTAACGCTTTTTGATCGAAGTATTGAAAATACTGCTGCTGCATCTGTAGATGAAACTATAGCTCCCAAAAGAAGAGCCTCCAAAAAGGTGAAATTTGTAAAATACCATACAACTATAGCCACAAGTACTGCAGTAATTACGACTCCAACAGTTGACAAAAGTACACCTTTTGAAATAACGGGTCGTATACTGGTCCACCTGGTATCGAATCCTCCAGAAAATAAAATATAGTTCAAAGAAATAACCCCAATTACCTGGGCTAATGCGGGATCATTAAACTCAATTTTGCCCAAACCTTCACTCCCTGCAATTACCCCTATTAAAAGGAAAAACAAAAGCGTAGGGATGCCAAGCCGATAAGAAGTTTTACCAGCTAAAATACTAACAAAAAGCAGCAATGCTACAAATAAAAGACCATTCTCTAATGATATTGCCATATACTGCAATTTTAAAAGAGTATAGCAAGCATCCTCTTGATACTTGCTATATACTCAAGACTTACATTTCTATTTTAAACTCTTTAATAATTCAGTCATACTAACCTCTTTACCAATGATATTCTTTAAGTCGGCGATCTTTACTCTCTCCTGCTTCATGGTATCACGATAACGAATAGTTACAGTTTGATCTACAGCAGAATCGTGATCAATAGTAATACAAAAAGGAGTTCCTATAGCATCATGACGCCTGTAACGTTTACCTATAGAATCCTTTTCATCATATTGACAATTAAAATAAAACTTTAGATCATCCATTATATCACGAGCAATTTCAGGAAGCCCATCCTTCTTAACCAATGGTAACACAGCCAATTTAACAGGAGCTAGTACAGGTGGCAACTTCAAAACTATTCGCTGTTCCATTTTTCCACCCTTGCCTTCCACTTCTTCCTCACAATAGGCTCCTGATATAATACTCAAAAACATCCTATCAACACCTATAGAAGTTTCAACAACATAGGGTACATAACTCTCATTACGCTCAGGATCAAAATAGGTAATTTTCTTTCCCGAAAACTCTTGATGTTGCGACAAATCAAAATCAGTACGTGAATGTATACCTTCAACTTCCTTAAAACCAAAAGGCATTTCATATTCTATATCTGTTGCTGCATTAGCATAATGAGCTAATTTATCATGATCATGAAAACGATATTTATGATCGCCCATTCCTAGCGATTTATGCCACTTCATACGATCATACTTCCACTTTTCAAACCATTCAAGTTCTTGACCAGGAGGAACAAAAAATTGCATCTCCATTTGCTCAAATTCTCTCATGCGAAAAACAAATTGACGAGCTACAATTTCATTTCTAAAAGCCTTTCCTATCTGGGCAATCCCAAAAGGTAGCTTCATACGTCCAGTTTTTTGAACATTTAAAAAGTTGACAAAAATACCTTGTGCTGTCTCAGGTCTAAGATACATCTTCAAAGCTCCATCGGCTGTAGATCCCATTTCTGTTGAGAACATCAAATTAAACTGACGAACATCTGTCCAGTTTTTTGTACCTGAAATAGGACAAACCACATCATAATCAATTATAATCTGACGCAATTCATCAAGATCATTATCGTTTAAGGCCTTAACAAATCTGGCATGAATTTCTTCCTTCTTTTTATTATTATCTTGAACACGAGCATTAGTAGCACGAAACATTTTCTCATCAAAACTATCTCCAAACTTCTTAGCAGCTTTGGCTACCTCCTTATCCATTTTTGCATCAAACTTTGCCATTAAATCTTCGATAAGCACATCAGCACGATAACGCTTTTTACTATCTCTATTATCTATCAAAGGATCATTAAAGGCATCAACATGACCTGAGGCTTTCCAAATTGTTGGATGCATAAAAATTGCAGAATCAAGACCTACGATGTTTTCATTAAGCAAAACCATGGAATCCCACCAGTATTTTTTGATGTTATTCTTCAACTCTACACCATTCTGACCATAATCATACACAGCTCCTAGTCCATCATAAATTTCACTGCTTTGAAACACAAAGCCATACTCTTTACAATGAGCAACTATTTTTTTAAACACATCTTCCTGCGCCATAATGCTAATACTTTAAAATAGATTTTATATTTCTCTTGCTTACAACTAATTATAAAAACTTCAAATATAACCATAGCTACGCCATGATATAAAACCTCAAAAATAAAGCAAAAATTCAGTTTTATAACAATCTAAACCTCGGAAACAACTTTTTTACTCAGTATAATCACTTTTTGACCATCAGTATACTCAATGGTAAACCCGTAGTGTTCAGAAATATAATTGAAAGTTTTTTTATTATAAAAAGCTACATGAGTAGAATCTTTCAAATACCACCAGTTTTTAAAGTTCGTGTTTTCATTCCAGAAATTTGTCATTACAGTCAGAGTTCCAGAGGGGCGCAAAAGAGCTGTTAATAATTTTATTTCTTTACTCGGACTAAAAAAGTGCTCGAAGCATTCGGTGGCAAAAATAAAATCCTGACGCTCATCAGGTAATTCAGGAAAGAAGAAAGGGTCGTAATAGCTACATTTACAGTTGGTTTCCTCAACCATTTCAGCTAAAACAGGATTAGGACCACATCCAAAATCAAGACCCTCCATATCTTCTTTAATGTAGGGCAAACTGGGTTCCAGAGCCTTATTCAAAAAATCAACATACCCTGAATCTTTAGTATTATTATGATGACTATAACGAGTCTTTTCATCTTCAGCATTGCACCAATATTCTGGAGCTTTAAAAATTAAGAAACAATCATTACATCTATAAAAGTCAATTTCATCAACCCCTTTAAAATAAATCAAGTCTTTACTTGAGCACAAGGTACATTCCATACAGAATAAGAGTTAGTTTTAAGTACGCAAAAGTAAAAAGAAAAAAACTCAAAGCCAATGGCTCTGAGTTTAAAAGGATAAATAAGTAACTTAATACTTATTATTCGGTTTTTGTTGTTTCACTACATTCAGCCTTCTCAGCCTTGGCACATTCAGCTTTACTTGATTTGCAGCATTCTGTCTTCGCTGCTTTTTCACATTTCTTTTCGCAACTTTCTTTCTTTGCAGGTTCCTGATTCAGTGTAGTAGCAGTAGCAGGAACTGATAATGCTAAAGTAAACATAAATAAAAATGCAATTGCTATTTTCTTACTCATAACCTTAAATATTAATTAGTTATTAATCACTCTTACAAATTTATAATCATTCTAGACAATAACCAGTTTAGACGTTGTTAAAGGGAGTTAATGTAATGTTAACATCCTGACACTTCGATAAAAACAACTATTTTTGACCAATGTAATTCACAAAATCAAATTAAAACCGTATACATATATAGTTTTATTCATAGCACACGAAAACATAAATTATAGCAATAGAAAATAAAATCTCAGACTTTATAAAAAGTACAATAATAACTTCTCCTAAAAAGAATTATTCATTTATACAAGTTACTTAGTCGCAATTGAGATTCAATTTATAAACATATGAAACGAACATGAAAATTCAATTATTAAATCTACACACAGAGGAATGATTGAAATTAGCTAATGCTGATCTACGATTCATCGAGAGTTC